>Ga0102953_1000133_pt1 | contig 50063 bp, 55 predicted proteins | sample SalPon2A_C_D2_MG_FD_78509 | JGI IMG/M metagenome (GOLD analysis project Ga0102953, IMG submission 78509) | Soil microbial communities from South San Francisco under conditions of wetland restoration - Salt Pond MetaG R2A_C_D2_MG | ecosystem: Environmental > Terrestrial > Soil > Wetlands | place...
CCCAGGGTGAGGATCATCGGCTCCAGTAATCGTAGAAGTTGAACCAGTTGCCGGGAGCGTTGCGCGCATGCCGTTCCAGGCACTCGACGTATTTACCCACCAACTCGGCGGTGGCCGCGGGCCGCTCGCGCCGAGAGACTTGTCTGGCATCGCTCAAACGCTCGAAGAGCAGATCATAGCGATTGCCGCCGCGGTACAGGCCGGTGAAGAACAGGACCGGGCACCCGAGTATAAGCGCCGCTTCGGCGATCCCGGCCGGGAAACGTGCCGGGGTACCCAGGAACGGGCGTTCGATGACATGCACATCGGCGGGACCCACGCGATCGGCGAGCGCGGCAACAAAGCATCCGGCCTCGATCCGTTCGTGCAGCCGCACCAGCACATCGGGCGCGCCGAGGGGGATGCTGCGGCGCGCAAGTTCGGGATCCATGGCATTGAAGGCATCGGTGATGCGGGCATTGTGCTCGGGGTAGAGCAGGATATGAATGTCGATGTCCTCGCGGCGGTGGGCAAGGGCGCGCATCGCAAAGAAGCTGCCGAGGTGGGCGCCGAGCAGAATCGCCCCGCGGGGCGCGTCGTGCAGGTCGCGCAATGGTTCCGGGACGCGGACGTCAAGCACGTCGTCGCGGCCGGCGACCAGGAAAACGCGATCGAGCGTAACGGAGCCGAAATTCCAATACGAGCGAACCACGTCGCGCCATCGCGGTTCCCGGCCCTCGGCGCGTCGCCGGAACTCGCGTACGTAATGCTGTTCGCGGCGGGCGAAGAGCAGGAACCAGGCCACCGCGGGATACAGGCAGAGCCGAGCCAGGGGGCGGCCGCCGCGCAGGGCCATCGTGCGCATGAAACCCAACCAGAATCGGTTGCCCCGTTCCCTCTGCGTACTCCAGTCCCGCGTCATGTTGCGCGACGAGACCCATACGGCGCGAGGTGTTCTGCGACGAGTTCCAGCAGATACGCCCGTCGCAGCTTGCCGGTACCGGTGCGCTGCAGTTCGGGCACGCGGACCAGTGGGCGCGGCATGAACACCGGATCGATAGCCATGGCCAGATGATTGCGGATATCGGGTACCGAGAGCGTGGGCGCGACCACCACCGCCGCCAGGCGCGCGTCCGGCGTGTCGCGCATCACGAAACTGCCCTGTTCCACCCCGTCGATTGCGAGCAGGCGGTGGTTGAGCTCCGACAGGGAAATACGCTTGCCCGCGATCTTTATCTGATCGCTGCTGCGCCCGAGCAGGGTAAAGCGTCCGTCGTCCTCGATCCGGATGCGGTCGGCAAGCGGGCGCGGCGTGGGCAGGTGCGGGGAATGGACCGTGCATTCGGCACCATCAACGCGCACCGTGATGTCGGCGTAAGGCAGCCAGGCCGTGTCGGCGCAGGGACGCCGGCTGGCGATCGCGCCGGCCTCGCTGCAGCCGTAGACCTCGTTCAAAGGCGCCCGGAAAGTCGCTTCGGCCCGCTCGGCAAGCGGGCGTTCGAGCGGTGCGGTGGCGCTCACGATCTGCACCACGTCGGGCCACTCGAGTTCGGCACGCAGGCACACGTCCAGGTGCAGCGGCGTGGTGACCAGCATCCGCGGTGCTTCCATGGCGCCGAGCGCGGCGCACACGTCGGCGGGATACAGCGGTTGTCCGCAGTGCACCGTGTTGGGTCCGAGCAGCGCGTACAGTGCACTCGATTCCAACCCATAGGAATGCTGCGCCGGTACCGTGGCGACGATGTTGTGGCGTGCGAGGTCCACCCGGAAGCGTTCCATGGCGCGCCTGGTGGCGCCGTGCAATTCGGCCCAGGTCTTGGCCTGAGGCTTGGGGCGTCCGGTGCTGCCGGAGGTGAACAATACGGCGGCGATGTGGCCGGCCGCAATCCGGGGCACGTCCGCGGTACCGCCGCGTGCGTCGAGCATGGCGGCTTCGACAAGGGCATCGTCGACGCGGCCTGCTTCATGCTCCGTGCCGATCTCGTCGAGCATGCGCGGTGCGATGCTCGGCGGCAGCAGCGCGGAGTGTTCGCGCAGCAGCAGTGCGCCGAAGGCGACCAGGAAGTGGTAGCGGTCGGTGCAGAGTACCAGGGCACGGCGGGTATCCGGCAACCGCTGCGCGAGTCGTTCGACGTGCACCAGGTATTCGGAGCGCGTGATCCAGCGCCCGCCCTGCCAGGCGATGGGTGCTTCCAGCGGTGCCGGTCCGAGCAGCGGCAGTGTCCCGGGTTGATTCACGGCTGAAGCAGGCGCGTGTAATCGATACTGCGCACGCGTTGCCAATCGATCGGCCCGCTGGCGCGAAAGTCCTCGCGCAGATACCAATGGCGGAACAGCCATTCGCCGGTGAACAGGCCGATGGGAACGGTATAGGAGGCGACGTTCATCCACCACCACCACAGTGCGCCACCGGACGTGAAATTGACGGCCAGCGACACGACGCTCATCACCGCAAGCGTCCACGCCCAGGTCCAGGCGACGTAGCGCGAGTAACGAAGTTCGCGCGCGCTGCGTTCGGGGCGGATGGCGCAGGCCATGCGGGTAACGACATCGGTTTTGCCCGCGCCGAGTCCACGAAAGAAGAGGGCGCTGACGCCGGCCTGGACAATCGCCGTGGTGAGGCCGATGGCCGAAAAGGGGCCGGCAATGGCGAACACCGTTGCCACCAGCGCCAGGTTGAGACCGGCGAACAGGCCACTCCCGAGCTGGCGTGCATAGAGTGCCTGCACCACGCCGAGCGCCATTATCCCGATCAGCAGCCAGGCTGCCGGCCGCGCATGGTGCGTAGCCGTCGCCAGCGCCATGAGGCAGGCATAGGCAACGCCCAGGGCAACCCAGGCGAGGGTCAGCGCAAAGCGCCACCGCGACCGGCGCTCTGCCGGGCCGGGTTGGACAGTGTCGGAAGCCATGTTCGCGAGGACTGCCCTCAGGCTTGTTGGGTGAGTCGGCGCGCCGAAATGTAGCCGGCCAGTGCGCGCAGGGAGCGGAACGCCTCGCGATCGCGGTCGTTGTCGGATTTCAGCTGTACGCTGTACTGCTTCGAGATGGCGAGCGAAAGTTCGAGCGCATCGATGGAGTCCAGTCCCAGGCCTTCCCTGAACAGCGGCGCCTCTGGATCGATGTCGTCGACCGTCACGTCCTCCAGATCCAGGGAGGAGATGATCAATTGCGCGACGTCGTGTTCCAGATTGGTCATTTTTTCGTCCATGCGGCGGGTCCCCTTTACCCGGTTCTCTTATCCAGATTATCCTATATCGTGCGGGCGGGATTGAAAAGCCGCGCCTGCCGCGGGCATCCGCAGGCAGCATTACGGAGGAACGGTTCGATGACGGAAGAACGGCGGACGCGTCCCGCGCGCAGCTGCGACGTGGTGGTTATCGGCGGCGGTCCCGCGGGCGCGGCCACGGCGGCATTGCTGGCGCGCAAGGGACGCGACGTGGTGCTGTTCGAAAAGGACCATCACCCCCGGTTCCATATCGGCGAATCCCTGTTGCCCCAATCCCTTCCGCTGCTTCAGCAACTCGGCGTGCTGGAGCAGGTGCACGACAGCATCGGGATGCTCAAACCCGGTGCGGAATTCTGTTCCGACACGCATCCCAACGAACACCAGACGTATTATTTCCGCGAAGCCTGGGACAAGGATTGGCCGTATGCCTACGAGGTGCGGCGCAGCGAATTCGACAAGGCGCTGTTCGACAGGGCGGCCAGGGACGGTGCGCGCACCTTCGAGGGCGCGCGCGCGGGGAGCATCGAATTCCGTCACGGACAGGCCCACCGGGTGCACGTCGATTTCGAGGACGGCAGCGGACAGGTCTGGGTCACACGCCAGGTGGTCGATGCCAGCGGCCGTGACACTCTGCTTGCGAGCCGCCAGGGGCTCAAAAAGAAAAACCGCAAGCACAACAGTGCGGCCATCTACGGCCATTTCCGCAACGTGCCCCGTCATGCAGGCGAGGACGAGGGCAACATCAGCGTGTACTGGTTCGAGCATGGCTGGTTCTGGCTGATCCCGCTGCGTGACGGCACCATGAGCGTGGGTGCGGTGTGCTGGCCGGAATACCTGAAAACGCGTGATTGCCCGCCTGCCGAATTCCTGCAGCGCACGATCGCGCTGTCGCCCTCGCTGAGCGAACGCATGCAGCAGGCGGAACTCGAAGGAGAGGTGCGTGCCACCGGCAATTTCACCTACTTTTCGAGTGCTGCGGCCGGCGAAGGTTACCTGCTGGTGGGCGATGCCTACGCTTTTCTCGATCCGGTGTTCTCCAGCGGCGTGCACCTGGCGCTCACCGGTGCATTCAAGGCGGCCGAGGTGGTGGACGAGATACTGGATCATCCGGAAAAGGCAACGCGCCTGGTCCGCGAGTACGAACGCTACCTGCAGCGCGGGATGAAGATGTTTGCGTGGTTCATCTATCGCTTCAACACCCGCGCGATGCACAACCTGTTCATGTCGCCGCGAGACGTCCAGCGAATGCCCGAGGCGGTTACCACCATGCTCGCGGGGGACGTATTCCGCAAAACGCCGGTGCGCCGTTCGCTGTTCGTCTTCCGCCTGGTCTACTACGTCACCATGCTGGCCAACTTCAAGGCGACCGTATCCGTGTGGTTTCGCCGGCGGCGCAATGTGCGGATGCTGTTTACCGGAGGCACGACCCCCGTCGATTCCGCCTGACGACAGGCGGCGAATGCTTCCGGTTCAGGTGCAGGTGACGACGAGCCGGGTATCTCCGATATAGGGCAGCCGGATGGCTCCCGTCGCATTCCGGGCCAGGCTCGCAAGCAGTGGCAGGGCGCGGGCGGCCGGATTGCCGGCGCGCAGTGCTTCCAGTTCCGGATCGTCGAGCACGGACTCGGTGCCGCCGTTTTCCAGAGACAACTCCAGCGCCGCGTCCGCACCGCCACCGGCTTGCAGCAGCAGTGCGCAGGCAAAGGCGTCGTGCGTGGGCCGGGTCTCGCCCAGCGGCAGGGGCAACGGCCGGTCATAGACGGCGAGCAGCACCGGTGCGCCCGCTGCGGCCAGGGAGGCCGCTTCGAGCAGGCCGGCGGCAAATGTGCCGTCGTGCGCCGAGACCGCGGTGTAGGGGGTCATCGTGTGCGCGGAAATCGACCAGTAGCCCGCGGGTGCGTTGTGCACGGAATTGTGAAATTGCGTGGGGGACACGGCGGGTTCGGGGCGGGCCAGTTCCTCGCAGATCGCGTGAATGATGTCGCCGTCGCCGTTGGCACTGGCGAAGACGGTCAGCGCGGCGGCGGGATCCGCTCCGGCCGCAGTGGTCGCCTCGCCGGCCACGGTCAACGCCAGGCGCATGGTGGTCGAAAGACGCCGGCGCTCATTGGCGGGCAGTCCGGCGGGGTTGAGCCGCGGCAGCGGCCCGGGCCGGTAGGGTGCGCCGCCCGCCAGGCACTCGCGCGCGGCGGGCCAACCGACGAGCCCGGGTGCCGCAAAGCCTATGCCGCGTACGCCGAGCGCATTCATGCGCCGCGTCCCACGATCAGACTGGCATTGCTGCCGCCGAATCCGAAGGCGTTGACCATCACGCGGCGTATGGGTGCTGTCCGGTTTTCAAGCACGATGTCAGCTGTCAGCTCGGGATCCACGTTTCGCGTATTCAGGCTGGCGGGTATCAGCCCGTGTTCCAGGGCCAGAGCCGCGAATCCGAACCCCAGTGCACCGGCCGCGCCCAGTGTGTGTCCGCACCAGCCCTTGGTGGAACTGCTGGCCTGCCCGGCACCGAACACATCGCGAACGGCACGGTCCTCGGCGAGGTCGTTGGCGGGTGTGCCGGTCCCGTGCAGGTGAACCCAGTCGATCTCGGACGGCGCGAGGCCGGCGCGCTCCAGCGCGCCGCGCATGGCCCGCGCCGCGCCCGCGCCTTCGGGGTGGGGCGCCGACATGTGATATGCATCGCCGCTTTCTCCATAGCCGAGCAGTATCGGCGCCGCCTCGGCATCGACGGCGTCACCGGGTCGTTCGAGCAGGGCGAAACCGGCGGCCTCGCCGAGGTTGATGCCGTTGCGCTGCGCATCCGCGGGCCGGCAGGGCGAGTCGCTGACCAGTTGCAGGGCGTGAAAGCCGTAGAGCGTCATCAGGCACAGGCTGTCCACCCCGCCGACCACGGCCGCGCGGCACAGCCCCGATTCGATGTAACGGGCGGCGGTGGCGAAGACCTTGGCGCTGGAGGAGCAGGCGGTGGATACGGCCAGTGCGGGGCCTGACAGGCCCAATGATTCGCGCACGAAGGCGGGCAGCGCGAACATGTCCTGGCTGTGGCTGTAATCGAACCAGCGCGCCAGCGCCCCCGACTCGTCACGTTCGCGGTAGGCGCGTTCGGTGTGTTCGATGCCGCTGGTGCTGGTACCGAGGAAAACCCCGACATGGGCCGAGCCATGACGCGCCCGTGCTCGCTCGCAAGCCTCGCGGAACCCGTCCTGGCCGAGCGCCAGGTGCGCCAGGCGGTGGTTGCGGCAATCCCATGGGGCCAGTGTGCCCGGAAGTCGATACGACTCCAGCCCCGGCACGCGCCCGATCCAGGTATCGAGGTGCGCATGCGGGAAGTCGCAGGGCGTGAGGCCGCCCCGCCCGCTACTGAAGGATTCGAAAGTGGCGCCACGTCCACGGCCGAGAGGACTGGTGACGGTCCAGGCGGTAGCAAGCAGAGGATGCATGGCGGCCGGGCTCATGGGTAACAACGACAAGATTCTAACCAAGGCCGCTACTATGACATGACCTGCTCCCGCCGACGGACGTCGTCGGGACCGTGAATGGGGCCATAACGAGGTCGGGAATGCCATGAACGATTCGAACGAACCGGTGCGCGTGCTGTACGAAGGCGAATTCCTGCGCCTGCTGCGTCGTCGTCACTGGGAATACGTGGAACGCGCCAACTCCAGCGGGGTGGCGGTCATCGTGGCCGTAACGGCGGAGAGCGAACTGCTGCTGGTCGAGCAATACCGTCTGCCGGTCGCGCAACCGGTGATCGAGTTGCCTGCCGGGCTGGTTGGCGATATCGAGGCCGATGAATCGCTGCTCGAAGCGGCGCAGCGCGAGCTCATAGAGGAAACCGGCTACCGTGCCGAGCGCATGGAAGTACTGGCCGAAGGACCGACCACGGCCGGGTTGAGCAACGAGGTCACCACGTTCTGCGCCGCCCACGGACTGACCCGCGTCGGTCCCGGCGGGGGCGATGCGAGTGAGGACATCGTCGTGCACCCGGTGGCACTGGGCAAGTTGCGGGAATGGCTGAAGGACCGGGAACAGCGGACCGCCATCGATCCCAAGCTCTATGCCGGATTGTGGCTGGCCGGGCTTATGCCCCGGATGGAACCGTAACGGCTGCCCCGGCGGCTTAAAGCGCCTAACGCGGCCTGAAACCGCCGCCGGCACCGCCCGGTCCCGCGCCTTCCTGCCCCGGTACCACGATCGAGGAGGCCTGTTCCCTGCGCAGCTCGCGCAGTTCTTCCATGGTGCGTTCCAGGGCTTCCCGTGCGGCGTCGGGATACTTTTCCAGCGCCTCGGATAGGGTTTCGGCCTCGATCTCGAAGTTGAGCGGCAGGCTTCCCGCAGGCGTCATCAGGCTGGTCGAACCTTCCCATTCCACTGGCCGCGCCGGATCCTCCGATCCGTCGGCATGCACGGGATGGAGCTTGCGCAAGGTGCCCATGCGGCGGTCGGTATAGGTTTCTTCCCGGTACAGCCGCCCGCTGTCGAGGCGAATCTCGGGCATCTGGGGTTCATCGGCCATGGTCAATCGCCTTGTCGTCGGGTTGCCGTTCAGGATAACAGCGTGCTTGCGCTAAAGTCAGTAGCTATGGATCGACTCACACCAGCCGACGCCAGCGGGGGATACCGCCTCGGCCGCGATGCAAGCATCCCCAATACGTTGCGGGTTCCCGCGCGGGCCCGGCTGTTGGCCCGACTCGAGGACGCGGCGGCCCTGCCGCGGCTGCTCGCCGGGATGGCGGGCGAGCCCCTGTTCGTGCTGGGCGGCGGCAGCAACGTGTTGTTCACGCACGATTTCGACGGCGTGGTGTTGCAAATGCGCAACCGCGGGATCGAGGAACGCGGAGACGGCCGGGTACGGGTCGCCGCCGGTGAACGTTGGGACGACTTCGTGCGCTGGTCGCTGAACGCCGGTTACGCGGGATTGGAGAACCTGATCCTGATACCGGGCACGGTGGGTGCGGCACCGATCCAGAATATCGGCGCCTACGGCGTGGAACTGGCCGAATTCGTCGTCGGCGTGACGGCATGGGACCGTACACGCGCGCGATTTGTCGACCTGGCGCCAGTGGATTGCGCCTTCGGTTACCGCGATTCCCTATTCAAGCACGAATCGGAGCGCTATCTGGTAACCGCCGTCGAATTCGAGTTGCCGCGTACGCGCGATCTCATGCTCGACTATCACGGGGTACGCGAGGAGTTGGCGGCGATGAGTATCGATGCGCCCACGCATGTCGACGTGGGCCGTGCGGTGGAACGGCTGCGCCTGCGCAAGCTGCCCGACCCGGCGATAATCGGCAATGCCGGCAGTTTTTTCAAGAACCCGGTGGTCGACCACGGCACAGCCGACATGCTGCGCGCTCGTTTCCCTTACCTGCCGGTGTATCCGCTGGCAGACGGCCGGGCCAAGCTCTCTGCCGCCTGGCTGATCGAGAGCTGCGGTCTCAAGGGCTACCGGGCCGGTGATGCGGGCATGTCCGATCAGCACGCGCTCGTGCTCGTCAATCATGGTCGGGCCAGCGGCGCCGAACTGCTCGCCGTGGTGCGCACGGTGCAGGTCGCCGTGGAAAAGCGGTTCGGCCTCATCCTGCAGTCGGAGCCTGAAGTCCTATAATTGGAGTGGCAGATCAAGTGGGGAAACCGGTGTCACTGGGCTTGCGATTCGGGGCGTTGCTGGCGGCGCTTGTCATGAGCGGCGGGCAGAATGTCCGGGCCGCCGCTCACGGCCCGCCTGCCAACGCCGGACAGCAGAACCCATCCGGACTGGATCTGGCGTTGCCTGCCGCAACAAGCAACCCGGCGTTTGTTTCGCGTGTGTTACCCATGACGTGGGCCGTGTCCCGGAGACAAGAGCTGGCGGGTCTTTTCGATGCCGGTTTCCGTGACCCGCAGCGGCGGTCGGAAACATGCCAACACCTTTCCAAAATAAGGCCGCCCGATACGGCTGCCCTGCTTTACCGGCAGTACCGGCTGCAGATGCTGACCGGCATTATTATTCCGCACCGTCCGGCGCCTGATTCCTATTCGCCGGATAGCACGGGCGGCCCCGGCGACGACTCGTTGAACATCTACCTGTTGTGTCTGCAGGACACCCCGTACTGATGCCGTGTTCCAGTTGATGACGGATCATGACATTCGAGCCACGTATCGTCTGAGTTGCGAAGCCGCCGAAGCGGAACTGCTGGCGCGTGCGATCGCCTGCGAGCAGACGGTCGAAGTGCCGGAGTCGCTGATCGAGGGGACGCCGGCGGCGGCCAACGTGGGACGCATCGAATGCATCGAGCCCGACCGGGATATGGACGGGGCTCATCGTGTGGTCATCGCCTATCCGGCGCCGCTGGCGTCAGGGCAACTGGGCCAGTTGTTCAACCTGCTCTACGGCAATATCTCGATGTACCGCGGCGTGCGCCTCGTCGGACTCGAGTTGCCCGGATCCTTGCTCGGCCGATTCGAGGGGCCGCGCCAGGGCGCCGACGGACTGCGCCGCTTGACCGGGGTCCACGGGCGTCCCCTGCTGGCCACCGCGATCAAACCGCGCGGCGCGTCCACGGCGGAGTTGGCGGAGGTGGTCGAGGCGTTTGCCCGCGGCGGCGGCGATATCGTCAAGGATGACCAGAATCTGGTCCACGACGGGTTCGACGCATTCCGCGCCCATGTGGACGCTTGTGCTGCCGCAGTTGAGCGCGCCAATGCGTGGAGCGGACGGCAATGCCTGTACCTGCCCCACTTGTCCGGCCCGGACGAGGAATTACCCCGGCGCGCCGAGTTCGTGCGCCGGCGCGGCCTGCACGGGGTCCTGATGTGCCCGCTGGTCATCGGGCTGGACCGTGCCCGGGCGCTGGCCGCGGCCTACCAGTTGCTGTTCATGGCCCATCCCGCCTTGAGCGGTGCCTATACCGGCAACGAGCGCGAAGGCATCGCGCACCACATTCTGCTGGGGACGCTGTTTCGGCTCGCGGGCGCGGACATCTCGGTATTCCCCGAGCCCGGCGGCCGTTTCGTAGTGACGCCGGCCGCCTGCACCGCGATCGCGCGTGCGCTCGCCGCGCCGCTGGGCGGGCTGGCCGCCGCCCTGCCGTCGCCGGGCGGCGGCATGCAGGTCGCGCGGATTCCCGAACTGGCGCAGCGTTATGGTGCCGAGGCCGTGTGGCTGGTCGGCGGATCGCTGCTCGGCGACTCGCGCGGGATCACGGCTGCCACCCGGCATCTGGTCTCCGCCCTGGAGACGCAGTTCGACAGCCGCCTGGAGCCTCCCGACAGTGGGCCGGTTTCGGCCTGCGAGGTGCCTGGTGCCGGGACGAACGGCGGTGCGCAGCCGTTGCTGCCCGTGGCCGCTGACTTTCACTGGCCGGACCGCGAGGATCAGCGCTACAAGGCGACGCAGGAACTACCCTTCCGCGGCGTGCGCCGGGTCGAATTGGTGGGGAGGCAGGGCGAGCCCTGTCATTTCGAATTGCGCTACTTTGAACTGGAGCCCGGTGGCTACACCAGTCTCGAGAAGCATGTACACACGCATGTGTTGATCGGTGCGCGCGGGCGCGGCGTGATTGCCATGGGCGGGGAGCGAATGACACTCGATCCCGACGATATCGCCTACGTCGAACCGCTCCAGGTGCACCAGTTATGCAATGAGGGCGACCAGCCGTTCGGTTTTTACTGTATCGTCGATCGCGAGCGCGATCGTCCCATGGCGCCGTAACATGAATTACGAGGGACACTTGAACCAGCAGGTTTGGTTATGAGCAGGAAACGCAGATCCAATCCGGTCGGCCGCCTGGCAAGGTATTCGAAGGTGGCTTTCGTACGGCCCGCACGGCAGTTGCTCGGCGCCTACAACCGCCCCGGAACGCCGCCCGGCACGCTGGAACTGGAGCATGAACCGGGCGTGCCGCCGCCGCCGCCGCCGCGCCTGAGCCTGTTCCGTTACGACAACGAGAACCTCAGTGAACTCACCGAGGTGCCGCTCGCCGATTGTGCTCCGCCGGAACGCGCCTCGGAAAGGAACTGGCTCCATGTCCAGGGGGTGCCCACCCCGGAGCTGCTGGCACGGCTCGGTGAATCCTACGGGCTGCATCCGCTGGCACTCGAGGATGTGTTGCGTCGCGGGCAGCGGACCAAGTTCGACGTGTACGAGAATCAGTTCTTCATCGTGCTCAACCAGCCCCGGCGCAACGAGCACGGGGAGCTCACGACCAACCAGGTCAGTTTTTTCCTGGGCGCCAATTACCTCATCACCTTCGACGACGGCGAGACGGACGGGTTCGGGCCGATCCGGGAGCGCTTGCGATCCAAGCTGCTGATCCGCGGACGCGGTATCGACTACCTGTTCTATTCGCTGATCGACATGGTCATTGACGAAGGCTTCCCGATGCTCGAGGATTTTGGCGAACGGATGGAGTCTCTGGAAGAGGCGGTGCTCGACCGTCCGAGCAAGGAGCAGCGTAACCAGATTCACTACATGAAGCAGGAACTGGTGCAATTACGCCGGGCATGGTGGCCCCAGCGTGACGTGATGAACACATTGATTCGAGACGGCGAGCAATTCATCGGCGACGCGACGCGGATCTATCTGCGCGACAGCTACGATCATTGCCTGCGCATCATCGACTTCGCGGAAACGTACCGGGAAATGATGTCGAGCATGCTCGACACGTATCTGTCCAGCGTCAGCCAGCGCATGAACGACGTGATGAAGGTGCTGACTGTTTTTGCCACGATTTTTCTGCCGCTCACCTTCATTACGGGGCTGTATGGAATGAATTTCGATACCGCCAGTCCCTTCAACATGCCGGAGTTGCACTGGCGCTACGGGTACTTTTACGCCCTGGGCATCATGCTGGTGGCGGTGCTGTGCATGCTGTTTTATTTCCGCCGCAAACGTTGGCTGTGAATCCGGATCGCGCGGCGCTGGCCCGCGCGTACGAAAGCGCGGCCTACACGGCCGACCTGCCATCGGGCCGCATCACGTTCCGCATCGGGGAACCCCCGCAAGGCCCCTCGCCGCGGGGACCGCTGGCAATCATCACGGCATGGAATCCGGGCGCGGACCGTCCCTGTGAGCGCGACAACAGCAAGGCCAACGAGCGCTTGCATGCGCTGCTGTGCAAGCGGGGCTGGAGGTTTCATCCCGCCTGCGGGTACGCCACGGATGGCTCGCATGTGGAGCCCTCCTTCGCGGTGCTCGACATCGACGCCGACGCTGCGCTCGGCCTTGCTCGCCAATTCGGCCAGGTCGCCATCCTGTTCTGGGATGGTGTTTCCGCACGCCTGTTGTGGTGTGATGCCCGGGCGTAATACCCGGCGGGGCTACGCGGCCCCGGGATTTGCTCAGTGCAGATGGTGTGCGGCGATGACCGGAATGGCAATTGCTGCGATAATCACGAAAAGCACCAAAACGCACAGACCGACGATCATCAGGATGCCGCAGTATTTCCAGAAGCGTCTTTGTCGTTCCGAAGCCTCGGCCAGTGTCGCCACGGTGCCTTTCGATTCGATCCAGTCGAGTGCCGATGCCGACTTCATAAGCAGAAAGGGAGGCAGGAAATAAACGAAAAACCCGATAACGATATAAAACAGGGCCAAAAGGATCATGACTCCGGCTGGGAGCGAGGGAGATGCCTTTGTGTGGGGCAACATCCCTGCGCCGAAGATCACGAACAACGCATCGAGCACCAGAAACCCGAATCCGATAAAACCCATGATGGCGATGAACTTCATCCACGGCCGGGTGCGGCGTAAGGGCTCTACTATTTCGTCACTTAACGGCTGTGCCATATCCTGCACGGCGACTCCCCAATTCATTTGATTCTCAAATAATTATATATCCAGCATCAGACAGCCATTGGAATGATGAGCAGCAGCGCAATGCCGAGCAGGATGCGGTAAACCGCAAACGGCGTGAAGCGGTGCGTTCGGATGTAGCCGAGCAACCATTTCACCGCGGCAAAGGCGACGATCAGCGACACGATAAAACCCAGAGCCAGCGCGCCCCAGTGGGTCCGGGCCGCGCTGCCGCCATGCAGCGCCTTGAGCAGCTCATAACCACTGGCGGCGTACATGGTCGGGATGCCGACCAGGAACGAAAACTCGGTCGCCGCCGAACGGTTGTTGGTGCCGAACAGCATGGCCGTGAAAATGGTTGCGGCCGACCGCGACGTGCCGGGGAATATGCCGGCGATCATCTGCGCAATGCCGACCAGGATGGCCACCCGCCAGGTAATGGTACTGCTTTCGGGGCGGCGCGCGGCCACCTGTTCGGCGGCGATCATCCAGATACCGCCTGCGATGAGAGTCCAGGCGATCGGGGAGACCGCCTTGGGCAGCTTGAAGCCGAGCTTCACCGCGATCAGGCCGAGCACGGCGGTGATCAGAAAGGCCACCAGCAGTTTGAGCAGGTAGTCGCGCGTGACTGGTTCGCGCCAGCGGGTCGCGAATTCCCACAGTCGCCGCCAGTAGATGAGAGTGATTGCCAGAATCGCGCCTGCCTGGATGCCGACGTTGAAAAGATCGGATCGCGCGCCCAGCCAGTGCTCGGCGATGAGCAGGTGCCCGGTGCTGGAAATGGGCAGGAACTCGGTGATGCCCTCGATGATGCCGAGAAGCACCACATTGAAGAAATCGTGCATGGGCGGTGGCTGGGATCAAAGCATGCAGTTTACCCGACCGAATTGGCAACGGGCGGTCAGGGCGTCGAACATGTCGGTTGTAGTGATGATGCGGGGTTCCAGCGGGTCTTCGTCTGCCGCCAGACCCTTGGGGGGCCATAGCCGTCGAGCAGCAAGGCGACTTCGGCCAACAAGGCGGTGAAATCTTCACCGGCTTGCTCCGGCAATCGTCCTGCACCCGGCTATTGATACGCCAGGGGGCATTTATGGACGCATCCGCCCGTTCACATTGAACCGTTTGTCCGGATAGTGTCGAGGAGCTAGCGTGTCTGCGGCGGGGGATTGGATTCATCGGACACCTGCCTCCCGGCGTACCATGCCGGCACTTCCGAGGCGGGCATCGGCCGCCCGATGCCGTAACCCTGCATGGCGTCGCACCCCAGCAGGGGCAGGCGTTCGGCCACGTGCTCGTTTTCCACGCCCTCGGCGGTCACGTGCAGGTGCAAGGCGTGTGCCAGCTGGATGATGGCGTTGATCAGGACTTCACCGCCCTCGTCACGGGTCAGGTCGGCGACGAAGGAACGATCGATCTTGATGTTGCTGACGGGAAGTTTGCGCAGGTAGGCGAGCGAAGAGTAACCGGTTCCGAAATCGTCTATCGACGTTCTCACGCCGAGGCTGGACAAGCGTGTGATGGTCTCGTAGGCCCGTTCCTGGTCGTTCAGCAAGGTGGTTTCCGTCATTTCCAGGGTCAGGGCGCGTTCCGGAAGCTTGAATGATGCCAGCAGGGCCGCGACGGTGTTGGCGAATTCGGGATCGAGCAGGTTGGCCGCCGTCACGTTGACCGAAACGGGCAAGGCCATTCCCTTCTGATGCCAGGCAGCCGCGTCTTCCAGGGCATGGCGCAATACCCAGTTGGTGATTTCGTGGATGAACCCGCTGCGTTCGGCGAGGGGAATGAACTCATCGGGTTGCAGCAGGCCGTGACGCTCGTGCTGCCAGCGCACGAGCGCCTCGAGTCCATGCACACTGTGGTCCCTGGCGTTTACTATCGGCTGGTATTCCAGCGTCAATTCCTGGCGTTGAATGGCCTGGCGGAGTTCCCCCAGCAGAACCAACCGGTGCGGACTGTTCTTGTCCTGTTCCGGGGAATACAGGGTATAGCCGCTGCGGTCTTTCTTGGCCACGTACATGGCCACTTCGGCACGTTGAATCAGCGTATCGGCGTCGCGCCCGTGCACGGGATAGATCGTTGCGCCGATGCTGGCCACCAGGCTGAGGCTGATGCCTTCCAGTGTATAGGGTGCCTCCAGCGCCTTGCGGATGGCCTTGACGGTGGCGAGAATATCGATTTCCTTCTTGAGGCGCGGCATGATCAGGCCGAATTCATCGCCGCCGAGGCGGGCCACGGTCACCGATTCGTTTACGGCGTTGCGGATACGCGAGGCCGCGCTCTTGAGGACCCGGTCGCCGCTGTGATGGCCCAGAGAGTCGTTGATTTCCTTGAAACCGTCTAGATCGAGAAACAGCACCCCGAGCGGTTTCTCCTCGTTGTGCGCCTGTTGCAGTGCCTGGTCCAGCCGGTCGACGAACAGGACGCGATTGGGCAAATCGGTGAGTTTGTCATGAGTGGATTCATGCGAGATGCGGTTTTCCAGCGCAACGGTCTGGGTTCTCAGATCGCTGGTCTGGTCCATGACCATGGCGCCGGCTTCGTAGGCGATGATGGTGCTGGTGTATTGGCCCCAGAAGCCGAACACGAAAGGGGTGGTATCGAGCAGCCACAATACGGGGTTCGTGGACTGGGCATGAATGATGCCGGGCAATGTGAGCTCGTAGTGGTTGCTGAAGTAGGCGCTGAGAATGGTCGCTACGACGACCGTGACAAGAGCAATGATGGTTCCGATGATGGCTTGCTTGGAAGCTTTAGTGCGCAGCAGCCGGACATTTTCCTGGAGGACTTGTTTGGCTGAGATCATGGCGGGACTCCAATAAATCCGCTCGCACTGTGTTCGCCGACGCGAAAAGCGCGCTTATTAATTCCTTCAAGCATAGCAACTTTAGAGGCTGAATGGGACGCAAAACAGGAAAATGCGGCCTGTAACGGGGTTCTGACAAAAGTTTTCTGCATAGGAGCGGTGTTTGTTCCCGGAAGCCGCCGGTCTGGTCGCGCGCGCTGTTCAATTATCATGAGGGCCTGCACGTTCCCGGAGCTTCCATGCAGTACCTGCACACCATGTTGCGCGTGACGGACCTCGACTCCACACTGGCGTTCTTTTGCGAGCTGCTCGGATTCGTCGAAATCAGCCGCCGCAACGTAGCGCAAGGACGGTTCACCCTGGTGTTTCTCGCGGCCCCCGGCGATGCCGAGGCCGCACGCCGTGACAAGGCGCCGTTGGTCGAGCTTACCTGGAACTGGGATCCCGAGGACTATACGGGCGGGCGCAATTTCGGTCATCTGGCCTACCGCGTCGACAACATCTACGAACTCTGTCAAAAACTGATGGACGCGGGGGTTACCATCAACCGCCCACCGCGTGACGGGCACATGGCCTTCATCCAAACGCCGGACGATATCTCGATTGAACTGTTACAGCGCGGCGAGTCCCTGGCACCGGCAGAGCCCTGGCAGTCCATGCCCAACACCGGGAGCTGGTGAGCGGCCCGAGGATCGCCGCCGGCCGGATAGACGTCGGTCAGACGTAGAAATCGAGTTCTTCCTGCTTCTTGAGCAGGTCGCGCATGCGGTGCGGGTCGTCGCCGAAGAAATAGACCAGGCCCCAATGCGTGCCGAAGGCCGTGCGCTTGGTCACGATTTCTTCCAGTGGCGCGTTGAGTTCGTGGTGTTCGTAATACGGGTGCTGCTCGGTCTCCGGAGGAATTTCCAACCGGCTCACGACGCGGCGGCGCGGGTAAACGCCGAAACAGCCCGCGTGACCCCTGGCGTCCACTACCTCCTTCGGGAAAAAGGCCTCGATTTCGGCTTCGGTCGTCTTGGGATCGAAGGCCAGCACCATGCCCTGATAGGCGTTGAATCCGTAAGCGCGCTCCAGTAGTTCGAACACCTTGAACCCCGGCGGGCGGTAGGCCACTTCACCGAAATACATCGTGCCGTCGCTGGTGACGAAATACTCCGGATGAATGAAGCCGAACTGGATGTCGAAGGTCTTGATGAGTTTTTCGATTTCCTTTTCGATCTGTACTCGCCAGCTCTCCAGCTCCGGCGTGGCGGGGACGAACACCGAGTAGCCGAGCGTGACGTATTCGGAAATGTTGAGAAAACGGATCTTGCCGTCGTGTATCCACGCCTCCACTGCAAACTCCCAGCCGTCGAGATGGCTTTCCATGAGGACGGGGAATTCCTCCTCGGGAATGGTGTCGACCTCGTCGGGCGTGCGAATCACGCGATGGCCAAGACAACCCGCCTTGTCGAAGGCCTTGAGGTGAATCGGGTCGTTGGGGTCGCCGTCCAGCTTGAGCAGGGTCTGGTTGACCCGCTTCAGGAAACGTATGACATCGCTCCGGTCATGCGCTTCCTCGAAAATGCCGACCCGTATGCCACCGAGTTGGGCACGGCGTTTCATCAACGCCTTGTCGCGGAACAGGATCGATTGCCCGTACAGGCGTGGATTGTCGAGCAGCACCGAATTGATGGCACCGGCCCATTCCACGGTTTCCTCGTAAAGCGGGATGGCGACATCCACGCCCTCGTCCTTGAGGCGCTGGGCGATTTCCATGGAACGGTCGTTGAGGCGCTCGAAATTCCAGGAAATGAACGGAATCTTGTGCTTGGTCGCGAACTCCTCGGCCCAGTCGGGCGCCACGATCACGTAGCGCCGGTCGAATTTCTCGACGGCCTCGATGGCGTTCAGGCTCCAGCCCAGTAAAGCGACATAACCTTTGTCGGAATTCTTTGCCTTCATGATGGCCTCCTTGTATGGGAATGAGTGCACTCGAGCCGCTCGACGCCTGTCCCGACCGGTGTCGTTACCCCGGCTCGCCAGGAGAATGGAAGAAGAATCCGGCACCTGTCATCGGCACCGCGCAGCGCATAGCGATTGAGCCGGGGATCCCGCGACAGATCTGTATGCCCGTTTTTGCGGTAGTGCGCCTACACGCCTTTCACCCTAGCACACCCTGCCCCGTGCAGGGGGTGGCTGTTGTGTTACAGGGGCAAGGCGCGCGGCAGCGCTTCAGTTATCATGCCCCGATGGCAGCGCAAACGCAGAGCGCCGGGCTCACCGAACGCAGCAACGGCGGCAGGACAGGCAAAGCGCCCGCACCGGAGGCGTCATGAATACGGGCGGCGAGCGACAGCCGCAGTCCGTCATGGAACTCTGCGACCGTTTCGACGAGGCGCTTGCCCGGCTCGAGGAGGCGCAGTCCTTCGCCAAGGCGATGCGCAGCGGCAAGGTACTGCAGATGGCGGGGCGGCTGCTGACCCTGCCGGGTGGCGCAGAGCAGATCTACGAACGTATTGAGTGGGTGGAGCGCTCCGGTATTTTCATCGGTACCGACTGGGCCAACCCGGAGATCCTGCAGGCGGATATCACGGTCCGCACCCTGCGCGAAGGCGAGCGCGACGAAGTCATCATGGAATGCCTGAGCGAACTCCGGTTGCTGGCGGTGGCCCGCGGACTGTATGCGCATCCTGTCCTCTCCTCGGAACAGGCCCGCCACTACCTGGTACAGGTGCTCGCCCTCAATCTCGATCTGCTGTTCGAGACCGGCGGCGAGGCCATGCGCGTGAAGCAGGGACGCCTGGCGGAGGCCGTGCAGTCCATGCTGCAGTTGCTGGTGAAAAACATCGGCTACGACGACATCCTGGAGCGCCTGATCGCCGAGATCTGGCGCATCCTCGCGCAGCGTCCGGTGCGAGTGGACAACATCAGGGACATGATCACGCAAATCGCGACCTTTCTCTACGATTCGGCCATTCCGGTGACCGACGGCCGCGGCGCGCATCGCCTGATCAGCGCCCTGTTCGGACCCACCCAGGCCTCGCGTGAGGATCCGGGACTCGATGCCTACCGCGCGCGGCTGGCGGCGATGGACACCCAGGCGCTGCGCCACGAAGCGAACGGCTTTGCCCGTGCCATGCACGACACCGGACTGGTTTCGGCCTACCATCCCGTGTTCCTGCGCTTTGCGCTGGAGCAGGCCCACGATCTGCTGCCAGCCGCGCTCGGCCTGAACGCCACCGGCCGCGACGCGCTGTTGTGCTACCCGGAGCTGGTGCACGCACTGATCGAGGCGGGCATTTATCCTGAAACCGCGCAGGCGGTCTACGGCCTGGCGCGCCTGCTCGAGCGCGGCGTGCTGTTCGCCCCGCCGGTAGCACCCGCGCTGTGGCGGCAGCTCGGGCTTACGCTGTGCCCCGGCGCGGAGGCGGCCATCGCGCGGACCGTGGGCGCCGCACGCCCTCCCAACGTGCGTCTGATCGCCGACGTGCTCGGCGTGCTCGGCCTGCCGCTCGGTGTCGGCCAGGGCAACAACCCGACCTGCCAGGCGGCCCGCGCCATTTCGATGTGGGCCTACAACGATCCCGACTATCTCCTGCAGATGATTGCCTGGGCGGCGCGCGACGATGAATTGATCATGCACTTCGAGGGCCGGCGCCTGTCGTCCCGCGAACTGGCCGCGACCACACCGGGCGCCGCGCCGTTGGACGTCGACGCGGTCTCGGCTGTGCTGGTGCCCCACCTCGATCGCATCTACACCGCCATGGGCCGGCTGTGCGCCGACCGCGGGGACGACCCCCACCGCTGGATCAACCCCGAGTTCCATGGCTGGTGGGTGGGCCGCGGATTCAAGCTCGCGGTGGATCTCGATAGCGGGCACCTGCACGACTACGACGCCTTCGTACGTCATTTTTACGCCTGCTATCATCCGCGGCACAACGGCAACCAGCCGCTGATCTACCCGCAGCCGGCGGGACTGGCGATGACCGACAGCGCCGCCCGTTTCGTCGGCTGGCACGCCATCACGATCCAGCGTATCGCGATCGACCAGGGCGGCGAGATGCGCGTGTACTTCTACAATCCCAACAACGATAGCGGCCAGGACCTCGGCAATGGCGTCCAGGTCTCCACCGAGGGTCACGGCGAACGTTTCGGCGAGTCGTCACTGGCCGTGGTGGAGTTCGTCTCGCGGCTTTATATTTTCCACTTCGACCCGCTCGAGCACGCGGAACCGGAGAAGGTGCCGGCGGAGGAAGTGACTGCGGTGGAAGTGCTGGCACGCGGGAGCTGGGCCGCCGAGCGCTAGTGTAGGGCGTCGTGATTCCTGGTACTTTCAGAGCCCCCACAAGCGCCAGGAATCACGACGCCCTGCACTAGTCCCGTACCTGACGTTTCCAGGTAAAGATCAGGTTCAGGTGATCCGCTTCGCGGCGAATTCGCCACGGCGACAAGGTCAGGACATAATCCTTCATCGCAAAGCCCGTTCCCGTTACGCTCGTCGCTAACGCCGCCCAGGCCCAGGCGGGCAGTCCGACCGAGAGGCCGATACCGGTCCCCAGCAGGATCAGTCCCGCGGCCACGGCAATGATGCCCACGGCAGACTCGATGCACAGGCAACGCGCCGCTTTTCCCGGCGCAGCGGACGCATCGCGTTTGCGACGTGCGAGCAGCGCGATATCCCGCACCAGGCCCTGCAGCAGCAGCAATACGGCAGCGGTCAGCAGCAGGGCGCCGAGGCTAACGCGCTGGGGCAGCAACGGTGCTGCCAGCCAGAAGCCGAGCCCCAGAGCGGGGATAGCCGCCAGTTCGATTTTTTCGTTCGCCGTCATGGATTGTACGGCGGACCCGCCCCGCTCAGGCGACTTCGCCGCCGTCGGGGCCGAAAAAAATGACCCAGGTGGCAAAGTCGTCGCTAAAGCGGCTGAAACGATGTTCGGCATTGGCAGGCACGAACAGGATCTCGCCCGGTTCGAATGGCATCTCCACGCCGTCGCGAAGAAACGTGCCATGGCCCGAAACGATCACATAGAGTTCATCGCGAGGGTGAGGTTGCTGGCGGTCCTCGCCCTGCGGCCGGTAATACTCGACGGTCATCGTGCCGTGCTTGAACAGCTCGACGTCGGGCGCGCCTTGCAGATCGAAAGCGTGGGCGGCATTCTCTACGGTGAGTCTGTCCATGGCCTGCTCCGTGTGCCGAACACCGGGCGGTCCCGTGTTCAGCCGTGAGGTTGATGCCATTCTACCGCCGGCAATTCGAAGTCGAATACCGCCGCCGCCACGTCCTTGTGAGCAGGTTGACGATCCAGTTACCGCGCACGCCCTGCGTGAGGTGCGGAAGCATCACTTCGTTGACAGGCGCTTCGTATCTGCGGGCAGCGTCAGGCGCGATCCGGGCAGTCCATAGTCTGGCGATCATGTTGGCACCGCCCGTCTATTGCTTGTTCGATACCGTGTCGACGTGCTCAGGCCAGGTGTGACCGGAACCAGTCGGTGGCCAGCCAGGAGACTTCCTCGAGCTTGCCGGGTTCTTCGAACAGGTGGCTCGCCTCGGGGACGATGATGACCTGGTATTCGCACCGGAACCGGCGCGCCGCGGAGCGATTCAGCTCGATAACCTGGGTGTCGTTGCCTCCGACGATGAGCAAGGTGGGTGCGCGTACGGTGGCGAGGGCCTCGCCGGCCAGATCGGGCCGGCCGCCGCGCGAAACCACCGCCTTCACCTGTTGCGGCCGGTGGGTGGCCGTGATCAAGGCAGCGGCCGCCCCCGTGCTGGCTCCGAACAGACCGACAGGCAGTGCGAGGGTGCGTTGATCCCGTGAAATCCAGTCGACGGCATCATCCAGGCGCCGACCCAGAAGCTCGATATCGAACCGGAATTCGGCTGAGAGTTCGTCGCGCCTGCTTTCCTCGCTGCTGAGCAGATCGAACAGCAACGTGGCGAGTCCTGCTGCGTTCAGGTAGCGGGCAACCTGCTGGTTGCGCCGGCTGAAACGGCTGCTGCCGCTGCCGTGGGCGAAGGCGACGATGCCGATAGCAGGCTCCGGCACCGCCAGCAGGCCTTCCAGCGCGATACCTTGCGAGTCGATGACGATATTGGAGGTGAGGCATCTGTCCATGGCGGGATGACACGGCCCCGGGTTCAGGTGGCCAACTCGGGCGTTTCGGGGCGGTGCCAGTGTCGAGGTGCATCCAGCGGTTCCAGGGCGGTGGTTTCGTCGAGATGGAAGACGGCATCGAACTGGTGGGCGATAGATGCATCGAAGTAGTGGCTGGCCCGCTCGGTCTGCGGCAGGTAGATGACGCCGATGGCGCGCTCAAGCAGCGCTTCGCGCAAGGGGGCCGCGGCCGCTTCGACCAGAGGCAGGAAGAAACGGTCGAGGCCGGTCGTGTGGAACAGGTGCTCGTAGCTGTCCGGAAGTGCCGGCCGGACCCACTTGTGCTCGACGTCCGCATCCCATTGCGAGGCGGCAGAGACATGGCCGGTATAGGTGGTAAAACCGACCAGCAGCGCCTCGTCGCCGGCCCGCTCGCGCATGAGCTGACCGAGGTTCCATTCGCCGCGCAGCCGGGATTCGGTGGCGCGCGCGTCGCCGAGATGGGAGTTGTGGGCCCAGACGACCACCCGGCCGGTGCCGCCCCGTTGTTCGAGGTAGTCGGCCAGCGCCAGCAGCGTATCGCACATGTGGGCGTCGCGCAGGTTCCAGGTATTGATGCGGTGCCCGAACATGGCACGGTAGTAGGCTTCGGCATGAACCACCACCGCCGCGTTGCGCTCGGCGAAGAAATAGGCATCCTTCGATGCCAAACCATTATGCGCCACATAGTCCTCTGCATCGGCTCGCAACTGCAATAGTTGCCTGATCGCGGCTTCGCGCCCGGGCGGACGCAGACCGAAAGCGGCCTCGTAGCCATAGGTCTGCGGTTCGCGCACGTGATCCAGCACGGTGTAATGGCGGCGGGCCTGTTCCGCCTTGTCCGGATCCACGCCCTCCAGGTAACGGATGACGGCATCAGCGGAACGATAGAGGCTGTAGAGATCGAGCCCGTAGATGCCGACTCGCCGATCGGCGGGGATGCCGGCGTTGTGCCCGCGCAGCCAGGTGATGAAATCCAGCACTTCCCGGTTGCGCCACATCCAGTTCGGGAAACGCTCGAAGTCGTCGAGCGCCGATTCGGCTTCATCGTCGCCTCCGCCCTGGACGAAGCGGTTGGTTCGCCACGCATCCGGCCAGTCGCCTTCGATTGCCACGCCGTCAAACCCTTCCTCGGCAATCAGGCGCCGGGTGATCGCGGCGCGCATGGCATAGAATTCGCGCGTGCCGTGGGTGGCTTCCCCGATCAGTACGAAACGGCGTCCCGATGCCATGTCCAGCACGGCATCGTAATCGCCGGCTTCCTCGTCCAGGCGCGTAGCGAGTTCGCGCACGGCAAGGAAGGGTGTTCTGGTGTTCACGACGAGGTTTCCCGTTGAAATTGCGACAGCAGTTCACGGACTTCCTCGTCGCTTGTCTGGTCGAACACCTCGTAAAATTGTCCTACGGCGCGAAAATCCGCGGGGCTGAACAGGCTGACGAATTCATCGGCATCGGCTTCGAATCGCTTCCCGGCATCGTCCGGAGCAACCGGCACCGCGACGATGATCCGCGCCGGATTGCCGGTGCGCAGCGCCATTACGGCCGCATGCATCGAAGCCCCGGTCGCCACGCCGTCATCCACCAGGATGATGGTGCGTCCCCCGATTTGCGGCGATGGCCTCTCGCCCCGGTAGCGGCGTTCGCGGCGTGTGAGCTCGGTACGTTCGGCTGCCAGAACGGCTTCGATCTCGTGCCGGCTGATGCCGAGCTGGTCGATCAGGAAGCGATTCAGGTACAGGGCACCTCCGGAGGCGACGGCGCCCATCGCGAGTTCCGGCTGGTAGGGAATGCCGAGCTTGCGCACGACCAGGATGTCGAATCCGGCCCCCAGGGCCGTTGCGACTTCATAGCCCACGGGCACGCCGCCCCGGGGCAGGGCCAGCACCAGCACGTCCTTGCGGCCCGCGTAGCTGTGTAGTGCACGGGCGAGTTTGCGGCCGGCATCATGTCGGTCGGAGAAGCGGATGGCCACGACGGCACCTCGTCTGCTCCGGGGGCTATGCCTTCAGAACTATAGGCCGGTGCCCATCGGGCGTATTGACATGGATCATCAAATCGTCAGATGTCCGGGCGGATCCCGGCGGTCAGTCGGGGATAAATGCGCTGGCGTGAAACTCGGCCGCTTCCGTCACCTCGGGAATCCCCGGGGCCTGCGGCTCGTCCGGCGTGGCGCCCGCCAGAACCTCCAGTACCGCACGTACGCCCTTCGCCAGCGACTCCAGGTGATAGCCACCCTCCAGTACCATCGCCAGGCGGCCGTTGCACAGCCGGTCGGCCAGCGCCTGCACGATGCCGGTCATGGCCGCGAAGCCGGCGTAACTGGCATTCAGGGCAAGATCGAGGCGGTGCGCATCGAAGCCGGCGGACACCAGCACCAGGTCCGGCTTGAAATACTCCGCCGCCGGCTCCAGGATGTCCCGGAAGGCCTTGAGCAGGGCGGCATCCCCCGCGCCGTCGGGTAACGGTACATTGACGGTAGAGCCCTCGCCCATACCGCCGCCGACCTCTTCGAGCAGGCCGGATCCGGGGTAGAACGGCGCCGCGCGATGCACGTCGAAAAACAGCACATCCGGGTCGGCCCAGAAGATTTCCTGCGTGCCGTTGCCGTGATGCGCGTCCCAGTCCACGATCAGCACCCGTTCGCAGCCGAGCATTTCGCGCGCATGCGCTGCCGCGATCGCCACGTTGTTGAACAGGCAGAAGCCACGTGCTCGCACCGGTTCGGCGTGATGGCCCGGCGGGCGGACCAGCGCGAAGGCGCTTTGCGAACGGCCCTCGAAAACGGCTTCCACCGCGGCGACCGCCGTGCCGGCCGCCACTTCGGCCGCCTCCACGCTGCCCGGGGATACGGCCGTGGTGTCCACGTCCAGCCAGGCGTTCTTCCCGCGCATGCCGTAGATGGCATTCAGGTAGGCCGTGGTATGGACGCGTGCCAGTTGTTCCCGTGTGGCGACCACGCCCGGTTCGAAACGCACCCCGGGCACGGGGTTCTCCTCGAGCAATTCCCGTATCGCCGTCACCCGTCCCGGGTGTTCGGGGTAGGTCCACTTCACGCCGAGACCGTTGAGGATTTCCCGCACTCGGCGGTCGAGCCGTCCCGGCAGGAACGGGTAATCCGCATCCGGACGGTGTGCCAGCATCCGTTCGTCGTAGAAGGCAATGACGTCCCGGTCACCAATCATGGACTTCCTCCTCCAATCCGGATCGAGGTCATGGAGATCGAGCCTGTAACCTCGTCATTGAAAAACACCGGGTGTTCGTCCTCTTTCTGCAGGGCGAGAGCGTACAGCAGGGGCAGGTAATGTTCCGGCGTGGGAATCGCCAGGGCGGCGCCGGGGCCGAGCCCGGCGTAGTCGATCAGCCCCTCGTGTTCGCCCGCGGCGATCCGTTCCCGAACCGTTGCGTCGAAGTCAATCGCCCAGTCCAGGGGTTCGGGGTCATGGTATTCGAACAGGCGCAGGTTGTGCACGAGATTGCCGCTTCCCAGAATGAGCACACCTTCGTCGCGCAGCGGCGCCAGCGCCCGGGCAATGCGATAGTGAAAGGCCCCGGCCCGGCCCGTATCCAGGCTTAGTTGAACGACGGGAACGTTCGCGTCCGGGTACATGGCGATCAGGACGCTCCAGGCGCCGTGGTCGAGACCGCGTCGGGGATCGAGACGCGCACCATCGCCGGCAAGCAATTCGGCACAGCGATGCGCGAGGCAGGGATCGCCCGGGGCGGGATAGCGGACATCGAACAGGGCCCCGGGGAACCCGTGGAAATCGTGAAGGGTGTCGGGGTGTTCGGCGGCCGTCAGGTACAGGCCCCGGGTTTCCCAGTGAGCGGATATGCACAGCACGGCCCGCGGCAGCGGCAATTCGCGCCCCAGCGCTTCCCAGCGGCGGTGGAAACGGTTGGGCTCGATGGCGTTCATCGGATTGCCGTGCCCGACGAACAGGACAGGCATACGCCGCGCGGCGCTCGTCATTGTCTAGTGGGGATCGTGGGTGCCGCTACCCGCGGACCACGCCCGTGCCTGTTCGAGCTCACGGTATGGGAACAGCCGGATTTCCGCCTTGATGAAGTGCCGGCCTATCTTCTCGGCCACAGCGCCCACCGGCGTATCGGTTGCGAAGGCCACGCGCCCGATTTTGCGGTGGTGATCGCGGATGAAGGCGAGGTGGGACACCAGGGCCCCGAACGAATCCCAGCCGGGAAACGTCTTCGCGTGAATGACCAGTCCTTTCAACCGGTCGTTTTTCTCTATCCAGGCGTTGACCACCTCCGCCGCGTGCTTGAAATCCTTTTCCGACAAAGGGCCTTGGGGTTCGAACAGGGCTGTGCCGTTCGCTTCATCCATTTTTACCGTCAACATGTCGGTTCCCCCGGGTCAGTAACCCTTGTTGAACACGGTACCGCTGCATTTGGAGCAAGGCGGGATATGTCCGGTTTTCTTCAAGTGCATTTTTTGCCCGCAGGCGCGGCAGGTCAAGGTGCCGGCGGAGGTTAATTCGCCGGTTTTGTAGGTCAGGGTCTGCTTGGTTTTCTCACCCAGGGAATGCAGGGCGTTGCCGGTCGATTCCAGCACATCGGCGAGCGAAGCCAGCGCGCCGGCACCCAGGCGCGACGGATGGAATTGCTCACGGGCCTCCTTGCCCAGGTGCCGGGTATCGGCGATGAACTGGTCGAGGTCGCGGGCCAGGTACTTTTTCAATTCTTCCCCGTGCTCGGCGCTGAATTCCCCGAGTTCGGTCAACTGCACGCGGGCCTTGTCCAGAGCCACGGACATCGATTTGCGTCCCTGGTCCCGCCCCTCGCGATACAGTTCATTGAACTTTTCGGCAAGCTTGTCGTATTGCTCTATCAGTCGTCGCCGGGTCTGGTCCTTGTTTTCCATGATGGCTCTCCGGTAAGAAGGGGATGGGTTGGATGCCTGGAAATCAGGTCTGCATGGCAACGGTCTATGCCGCCTTCGACACCGTGGCATCCAGGTGTGTTTCAGCGGACAGGGAGTTGGTGACCAGGCAGCCCGCCTCGGCTTTCTCGAGGAGGCGATGGGCGCGTTCCTCGTCCGTGCCCGGCGGTACCGCGAGCGTCGCCTGCAGCGTGAATCCCGTAAACAGGGTTACGTGTTCCCTGCGATCGAGTGTCCCCTCGACCTCGCATTCCAGCGACGTCCATTCCAGTTTCGATGCGCGCGCGATAGCGCGGAAGGTCAGAATGAAGCAGTCGGCAACCGCCGCGGTCAACAGGGTTTCAGGTGACCACTTGCCCCCCGGGCCGTCAAACTCCACGGGCGCAACGGAGGCGATCGTCTCCAGGCCCTCGCATTCCAGGGAAATCTCCCCGTCCGGATCCGCCGCCGCCGCGACCTTGTAATGGTGGGGGAATTGCTGCATCTGACTTGTCCCGTTCGTTTGGTATTTGACCTCTAGTGTACGCCCGGGGAACGTTCCGTGACAGCATGCCGCCCGTGCCTTTCCATGCACAGTTCGCCGGAGGTGTTCGCGGCTCCCCGATCGGCATTCGTCGCGGTGGCGCCCGCGCGGAAGGCGTGGTGTAGTATGACCGTCACCGGTTGCATGCCGTCGCCCGGCTTTCCACCAACGCATCATGAACGAGCCCGGCCATACGTCCCCGTCCCGCAACTGTCCCAACTGCGGAACGCCGTTAAGCGGACGGTACTGCACGGCCTGCGGACAGGAGGATCACTCCCTCGCCGTGCCGCTGCATCGCCTGATCCTGGATTTCCTCTCCGACCAGTTCCAGTTCGACGCCCGCATCTGGCGCACGCTGCACTTGCTCCTGCTCAGGCCCGGCCACCTCACGCGCAATTACCTGGCCGGCCAGCGCCAGCGCTACATCCCCCCGATCCGGCTGTACCTGTTCGTGACCATCGTCTTTTTCCTGACCGTGGGACTGCTGCCCGTCACGGGCGTGCATGTGAACTTCGGCACTCCGGCGGACCTGCATGTATTGGCCCCGGGCCTGGCTACGAAGCCCGTTGGCGCACCGGCCAGCACCGGGAGCAGTGCATCGCCGTCGTCGGCGACCGATATCGGCGCACTGATCCAGCAGCGCATCGCGGGGTCGGGCCGCGCCCGGAGTCCCGCGGCGGCCAGCACCGTCAGGGTAGCCAACACCTGGATCGTCTCGCGCCTTGCCGCCTACAAAAAAACCCCCGGCCAATTCTGGAAGCGTTTCTGGAGCAATATGCCCAAGGTGCTGTTCTTCCTGATCCCCGTGTTCGCGTTGCTGCTCAAGCTGCTCTACCTGCTGCGCAAGCGTTACTACAGCGAGCACCTGATATTCACGCTGCACTATCACAGCGCCCTGTTCCTGTATTTGCTGGCGGTCGTCCTGCTCATGCTGCTGGCACGCGTGCTGGGCCCCGTCTGGGCATCTGTCGTGCGCTGGACCTGCCTGGCTCTGGCGATATGGGCCGTTGTCTATGTTGTCCCGGCCATGCGGATCACCTATGCCGATTCGTGGCCGCGTGTTGTACCGCGTGGCTTGATGTTGTGGTTCGCTTACGCCATCGCGCTGTTCACGGGCACGATTACCGCTATGACGATCGCCTTCGCCATGTCCTGATGCGAAGGCGCCCCGCCGAGGCCAGCCGGTCCGCATCCGTGTGGGCCCGTATCCGGACGGGCCTCGGGAGCGCCTCAGGCGGGTAGCCAGGCCCTGACCGTATCGTGATGGGGCGCCCAGGCGTCCCAGGCGCAGCGGGCCCAAGTCTTTACTGCCCGTTCGTGTGCCTCCGGCGTTCGGGCATCCGCCACGTCCGCGACGGTGAGCTCACCGAGCGATGCCGGGGGATTCAGCCAGGCAAACCTGTCTTTGCGTCTGCCCGCTTCCAGCATCGCGGCGTTCGCATGTTCCGTGGGCAGGCCGTGCTCGATAAACAGGCACAGTCGGATCAGGTGCAGGCCGACCGAGTGGATGCATTGGCGCGAGGGGTGGCCGGGATGCTGAACCGCATACGTGTCTACCGAAAGCCGGTGCACGGCATAAAAGGCAGGGTCGGAATATTCTCGGGCCAGCACCTTGCCGAAGGCCGCCCAGCAACCGGGGCACGAGGTCATGTAGCGATGCACCGGCCCTTCGATGTCCGGAAATGTGGCGCCGCAGCCTATGCATTCGACCGTATTCATTCGGGTTTACTCAAAGCGGGCGGGTCATGTACACGCTGTAAGGGTCCTCGACGTAGCCGTTGAACGGGCCGCACTCACTGAAACCGAAACGGGCGTACAGGGCCCGGGCAGGCGCAAAAGCGGGATCCGATCCCGTCTCCAGGCTGAGATGGCAGTAGCCACGGCGTACGGCTTCGTCAATGATGTGCTGCAGCAGGCGGGCCGCCACGCCGCGCCGCAGGTGTTCCTTCGCCGTGCACATGGACTTGATTTCTCCGTGCTGTCCGGCCAGCTTCTTGAGCGCGCAGCAGCCCAGGAGTGCCTCGCCCTCCCATGCGCTCCACAGCGTGATATCGGGTTTGCACGATCCCTGGATATCCAGTGCATGAACACTCTCCGGTGGCGAATAGAGTGCCATGCTGTCCAGGTGCTCGCGCAGCAATCGCGCCACTTCCGGTCGCTTCGGATCGTCGATGCGAATGTTCATGGGTTCCAACCGTCTATCCCCAGCCCCGCATCCTGGCCGCGAGCCAGGGCGCCATGGCGGTAACGCCAAGCACCAGAGGCCAGAGGTTGCCGCCGCGGAAAGTATAGGCCCGCAGCAAGTCGGTCCAATCCTGGTGCCGAACCAGCCGGCCGAAGCCGAATTCAAAGACGAGTGTCAGCGCGAGCCAGAAAAGTCCCGTGTACCAGTAGCCAGGCACAGGCAGCGGGCCGAGCCAGGGCAGCACCACATAGGCCACCGCCAGGATCAGCACTGAAATCAGCCCGCCACTCAGGATCAGGCCGGAGGGAGAGCCGAGGCGGGGGACCAACACGCCTTCCCGGAATGCACCGTTGACCATGGCCAGCAGGAGTATCCCCAACCAGACCACGAATGCCTTGTAGAAAAGTACGAGCGACATCGATAGATAGCCTTGCCCGGGACGGTTTTCTCAGCCGTCGCCCTTCAGGGCGAACTCTACGGCCTGTTGCGCATGAAGGCTCGCGGTATCGAACAGCCGCGCCGTGGTGTCATCCTGGCTGACCAGCAGGGCGATCTCGGTGCATCCGAGGATGACGGCCTCCGCGCCCCGCCGCGTCAGGTCATCTATGATCCCCAGGTATGCCTGTCTCGAGGCTGACCCGGTTTTCCCCAGACATAATTCCTCGTAGATGACACGGTGTACGAGGGCCCGGTCCTCCGCGCCGGGGACGATCACCTCGAGCCCGTGCATGTCGGCCAGCCGGCCGCGATAGAAATCCTGCTCCATGGTGAAGGCCGTGCCCAGCAACCCGGCCTTTCGTATACCGGCGCGCACGAGCGCCTCGCCCGTGGCGTCGGCGATGTGCAGCAGGGGGATGTCGACCGCCCGCTCGACTTGCGGGGCGACCTTGTGCATCGTGTTGGCGCAGATCAGCACGCAATCGGCGCCCGCCGCCTGCACGCCCTGGGCCGCATCCGCGAGCAGCTTCGCGGCCGCGTCCCAGTCTCCCGCCTGCTGGAGTTTTTCCACGGGCTCGAAATCCACGCTGTAGAGCACAATGCGCGCGGAATGCAGGCCGCCAAGCTCGGCCTTGATGCCCTCGTTGATAACACGGTAGTAGCTTGCCGTGCTTTCCCAGCTCATCCCGCCCAACAGCCCGATCGTTTTCATGCCCTCATGATAGCGGCAGGTCCCTAACGGGTGGAGGGCGGGCCGAGGGTAAAGACGAGTTGGTCCAGCGGCAACGCGTTGGTCACTGCCGCGGGCGGATCGACGGGCGTCACGCCCAGCGGCGTGCCGTTGGCCTCGGCCTCGTCGAAGGCTTCCGTGCTCGGCGAAATGGCGGTGAGCTGATATGAATCAATCTCGTAGGGCAGGCCGTTGGAGGCCAGCGGCAGCGGACCGTTTGTCACATGGAAATGCAGGTGGGGCGCGATCGAGTTGCCCGAATTGCCGACCTTGCCGACGACCTCGCCACGCGTGAGGGTGTCGCCGACATGTACCGTGACGCTGCCGGGCACCAAGTGCGCGTATAGTGCATAACCGCCGTTGCCGAGGTCCTCGATTACGGCATTGCCGTCCGCATTGTCCAGCGTGATGCCGGAGGGGGGCTGTCCCGGCACCTGGTCGGGCTGGTCGTTGATCGCCAGAACCACCTTGCCGTCAGCCACGGCATAGACGTTGTCACCGTAAATCGTGTAGCTGTGCACGTCGTCCCTGGGACCGGAATAGATGCGGTTGTGGTCGTCGAGTTGTTCCCAGTCCACGGCATAGCGCTGCGCGAGCCAGACGCGGCCGTTGATCGGCAGTGCGGCACGCGTATGACGGATGGCGTCGCAGCAGGAATCGGCGCTGATCAGGTTGGCACCCATCAGCGGCGGTCCGATGATCAACGGCGGGCGGACGTCCACCTTGATCGTGCCGCCGTGTTCCATGAATTGCTGGTCACGACCTACGGCGCTGAAGGCGATTTCCTGGCTCAGCTTTTGCGGAACGGCAGTCCCGTCCGGCAGTATCAAGTGCAGAAACAGCAGCGACACGGTGCCGGGTTGCATGATGGCGCTTGTGCTCCGATCCGCGTTTCCGACGGGTTGCAGGCGCTGGGCGATTTGCGAAGTGCCGAGGGTTTCCAGTGGCTGGCCATCTCCGAATACCTCGGCCTGCGTGACGGTGATCTGTGCGCTGGAGAAGTTGGTCACCCAGAGTTCGTAGACCAGGTGGGTTTTGCCGTCCGACCCCCTGAAGGGCACCGGCGCATCATGCACGGACAGGATCAGCGGTGTCTGCACCTGGGTGGGCGATGCATTGGTGCTGCTTGCGCTGCATCCCACCAGGACGCCGATGAAAAGGAGCTTGCAGGCGGTTGCCGCCCGGAATGAAATGCTCCGCCGCGCGGGCGTGCGATCAATGCTCATTCCGAGGGTCCTGTTATGCTTTGTGTCAAGCCAAGTGTCGCCCATGCGGTAGCGCCTGTCAACGAAAACCGCGAGTGGTGACGCGGAAGATATCCGAACGGGAGCAGGGCATGGAACTCACGAGTCTCAAGGACAAGGTCGCGGTCGTCACCGGCGCATCCAGCGGCATCGGTCGCGCCGCCGCACGCTTGCTTGCCGCGGAAGGCACGCATGTCGTGCTGGTGGCCCGCAGCGCCGACAAGCTGGAGGCGCTGGCCGCCGACATCGGCGCGCGGGCCGTGGTACAAGTCGCCGATGTGGGCGAGCGGGCGGCGGTCGACCGGGTGTTCGACGCAGTGGCGTCCCGCTTCGGCGGCCTCGACCTGCTTTTCAACAACGCCGGCGTCGGCTACAACAACCCGTTCGAGGAAAGCACCCGGAAGGAATGGAAGGCGACCATCGACGCCAACCTCTACGGCGTCCTGAACTGTACCCAGCGCGCCATTCCACTAATGCGCGAACGCCCCGGGGCGATGATCAGTACCGTCTCCAGCGTCGGCGGTCGCTACGGACTTGCCGGCTGGTCGGTCTACAACGCGACCAAGTTCGCCGTGGTCGGCTTCCACGACGCGCTGCGCAAGGAGCTGGGGCCGGGGGGCATCCGCGTATCGCTGATCGAGCCCGGTGCGGTCTATACCCGCTGGGGCTACAACGTCCCCGAGGACGAGATGAAGGAACGCCGCGACAGTCTCGAGGCATTGACCTCGGAGGACATTGCCCGCGCGCTGGTCTATGCCTTCGCCCAGCCGGCCAACATGAACGTGCAGGAAATGCTGCTGATGCCGACCCGCCAGACGGCGCCCTGATCGCCTAGCCGCCGCGTTCGCGCGGGGTTCGCCGGCGGCGCCACCCCTTGGCCTCGATAAAGATGCGCCGGATTTCGGGGTGCGCGCGGCGCAGCCGCTCTTCCAGATCGGCCACCGTGTCCTCGACCTCGTCGGTGGAGAGCCGGTCGGCGAACTCCACGTCCAGGTTGAGCAGCACGTCGTCGGGACCGAGGTGCATGGTCAGCGCGTCCAGCAGTCGCTCAACGCGGGGATCCTCGTCGACGATGAGGCGGATGTCCTCCAGCTTGCGAGGAGCGATGCTTTCGCCCACGAGCAGGTTCTTGCTCTCATACGCCAGCCACCAGGCGACCGCGGCCAGCACCACGCCGATTCCGATAGAGGCCCAGGCATCGAATTGCGGGGCATGCAGCACCGAGGCCAGCGTGATGCCGGTTGCCGCCATGATCAGCCCGAGCATGGCGGCGCCGTCTTCGAACAGGACCGCCAGCAGCGCGGGATCCTTGGAGCGGTGTACTTCCTGTATGAGGTTGGGCTGGGTGCGTCGGCGTTGCAGTTCGCGCAACGCGATCGTCCATGACGTGCCCTCGAACGCGAAGGCGACGGCGAGCACGGCGTAACTCCAGTAGACGTGTTGTAGCGGTTGCGGGTTTCTCAGGTGCTGAATGCCCTCGTACACCGAGACTCCCGCGCCGAGCGCGAAGAACAGCACGGCCACCACGAAGGTCCAGAAGTACAGCTCCTTGCCGTAACCGTAGGGATGCAGGCGGTCCGGCTCGGCGGCCGAACGCCGCATCCCATGCAGCAGCAGGAGCTGGTTGGTACTGTCGACGCAGGAATGGAAGGCCTCACTCAGCATCGCCGAGCTGCCGGTCATGATCGCTGCGACGAACTTGGTCGCCGCGATCAGCAGGTTGCCGGCGAGCGCGGCGAAGACGGCTATTTTCGAGGCGTGCCGGGACATTGGCCAGCTGTTGCCATGACCGCGCTGCGGCGCCTAACCGCCCGTGGGCATGCCGTCGAAAAAGTCGACCAGCCCGGTTTCCAGCGAGTACTCGGCCCCGACCACGAGCAGGCCGTCGTTCTTGATGAGTGCCTCAAGTACCTTCGAACCGTGACGCAGGTGGTCGGCGGATGCGCGGATGTTCGCGCGGACCGCTTCGTGGATCAATTTGTCCCGCTGGTTGCGCAGGTCGGTTGCCAACAGGCCTTCCACGGAGGGCCGGACACGGTCGACGATGTCGCGAAGGTTGGGAGAGCGGCTTTCGCTCGGCCGCTGCAGTTCGTCCACCGTGGCGGTGACAGCGCCGCAATTCGAGTGCCCCATCACCACGACGAGGCGGGTGCCGAACGCTTCGGCGGCGAATTCCACGCTGCCGATGTGCGAAGGCGCGACGATATTGCCCGCCACGCGGATCACGAACAGGTCGCCGAGGCCCTGGTCAAAGACGATTTCCACCGGGACGCGCGAATCCGAGCAGCCGAGGATGACCGCAAAGGGTTCTTGGCCGCTGACGAGTTCGCTGCGCTGCGCCTGGCTCATCATCGTTTCGATGCTGCGCACGCCGGAGGCGAAGCGGCGGTTGCCTTCGCGCAGGCGTTTGAGTGCCTCTTGCGGCGAAACCATGTTCGTTTTCTCCTGCCAGCTTGCTGACGGCAATTGTAGCGGGTTCGGCCGGCGGCAGTCGGTTCGGCTCACGCGGTCACGACCTGGAACGGCGCAAAATTGTCATACATCGCGAGCGGTTCCAGCTTTTCGCGCTCGCCCAGGAAGTTGGGGCGCGGCGCGTTGCCGCAAAAGGGTTCGGCCAGCAGGTTGTCCACGCTGTTATAGACGAAGAACAGGTTCGAGCGCGGCCACGGCGAAAGATTGCGGTTCGAGGCGTGCAGCGTGTTGCACTCGAACAGGAGCAGGGAGCCCGGCGGCCCCTTGGGCGCCCGGATACCGCCCTGGTTGGCGAGCCGCTGCAGCGGATTCTTTTCCGGGACCCCGAGTCGCTGACTCTTGAGCGAGGCCTTCCAGTTGTCCTCCGGCGTGTGTCCCACGGTGGGCACGAAATAATGATGCGAGCCGGGGATGAGCATCAGCGGGCCGTTGAACTCGTTGTTGTCGGTCAGCATCAGCGAGGCGCTCACCGCGCGCATGCGCGGCATGCCGTCCTCGGCATGCCAGGTCTCGAAGTCGGAGTGCCAGTTGAAGCCGCCGCCCTTGAAGCCGTACTTGTCGTTGATCCGCGACTGGTGGATATAGACGTCGCTGCCGAGCAGCTGTCGCACCATGCCCAGGATGCGCGGGTCGCGTGTCAGCTTGTCGAAGCGCTCGGAGACATGGTGCATGGCGAACACGGAACGCAACTCGCCGGAATCGGGATCCACGATCACCTGGTCGGAATCCATCAACGCCCGGTCCAACGCCATTCCCCGCAGTTCGTCAAAGAACGGCGCGACACGCTCCCGGGAAAAGAATCCCTCGAACCAGAGGAATCCGTCGCGCTCGTAGCGCGACAGCGCCTCCTCGCCCAGCGGCCCGTCCCAGCGGTCCTGGTTGCGCGAGTGGACCACGGGATCCAGGCGCGGAAACATGTCGCGTTCCGACTCCAGTCGTGTCGGAAACAGATCACGATGGTCAGTCATTTCAACCTCCCGTCGTAGATTTAGGGAAATTTCGGATGCAACGCCCCAGTGTATCGAAGCCACCCCCCGTGACTTCAACCCCCGGCCGCTTCAGGCGCAGGGCTTGCGCATGGCCGCTGCGATGGCGCGCTGCAGCGGCTCGTCGCTGCCGGAGAGTGCCTTTATCACGCCTTGCCGGTCGACTTCCGAGCGGTTCTGGTTGAGCTTGAACTTGCCTTCGAGGCGCTCGATTTTCATCTCGAAGGCGACGATGTGTTCGATCTGCCGGTCGAGGCCCGGTTCGGCCTGGTCCATCGTCCACGGCGGGTCCAGCGGGGCTTCGTGACGGGCAACCAATGCGCCGAGCAATTCGTGTACGCGGCGCCTGTCGTCGATGACGGCGGGGTGGCCATGGACATGCGCCACGGCGTAATTCCACGTCGGTACGGTGTGCGGGTCGGCGTACCACGAGGGCGAGACGTAGGCATGCGGGCCGGTGAAGATGACCGTCGCTTCTTGCGAACCGTCGAAAAGCCGCCAGTGCGGGTTGGCACGCGCCATGTGCCCGAGCAGCGTGCCGTGGGTGCCGCGTGAAGTATCCACCATGAACGGCAGGTGCGTGGCTTCGAGCGTCCCGTCGTGCGGGCTGATCAGCACGGCGAAGGGATTGGCCGCCATCAGCGCATGCAGCCGGGCGTCGTCTGTGACTTCGAAGGCATGTGACGTGTACATGCCCGGCATTATGCCAATACCTGCCGCTGCCCGATACGGCTAAGCTGTAGCCATGAGCGAGCCCCTGCTTCGTGTGGCGGTGCCGGCGCCCTTCCCCGAGCCGCTGGACTACCTGCCGCCCCTCAACGCCGATCCGCCCCCGGTAGGTGCACGGGTGCGGGTGCCGCTGGCACGTGCCCGCACGGTGGGCGTAGTGGTGGAATACGCGGACCAGGCGAGCGTCGCGGCCACGCGCCTGCGTCGCGTGCAGGAAGTCCTCGACACCGAACCGCTGGTGCCGGCGGAGCTGCTCGCGCTGGTACGCTTCACGGCCGCTTATTATCACTACCCGCCGGGAGAGACGCTGGCCGGCGTGCTGCCCGTGCCACTGCGCCAGGGCAAGCCCGCCAGGGCGAAGAAGCCGAAGCGGTACCGGTTGCGCGGCGACGAACCGCCGCCGATGCGCGGTTCGCAGCAGCAACGGTTGATGCAGTTGCTGGCGGAAGCGGGACCGTCCGGCCTGGCCTATGGCGAATTCGATGCGGGCGATCGCAAGCGATTGCGCCAATTCCTCGAACAGGCATTGATCGAACCGGTGCCCGAAGCGCATCCGGCCGCCGTCCGGGCGGATTCGGCGACGGCACTGAATGCGGCCCAGCAGACGGCGGCGGATGAAATCATCGCCGCGAGGGGCGGCTTCACGGCGTTCCTGCTCGAAGGCGTGACCGGGAGCGGCAAGACGGAGGTATATCTGGCCGCGATCCGCGACGTGCTCGAGCGCGGCCTGCAGGCGCTGGTGCTGGTGCCCGAAATCGCGTTGACCCCGCAGTTGATAGCCCGCTTCGAGGCGGCACTCGGCATCGAGATCGCGGCCTATCATTCGGGACTTGCCGAAGGCGACCGCCTGGCAACCTGGCTCACGGCACGTTCCGGCAAGGCACGGGTGATCGTGGGGACACGTTCGGCCGTCTTCCTGCCGCTCGCCGACCCCGGCCTGATCGTGGTGGACGAGGAGCACGACGGGTCGTTCAAGCAACAGGACGGGTTGCGCTACCACGGCCGGGATCTCGCCGTTTACCGTGCCCGCGAGCTGGGCGTGCCGGTGGTACTCGGCAGCGCCACGCCCGCGCTGGAATCGCTCGCCAACGCGAGCGGCGGCCGTTACCGACACCTGTCGCTGCCCGAGCGGGCGGGCATGGCGCGGGCGCCGGCCGTTACCCTGGTCGACGTGCGCGGCCAGCGCATGGATGCCGGGCTGTCCAACCGCCTGGTGGCGACGGCGCGCGAGCACCTCGATACCGGTGGGCAGGTGCTGTTCTTCCTCAACCGGCGCGGTTTCGCACCGGTGGTGCTGTGCCATGCCTGCGGCGATCCCATCGAATGCAAGCGCTGCAGCGCGCGCATGACCTACCACCGGGGCCGCAACCGCCTGCTCTGCCACCACTGCGGCGCGCAGCGCCCGGTGCCGCCGACCTGCCCGGCCTGCGGCGAGCCGGAGCAGCTGCTGGGACTGGGCAAGGGCACCGAGCGACTGGAAGCCGTGCTCGCCGACCACTTCCCGGATGTGAAGATGGTGCGCGTGGATCGCGACACGACCCGGCGCCGCGGCCAACTCGACGCCCTGATGGCGGCGGCCGCAAGCGGCTCGGCGCGCATCCTGGTCGGCACCCAGATGCTGGCCAAGGGCCACGACTTCAAGGCGCTCACATTGGTGGCGATCGTCGACGCCGACCAGGGCTTGTACGGTATCGATTACCGTGCCCCGGAGCGCATGGCGCAATTGATCGTGCAGGTATCGGGGCGCGCCGGGCGCGCCGACCGGGCCGGGCAAGTCATGATCCAGACCCGCCAGCCCGAGCACCCGTTGTTTCGCGACCTGCTGCGCGGCGGCTACGGTCGTTTCGCGGCCCGCGCGCTGGCCGAACGGCAGCGCGACGGCCTGCCGCCGTTCGGCGCCCAGGCCCTGATGACCGCCCAGGCCGGACGCGAACAACCGGTGCGCGAATTCCTGCAGGCCGCGGCGAATGTACTGCGCGGTGCCCGGGGCGTGCGTTGCCTGGGGCCTGCACCGGCGCCGATGCTGCGCCGGGCCGGGCGTTTTCGTTACCAGTTGCTGCTCGAGGCAGGCGATCGCGGTGCGCTGCACCGCGCGATCGCGGACTATTACCCACGCGTGCTTGCGTTACCGGCGGCCCGCCGAGTCCGCGTTGCGCTCGATGTTGATCCCATAGATTTGAGTTGAGTCATAGGCCGAAAGACGCGCCGGCGTCCCGCCGGCTTGCCTATTTCGTCATACCGGCGAAGGCCGGTATCCAGTGCTACAAAAGATCCCGACCTTGCGTCGGGATACCTACTCTTGGCCCTTCCGGCGGACCTACTTTCGTTTCGGCGAAAGTAGGCAAAGCCATCGTGCCGAGCGTTCGCGGCCGCAAGGCCTATTGGCCTTGCGGCTCCCCTGCGATGCTCGCCCGCAACGGGCCGGTCGGCAACTCGGGCTACGCCGCATGCGGCGTAGCCCTCAAACTCTCCTCCCTGTTCCCCCGTTGCGTGCTCCGCTTCTAGGCGCGCCCGACGGCACACCCAGGAGGAATGTGGAAGCGGCGGTCCCCGCCGCTAATCGTTATTGCTGTTGTTCGGCGGGTGTACCCGCCGGCACGTCTTGCAATGCGCCCACGAGTTCGTCGACGGCATCGTTCACGGCCACGGCGAGTTCGCGCACGTCGGAGGGTGCCGCTTGCAGACGCACGGGAAGCGGTTCGCGCGCCACGTCGACAGGGGTGCCGTTTTTCAGGGCGCGGGCCGCGGCGGTCAGCCGCGCTTTGCCGTCGGCGCCGAGTTCGCCCAGGCCGGGTACCGGCTCCAGGCCCGTGTCGAGCCGTGCGGTCAACCCTCCGAGGTAGCGCAGCAGTCGCGCAAGCTGGAGTTCGAACAAGCGATAGCGGGCCCGACGCGACCGGTGTCCGGGTTCGGCGACCAGGGTCTGAAAGGCCAGCTCCCCGTCGGCGACGGCGCGTTCGGCCTCGCGCCGGGCGGCGGCGACCTGCGGGGTCAGCCCCGCTCCCGTCGCGGCGGCTTGAAATACCGCCTCGAGATAAAGGCCGGTGGCCATCACCGAACGTGCGAAGGTGGCGGGCAGGCGGTGGCTGATCCAGTCGGGCCACAGCAGCAGGGCGCCGGCAATGGAAAGTGCGATGCCGCCGAGGGTCTCCAGGATGCGTTGCTCCGCGAAGTGCCAACCCTGGCCGGGCGCATGCATGGCCAGCAGGATGATGATGAGCGGCGTCAGGCAAGCGACGAAGAAACCGTAGCTGACGCGCACCATGAAGGTGGTGAGAAAGACGAACAAAGCAAGCGCCGCCTGCAGGATCACGTCATCGGACGTCAGTGCCAGAACAGCGGCGGCGATCAGTACGCCCGCCAGCGTGCCGGCGGCACGGATCAGTGCCCGGCCACGTGTCGCACCGAAGTCCGGCTGCATCACCACCAGCACCGTTAACGGCAGCCACATGCCGTGCGGAAAGCCCCAGTAAAGCTCGATGGCCGTGGCGACCGCAGCCACCACGCCCAGGCGGAGGGCGTGGCGGAACAGCGTCGTGCGGTCCGCGACCTGCTGCATGACCAGATGCCCCATCTCGTGCAGCCGTTCGCGGAGCGCAAGCCGCGGGAGCCAGCGGTCATGGCGGCGTGGCCCGGCGAAAAAGGCGCAGACTTCGGCCAGTTCGTTGATGTAGAGCCCGCTCTTGCCGAGCACGCCGAGGGCGGCCGTCTGCGCCTGGTCCGCGTCCGGGTGATCCGCGGCGCCGTTGCGCAGCCGTTCCCGGGCCGCCGCGAGGCCGGACGTCGGGCGCCAGGCCCGGGACTCCATCAGGGCCCGCGCCGCCTCGCGCACGTTGGCGGCGAGAGAGGTGACCGTGGCATCGAAGTCCCGCCGCAGTTCGGGATCGGTTGCCAGCGCGGTGCGTATCTCGGTCAACCCCATGGCGAAGGCGGCCAGGCGGGAGGCGACGCGCACCACCACGAAAAGCCGGGTGAGCGTGGTGTTGTTGGTGGGCACCATCGCGCGCGTGGCGTCGAGGGCGGCCCGGGCGGTTTCCACCGCGGCACGGGCATCGCGCTCCAGGTCGCGCGGGTGTTCGTTGCCGGCGGAGACGGCGGCCAGCAGGCGGGCCGCGCTGTCGAGGGCGGTACCGGTTTCGCGCTGCAGCGACAGGTACGGACGCAGGCGCCAGGAGGCAACGGCCAGCAGGAAGGTCCACAGGCAACCGACGAAAAACCAGCCCGTGTGGGCCAGGGCAGTCATCGCCGGTGCCGCCGTGAGCGTGCCGAGCAGGTAGGAGACGGTGCTCACCAGCCCGAGCAGTGCGCCGCGCGGCCCGATGGCCCGCATCAGCCCGCCGAGGAAGGAGAGCGCGAAAACCAGCATGGCGGCGGCCCACCACGGCGCGGCCGTCTGGGTGCCCAGCCAGTAGATTTCGGGCACGAGGAAGGACACCAGGAGCATGCTCAGCAGGCGGTCGCGGTAGGGACCACTGCCGTCGGCCAGCACCACCTGCAGCGCGCCCACCACCCACAACAGGCCGGCAACCGGGTGTCCTACGGCGCTTAGCAGCGCCAGCGGTACGGACAGCGCAAGCACGGCGCGCAGCGACTGGCCGACCGCGATCTGGTTGGGCGGCAGAGACAGGCGCGCCCGCAATCGCGTGACCGGGGTAGAGACGGGGGTGGCGGGTGGTCCGGCGGTCTGGGGCATCAGGGGCGGGGCGGCGCGGGTCGTGAAGCTGATTCTAAACAGGTGGCGCGCAGCGGATAAAATGGGACACGTTTCAGCTGCGGCAAACGCATGACCAGGACGCCCGCGCCCCACGACTACGTACACCGGCATCGCGAAGTCATCCGCTGGGGCGACATGGATTCCTTCGGCCACGTCAACAACGTGGAATTCTTCCGTTACCTGGAAAGCGCGCGCGTTGAATACGCGATGACCGTGCTCGCCAATGAGGTGCGCGCCCAGGGCGAGAACATCATTCTCGCCGACCTGCGCTGTGCGTTCCAGCGCCAGTTGCGCTGGCCCGGCGCGGTCGATATCTACACCCGCACCGTGCGCGTGGGGCGCACCAGCCTGGCGCTGCACCAGATCATGTGCCTGGCCGATACCGACGAGCTCGCGGCGAGCGCCGACACCGTGCTGGTGTGGTTCGATTTCGCCGGGCAGCGGCCCGCGCCGGTCCCCGACGCCATACGCCGGCGGATAGCCGAGTACGAGCGCACCCGCCCCGAAGGTCTGTAAACGGGCGCGGCCTGATAAAATCGTCGCCGGTACTTTACTGCAGGTCGGCATGAGCGAGCCTCGCCGCGAAATCAGTATCCGGGTCGATAACGAGTTCCTCATCGAGGAATCCGAACCGGATTCGGGCCGTTACGTCTTTGCCTACACCATCACTCTGGCCAACACCGGCGAAGTCAGCGCGCGCCTGCTCACACGCCACTGGGTAATCACCAATGCCGATGGCCAGGTGCAGGAAGTACACGGCGAAGGCGTGGTTGGCGAGCAGCCCTACCTCCCGCCGGGAGGCAGCTTCCGCTATACCTCGGGCGCCGTGCTGGAGACGCCCGTGGGAACCATGCACGGCATGTACCAGTGGGTGGGCGACGACGGCGTCGCCTTCGATGCGCCGATCCCCCTGTTCCGTCTGGCGGTTCCGGGACTGCTCCACTAACCGGGGTGTGATCATATGGCCGTTTTCGCCATAGGCGACGTTCAGGGCTGCGCCGACGCCATGAAGCGCCTGCTCGAGCGGGTGCGCTTCGACCCTGCCGAGGACCGGTTATGGTTCGCGGGCGACCTGGTCAACCGCGGCCCCCAGTCTCTGGAAGTGCTGCGCTTCGTGCGCGGGCTGGGCGACCGCGCGATCTCGGTGCTCGGCAACCACGATCTGCACCTGCTCGCCATGTCTCAGGGCGTGCGTGAGGTGTCGCCGTCCCTGGCCCCGGTGCTGGAAGCCGAGGACGGGCCGGAACTGGTGGAATGGCTGCGGGCCCGGCCATTGTTTCATCACGATCAGCGGCTGGGCTACGTAATGGTGCATGCCGGACTGTACCCGAGCTGGACGCTGGAGCAGGCCGCTGCGTATGCGCACGAAGTGGAACGGGCGCTCGCCGGCGAAGAGTACGGCGATTTACTGAGCGGGATGTACGGCAACAAGCCCCGCCGCTGGTCGGACGAGTTGACCGGCATCGAACGCCACCGCACCATCATCAACATCTTCACCCGCATGCGCTACATGAAGGCCGACGGCACGCTCGATTTCGAGTTCAAGGGCGAACCCGGCAGCCAGCCGAAGAATCTGGTGCCATGGTTCGATGCGCCGGACCGGGTGAACGCCGACGAGCACATCCTGTGCGGGCACTGGTCCACGCTCGGCGAGGTCGATACGCCGAACATCTATCCCCTCGATACCGGTTGCGTGTGGGGCGGAGAACTCACGGCGATGCGCCTCGACGGCGAAGGCGGCTGGTTTGCGATTCCCTGCCCGCAGGCCTGCGAACCGGACTGAGTACGCCGGTGCCGGTTGCCCACCGCATCATGCAGGAGCGGCTTCAGCCACGGTGAAGGATACCTCTTGCAGAGGCGCCAAGACGCAAAGATTGCATTACTAAGCCGAACGTTAGCAGGGTGACATTCAGCGGCTTAGTAACACCTGTCTCCCCTCGATGAAGGGTTCGCCACGCCGTCTGCGGGGTTGCACTTGCTTGAAAGGGAACCACCTTCCTTCGTCCGCTGCCTTGTATCCAGCCCGGCACAAGCCTGCTGAGTGGGGCTGCGGGGCGCTTGGGCTGGTTGAACTAAAAGTATCGTGCCGAGCGTTTGCGGCTGCAAGACCTTTGGCCTTGCGTCTACCCTGCTAAGATTCGACGCATGAGTGAACGGAACCTGACGGGCCACCATGCCCTGGTCTGCGGCGCGAGCCGCGGCATCGGCCGTGCCTGCGCGGAGACGCTGGCGGCGCGCGGCGCGCGAGTGACCCTGGTCGCACGCGACGCCGATGCACTGTCGGACGTGCGCGGCCAGCTGGCGCCGTGCGACGGGGGCGAACATGCCGTGCTGTCGCTCGACCTCGACGATACAGCGAGTCTGGTCGAGCGCCTGGCAGTCGTGGATAAGCCGGTGCATATCCTTGTCAACAACGCCGGCGGCCCGCCCGGCGGCCCGCTGCTCGAAGCCAAAGCCGAGGCCTTCCGGAGCGGTTTCGAACGCCTGCTCATCGCCGCGCACCTGATTACGCAGCAACTGGTGCCCGGCATGCGCGAGGCCGATTACGGGCGCATCATCAACATCGTATCAACCTCCGTGCGCGAACCGATCCCGGGACTGGGCGTCTCCAACACCGTCCGCGCCGCCTGCGCCGGCTGGGCCAAGACCCTGTCGCGCGAACTGGCGCCGCACAACATCACCATCAACAACGTGTTGCCGGGCTTCACCGCGACCGACCGGCTGAGTTCGCTGTTCAAGGCACGTGCCGAACGTTCCGGGCGCTCGCCGGAAGAGGTGGAGCGCGAGGCGCTCGCCGGGGTGCCGGCGGGGCGATTCGCCGCGCCGGGAGAAATCGCGGCGGCGGTGGCGTTCCTCGCCGGGCCCGATGCCGGTTACATCACCGGCAGTTCGCTCGCGGTGGATGGCGGGCGCCTGCACGGTATCTAATGCAACGCTTTGCCAATTTCGTCAATGGTGAATTCGTCGCATCGCGCGACGATGCCTGGATGCCGGTGTATGAACCAGCGACCGGCGAGCCCTATGCCGAGGTTGCCGATTCCGGTGCCGGCGATGTCCAGGCGGCAGTCACGGCGGCGCAGGCGGCGTTCCCTGCCTGGTCCGCGCTGGACGGCATCGCGCGCGGGCGGGTGCTGGAGCGCATGGCCGCCGGCATCGAGGCGCGGCTCGACGAACTGGTCGCGCTCGAGAGCCGCGACAGCGGCAAGCCCGAGGCACTCGCCCGGCGTGTGGACATCCCCCGCGCCGCACTCAATTTCCGCTTCTACGCAGCGGCGGCCAGCCAGTTCGCGAGCGAGGCACATCCCGCGCCCGGTGCGCTCAACGTGACACTGCGCAACCCGGTAGGCGTCGCCGGCTGCATCTCGCCCTGGAATCTGCCGCTGTACCTCTTCACCTGGAAGCTGGTGCCCGCGCTTGCCGCGGGTTGCAGCGTGGTTGCCAAGCCCTCGGAGTTCACGCCGGCCACGGCCACGCTGCTCGGCGAAATCGCGCGCGAGGCCGGGCTGCCGCCGGGCGTGCTGAACATCGTGCACGGCCGTGGCGACAAGGTCGGGCGCGCGCTGGTTGAGCACCGATCGGTATCGGCCCTATCCTTTACCGGCGGCACGGCCACCGGCGTCGATATTGCCACGCGCGCGGCACCCCTGTTCAAGAAGCTTTCGCTGGAACTGGGTGGCAAGAACCCGACGTTGGTGTTTGCCGACTGCGATTTCGATGCCGCGGTCGCCGGGGCGTTGCGGGCCGCGTTTACCAACCAGGGCGAAATCTGCCTGTGCGGCTCGCGCATCCTCGTCGAGCGCCCGATTTACGAGCGCTTTCGCGACGAGTTCGTAAAGCGTGCAAAAAAGCTCAAGGTCGGCGATCCGCGTGAAGCCGGCACGGACGTCGGCGCGCTGGTCTCCAGGCCTCATTACGAGAAGGTGCTGGCCTGTCTTGCCCGGGCGCGCGAGGAAGGGGCGAACATCCTGTGCGGCGGCGAGGCGCTCACGCTGCCCGGTCGCCTGAAAGGCGGCTGGTTTGTCACGCCTACGGTGATCGACGGCCTGGATAATTCCGCGCGCACCAACCAGGAGGAAATCTTCGGCCCGGTCGTCACGCTGTTGCCCTTCGACGGTGAGGACGAGGCCCTGGCCATTGCCAACGACGTGCGCTACGGGCTGGCTGCCTCGTTGTGGACAGAGAATCTCGGCCGTGCAATGCGGGTCGCCGGGAAGCTGCAGGCGGGACTGATCTGGGTGAATTGCTGGATGCTGCGCGACCTGCGCACCCCGATGGGCGGGGTGAAGGACTCGGGCGTCGGCCACGAGGGCGGTTTCGAGTCTCTGCGGTTCTTCACCGAGGCCCGCAACCTCTGCCTCAAGTACTGATCGGGCAGGCGTTCGGGAGGGGGGGTCGTGCGACCGGCATGAACCGGTTTCGTCCCTGATGTCAGCTTTCCAGGACGCGCTGCAGGATCGGCAGCGCGTCGGCCAGCATGGCCTGTTCGTGGGGGCCGAGGCCGGCGACGGTGCCGGACAGGGAGGCCGCGAGGCGCTCGCGATCGTCCGCCAGCCGGGCGCGGCCCGCGGCGGTGATGCCGAGCCGGTGCCGCCGCGAATCGTCCGGGTCCGGCCGCTCGTCGATCAGTCGGCCGGCCCGCAGCTCGCGAACGAGCAGGCTCATGGTGGCAGGCGTGAGATCCTGGCGCGCCGCCAGTTCACGCTGGGTCAGGGCGCCGTGCGTCTGCAAATCGGCCAGTACGGCCAGGGCGCTCCAGCGTATGCCCTCGGCCCGTGCCCGGGGCATCATGCGCCTCTGCAGGGCCGTGGCCACCGCGACCAGCACGGATTCGATCGACATGGAGCCCGCCTGATATTTAGTTAGACTAACTAAATTATAGCGGATTTATCCGTTGGCGGGTTGGCTTGAAAAAGACCGGATTTCGCCGTCTTCCACGACCACCGTGAATTCGATCGGATTGCAGCACACCTCGCAGTCCTGGACGAAAACCTGTTCGCCCGAGGCTGTCACATCGACGAACAGCGTCGATTGTTCCCAGCAATGCGGGCACACATAAGGGTGTTCGATTTCCCCGGTCACCATGCCGACAGCCTAGCAGTAACGGCGGTCACGGGCAGTGTCCCGGGCTCCCGCAACGAGGGTAAACTGAACGTCCGGGTCCGACTTCGGGGGAAGTCATGCGCACAATCACCTGCTGGATCGCGGCCGCCTCACTGGCACTTGCCGCCACCACCGCCGCTGCGGCCTGCCATTCGGCGACCGACCGCGGTACCGTCGAAACCCGCAAGCTCGCCGCGGACATCTGGTTCCTCTATGACTGCGGGGGCAACATGACCGCCCTCATTGGAGCCGACGGCACGCTCCTTGTCGATGCGGAGTTCGGGCCACAAACGCCGGCTATCCTGGCGAAGCTCAAGGCGCTCGGCGGCGGTGTGCCGCGCTTCGTCATCAATACGCACTACCATCGCGACCATACCGGCGGCAACGCCTCGATGCACGAGGCCGGCGCGATCGTGATCGGCCAGTCGAACCTGCGGGCGCGGCTCGCCCAGATCCAGCGTGTCCCGCCGGGCGGCTCGGCGCCCATGCCCGTCCCGGCGGACGGTTTGCCGATGTTGACCTTCGAGCAGGCCATGACTGTTCATCTCGACGGTGAAACCGTGCGCATCCTGCATTTGCCGCCCGGGCATACCGATGGCGATTCGATCGTCATTTTCAAGCACGCCGATGTGGTCTCCATGGGCGACCTGTTCTTCAACGGGCTTTACCCGGTCATCGACGTCGAGGCCGGCGGCACCGTCGGCGGGATGATTCGCGACATCGACAAGGCCTTGCCCCTGATCGGCGACAAGACGGTCGTGGTTCCCGGGCACGGGCCGGTCGCGGACAGGGCGGCGCTGCTCCGTTTCCGCGACATGATGGCGACGGTGCAGGACAACGTGCGCAAGCTGATCAACCGGGGCAAGACGCTGGAGCAGATCCAGGCATCGCATCCCACCGCGGCCTTCGATGCGAAATGGGACGGCCATGGAATAAGCGCACAGCGTTTCGTGGCCGAGGTCTACTACAGCCTGCAGCCGCACTTCGTCGGCAGTTGAGCGACGAACTGCGCGCGATGGCCGGCGCCGAGTTGATCGGTCTTGGTGTCGGTCTTGGTGTTTGATTTCTATAACCGGCTGAGCGCGTCACGCAGGCGGGTCTACGAACGCAGTGATGGGCTCGAGGCGCCGCGCCTTGAAGCGGCGGTCATGACGCCCCTGGGCGAACAGCTACGCGTGAAGCTCGAGGCCGAAAAGCAGAGTGCCGTACGGCAGGCCTCCCAGATCCTGGCCGATGCTTTCAACACGCAACTCGGTTTGCCGCGCGTGCGCATCAGCGTGCTGCGGATTCGCCCGCAGCGCGGCGGGTCTGAATATCATGGGTATTACGATGGCGCCGAAGGCGGGAAAAGCGCCCGTATCACCCTGTGGATGTTCACGGCGCGACGCCGGCAGGTGGTGGCCTATCGCACTTTCCTGCGCACGCTGGTACACGAGCTGTGCCACCATCTCGATTTCGAAGGCTTCCGGCTTGCCGAATCGTTTCATACCGAAGGGTTTTACCAGCGCGAATCCGCCCTCTTCCGCGGCATTGTCGGGGAAGCGCCCGCGTCCACGCCGGTCCGGCGCAGGGCGGGCCCAAGCCGTATATAACAGCTCGCCACCGGTGCGTTCCGGGGGGTTCGGCCTTCAGGCTCCCCATTAGCGTCCGCCTGATTGACCTTGATCAACCTCCCTGACTGCGGGAAGTGCTAGCGTTGTAAAACAAGAGCTTCCTGTTTTCGGGAAGACAGGCAGAGAGGAGAGAGGACTATGAAAATGACCTTCGCAAAAGCGGGCGCCGCAGGGGCTTTTCTTTTGGTTTTCGCCGGGTCGGTATCGGCACAATCGATGCAAGCTCCCGCCGCGGGAACGTCTGCACAGCCGATGCAGCAGCGTTTTGTGCAAATGCAGCAAATGATGGTCCGTGCCCACAACACCACCCACTGGAGTGAGCGGATGCGGCTGATGCAGTCGCACATGCAGCTCATGCAGCAGCAGATGGGTGCAATGATGGGAATGATGGGCATGTCGATGCAGTCCGGCCAGGGCATGAGGCACGGCCATTCGGAACAGGGCATGCAAGGTGGCATGATGAATGGAACGGGGCACGACACCATGTCGATCGGTGATATGCAGGCCCGCATGCGCGAAATGGTGAGACTCATGCAGCAGATGATGGAACAGCAGCAGTTGATGCTGCAAAAGGCGGCCGGTCCGAAGGACGGGGGTTAACCCAGCGCTGCCAGCCAGTCGGCTAACAGTCGCTGTGCCGCGGGTTCGAGCACTGCGCAGTTGCGTGCCGATTCGGCGCGCAACTGCGTAATCGATGCGTCCCGCTCGGTGAGCGCACGCGTGTGCCCGATGAGCCAGCGTTCCAGATCCGGCCAGTTCACCTCCGGGTGGAACTGCAGGGCCAGTGCATGACGGGCAAAACGGAAGGCCTGGTTGGGGCAGGCTGGTGTGGAGGCCAGGCGCTCGGCACCCGCCGGCAGTTCGAAGCGGTCGCCGTGCCAGTGCAGTACGGGCACCGCCTCGATATGGTTCAACGGCGAGTCGAGGCCTTGCGCCGTGAGTGCGAGCGGGGCCCAGCCCACTTCATCTTCCTCGGCAACCAGCACCTCGGCACCCAGGGCACGGGCCATGATCTGACTGCCCAGGCAGATGCCGAGCGTCGGCCGGCCGGCCTCGATGCGGCGGCGCGCAATCTCGATCTCCGCCGACAGGTATGGGTAATCGGTCTCCTGGTAGACGCCGAGCGGACCGCCGAGGATGACCACCAGGTCGGGCGCCAGAGGGTCCAGCGCCGTAAGGTCATCAACGCCCGATTCGAGATAGCGGGTCGCGTAATCGTTCTCCGCCAGCACGCCGGCGAACGATCCGAGGTCCTCGAAGGCGACATGGCGGATGGCAATGGCGTCTTTCATCGTATTCGAAGTCCCGTTGTCGTCTCAGGACAAGAGATTGTAGCTGGTCTGCCCCGCGTATTCAGGCGGCGGCGGGCTCGATGCGGACCTCGGTTTTGACCGAGGAGGCGATGAAGCAGGCTTCGTGTGCCCGGCGATGCAGGTTCCCGAGTGCTTCGCGGGAAGGCCGCTTGCCGCCGCCAAATACGATTCGCGGGTGCAGGGTGACCGTGGTCACGGCGATTTTCCCTTCCGCATTTTTGCCCATTCGGCCCACGGCTTCGTCCGTGTAGCGCTCCACGGTAAAGCCGTCGCGGGCTGCGAGGTCGAGGAAAGAGAGCATGTGGCAACTCGACAGCGCCGCCACCAGTGCTTCCTCCGGATCCACCGCCGCGGGGTCCGAAAGCGGCGGGCGTACGACGCCCGGCGAACTCGAGGCAGGCACCTCGATTCCGCCGTCGAAAAACCAGCGATGCGCGCGGCTGTATTTGTGATCCGTAAAGACCGCCTCGCCTCGGTTCCATTCGATTTTCGCGGTGTTGATGGCCATGAGTGTCATGCTCTGAGGGGAAGCTGTGCAGATTCTAATCCTGCGGGATGCTTGGGTGCATTACCTCTTGATTTTCTTGTCCAGAGAGTAGGAAACGTTGCCGTCATTGACGCTGATCAGCTTGCGGCTCTGCAGGGTCTTGATCAATGCCGTCACTTCATTTTCGCCTAGCTTCTCCGTGAACAGCGAATTGATGGTGTTGGCGAGCGTCTTGATTTTGCGTGGCCGGGATTGACCGCGGCCAGAGAAATTCATGACGATGGCATCAATTTTTTCGTCTACGCTTACCGTCTTGGACATTCTGAGTACGGGGATTTCGGCCAGATCCTTTTCGCGCTGTACCCGTATCTTGCGAGCCCGCAGATGTTTGATCAATGGGTCGAAGCCGGTGTCCTTGGAGATGATGTGGAAATGGGCGTCGTGATTCCGCGTATTCAGTTCGCCCAGGTAATACGCAAGGTGGAAATCCAGTGCGTTCTTGCCGTTTCCGCCGATCTTTATGTATTGCGCGTCTTCGCCGAGTTTTTGCATGGCTGCTGCCAACTCAAAGGGAACCTTGCCCTGGTTGGCACCGACGAAGACCAGGACCTTACTAAGCCGAACGTTAGCAGGGTGACATTCAGCGGCTTCGAGCCGGGTCGTATACAAGGCGCGTAGCCGCAGGAAGGGTCGTTCCCTTTCAAGGCTGCGCAACGCAGTACACGGCCCGGCCC
>Ga0102953_1000135_pt1 | contig 49513 bp, 36 predicted proteins | sample SalPon2A_C_D2_MG_FD_78509 | JGI IMG/M metagenome (GOLD analysis project Ga0102953, IMG submission 78509) | Soil microbial communities from South San Francisco under conditions of wetland restoration - Salt Pond MetaG R2A_C_D2_MG | ecosystem: Environmental > Terrestrial > Soil > Wetlands | place...
CGCGCTCCATGGTTACCACAGGAGTCGGGTCTTCTGCCTTGATCTTTTTTCGGATATCCTCAAACCCTTTTTTATTTTTGGTCTTGACGGCAGCCGTGCTGGTCAGTTTAAGGATACTTGCTTCAATGGCCTCAATCTCCTCCTGGATCTCAGGGTATTCCCGTGCGTAGCGATCCACCTCCAGGTTTTGCTCTTCGCTGAGAGCCCCGGCTACATAGAGTTCCAGAATGCCTGATGCTATGTATGCTTCTATGTCCATTCCAGTGTAATATTTTCCCTCAACTGCGAGATACAATTCCTGTTTCTGGTCTTCACGGTACCTAGGGGGATATCCAGAGTCTCAGAAGCCTCCCTTTGCGTATATCCTTTAAAGTATAGCAATTCGATCAGCTGTATACATTTTGATTTCAGCGTCATAAGCATTTTTTTCAGGCCGGCGGTATCTACTGTTTCCGATTTGTAATCGGCCTGTTCGAGGATATCTACGAAGTAGTGTACGGGAAGGTTCTTTTTCCGGTTTTTATAGGATTTTGAACGCACTTTATCGATGGCGGTATTCCGGGCAATGTTCAGGATCCAGGTAAAGAAGCGACCCTTGCGGGGGTCATAGCTTTCGGAGTTGTTCCAGACCTTCACAAACACGTCCTGGGCGAGCTCCTCTGCCAGTTCGCCATCCCGGACAATAGTATGGATCACCCCCCGGATATTCTCGCTATACATGTCGTACAACATTTCAAAGGCGATCACGTCCTTTTTTTGGAAGCGCTGAACCAATAACTTCAATTCCATAGAATGATATTAGGGCCTGAAAACATAAAGAAAGCTGCTGGTTTGCAGCTTCCTTTTAAGCAATTAAACCTGAAGTTTTGGTTTATTTTATGATTCCTGCGCAGGCTATTCTGGAGCCTGCTGCACCGCTGGGTTGAGAGGTGAAATCATCTGCTCCTTCGTGAACGATAACGCCTTTGCCCATAAGGTCCATCTTGGGGTCATCGCATCCCAGGCACCATTCCCCGGTAGAGAAATCCATGGTTGCGTTCCCGTCTGCGTCGGCCACCAGGTTGCCGATATCGCCTCTGTGGTATCCCCCTGCATCACCCCATTTGCCGTGAGGTTCTCCGGTAGGGTTCCAGTGGCCCCCTGCAGATGTACCATCGTCTGCTGAGCAGTCTGCTTTTTCGTGAATGTGGATGGCGTGTTCCCCTTCCTTCAACCCTGAAAGTTCGGCGTGCATGGTAACCATTCCGTCTTTTTGGGTAAATGTAATCTTACCGCTAACCCCGCTGTCGTTTTTTGGCTCCAGGTTCACGGTAAGCGTATTGTCGGTCATCTGATCCTTGGCCATATCCATGGATTCCTGAACCTCTTCGGTCGCGTCATTCATGTCCTTTTTCGCCTGTTTGCACTGGTAAGAAAGAATGAGCACAAGACCTAATGCTATTCCTTGTATCTTTTTCATTTTGTTTTAGGTTTTAGTGAAGGATAAATGTATGGATTATTCTACGGGAAATCAATTATTCACGTGCTCGATTTGAACAAATTATGACTCTTTTGACGCTTGTTCTTATTGATTTCACAAAGTATTAACAAAGTGCACATACCAAACCTTTTGGCGAACACTTGCTTCGGTTTGTGAACCGGTCCTTCTTCTGTGTATCCGCTTATTAGGTAGCCAGGGCGCGGATATTATCCCATTCAATACCTGCAATTTGCATTTATTGCCGTACAAGTTCGGTTAACACCTGGCTCTTGTTCTGCAGGGTACGGTGTACCGGGCATTTGTTGGCGATTTCCAAAAGGCGCTCCTGCTGTTTGGTGTCCAGTTCTCCTACCAGTTCCAGTTGCCGGCGAAAAGTATCGATCCGTGCCGTGCTGGAATCACAATCCTTACAATCCTCTGCGTGGGTTTTTCCATGGCCGACGTGCACCCGTACTTCTTCCAGCGGCCAGCCTTTTCGTTTGGCATACAATTGAAGGGTCATTGCAGTGCAGGCCGCGAGCCCGGCTGAAAGCAAGTCATAGGGCGAGGGCCCAAAATCATTCCCCCCCGCTGTTTCAGGCTCGTCTGCCCGGAAATAGTGCCGGCCGGCCTTCAGTTCGGTTGTAAATCCTGCCTCCGCGCTTAGGCTGGCCACCACTTGCAGGTCGGTCTCAACTTTATTGTTTTTGGGCCGGCTAATATACCTTAGTGCCCAGGAGGCAATCACATCGCCTGTGTACAGAGAATCTTCGGAATTAGTCAGCAGGTGGTCAGCCCTATCCAGCGAGATAAAGCTTTTGGGATGTCGGGCAAATCCGTAGAGACGGGCGGCGTTCTGTATGGCTACCACGCTATCCTGGGGCGAGTGCAGGAAGAGTAAGGGGATACTTAATTTAGGGACCACAATTTTCAGCTTGCTCTGCCGCAGGTCATCCAGGAATGGGGATTCAAGGCAAAAATGTCTGTCTCCAAGTTCTACTGTTTCAAGGTTTTCCTGTCCGGATTGGGAACCACTTTTATTGGAAGATAGTTTTAGCTGGGAGGCATCAGAAGGGGTTGCAATGGTTGCAATAGCCCTCACCGATTGGAGTTCAGCGGCCGCCAGCAGGGCCGCTACCCCGCCCAGGGAATGCCCCACCAGCAGGGAAGGTGCGCTATAAGTTTCCCGAAGGAATGAGGCTGCATCGGGCAGGTCGCTTCCACTGCCCGTAAATTCCAAACGGAGCACGCCAAAGCCCCGGCCGGCCATGGCCCCGCTGATATTCCGAAGGGCGTCTGTATTCTGTCCGAAGGAATGTACCAGGATAGCGTAGGAGTGGGGGCTTTGATCCACGGGAAATTCGAGCTGGCCGTCCAGGATACTGCCTTCCCGGTTCTTGAATTGAATGTTTTTCAAACTCATCGTATCGAGTGTTAGAGGATTTCGGTTGCAAGTTTCCCGGTTGCCCGGGCTGCTATCAGAAGCGTGATTTTTTATTCGCCCGGCACAAACGGATGATTTCTTTGATACGGGCTTTCCGCGTTGCAGGTCGTTTCGCCTGGTGAAGCCAGTATAGGTAGCTCTTCTGATAAGTCCGGCTGAAGGCTTCATAATTGGCTACCGCTTCCGGGTTGGCCTGAAATGCCTGTTGAAGGTCCTGGGGAATATGGCCATTCTCCACATGGTCCAGTTCAAACCAGGATCCGTCTTCCTTGGCCTGTTCAATTTTGGCAAGGCCGCTTGGGCGCATAAGGCCCTCTACCATAAGGTCCTCAATATGCTCTTTGTTGAGTTTGCTCCAGGCACTTTTCGGTTTTCTAGGGCAGAAATATTGTTTTCGTTTCCCATCCCCCAAACTCCTTACAGTACTGTCTATCCACCCAAAACACAGGGCCACCCGTACGGCTTCTTCCCAGCGCATGCTGTCCTTTTCGTGTGCCACCGTATAAAAGATCAAATGGGCGCCCGAAGCGGTTTCATGATGCGCTTCCAGCCATTCCCGCCAGGCCGAGTCGTCCCTAAAATAAAGTTCAGTTAATTTGCTCATATTTTATCACATTCCTATCAAAAATAAAAGAGGAGGGGAAGTTTGTTTGGCAGATAACCTTTACATTACATATCTTTATTCCTATTTCAAATTTCTACATCATTCAGCCATTTGCACAACCAGGTACATTTGAGACTTATCCACGGCAGAATATGCCAGGCGGAAGACATATAAGACAGCAATGACCAGGCTTTCCATAAGCATTTGGCGGGAATAACTTTTGTGAAAATAAATAAAAACGATTAAACGATCCGTATGAAAAATTCCTTTGTGGTGGCAGTACTCAGCTGCGCCTTATTGACCCTGGGCTGCAGCAACAAGCGGGAAGGGGATCCCAAGATCCTGGTCTTCTCCAAGACTATGGGTTTCAAGCATGCTTCAATCCCCAAAGGCATAGCGGCCATACAGAAACTGGGCAAGGAAAACGGATTTGAGGTGGACACCACCAAAAATTCGGCCTATTTTGCGGACGATTCCCTGCAGCAATACTCGGCAGTTGTTTTTTTAAATACCACAGGCAATGTCCTCAACTACAAGGAAGAAGCCGCATTTGAGCGTTACATCCAGGCCGGGGGTGGTTTTGTGGGGGTACATGCTGCCACCGATACAGAATATGACTGGAATTGGTATGGCAGATTAGTTGGGGCTTACTTTAACGGACACCCGTCCGGGACACCGGAGGCGGATTTTATAATTAAGGACCGCAACTTTGGGGCTACGGAGTTCTTTACGGATTCAGTCTGGCACCGGACCGATGAGATGTACAATTTCAAAAAGCTTAACCCGGATGTGCATGTCCTGATTACCATAGACGAAAGTACCTACCAGGGGGGTACCAATGGCGATTACCACCCGATGAGCTGGTATCACGAATACGACGGGGGCAGGGCATTTTATACGGCCCTCGGGCATACCGATGAAAGCTACGGGGACGAGCTTTACCTGAAGCACCTGCTGGGCGGAATCGAATACGCCATAGGGGATAACCTGAAACTCGATTACAATAAAGCCCATAGCCAGATCCCACCCGATGCGGATCGCTTCACCAAGGTAAGCCTAACCGAAGGAAAATTCTTTGAGCCTACCGAGATGGCTATCCTGCCTGATAATAATATCCTGATCTCCCAGAGGAGAGGCGAGATCATGTATTTTGACCAGGGGAGCAAGGAACTTAAAGAAGTAGCCAAACTCGACGTGTATTACAAAACCCTTCATACTCCGGGGGTCAATGCGGAAGAAGGTGTAATGGGCCTCCAGAAAGACCCGAATTATGCCCAAAACCACTGGATCTATGTTTATTATTCGCCCAGTGGGGACGATTGGGTCAACCGCCTGTCGCGCTTTAAATTCGAAGACGGTAAATTCGACCTGGATTCCGAGCAGGTGATCCTGGAAGTGAAGACCCAACGTGAGATTTGTTGTCATACCGGTGGCTCCATCGCCTTTGGCCCGGACAACCTGCTGTACCTGTCTACAGGAGACAATTCCACCCCATTCAACGAGAAGGACGTACCTTATGTGAGCAATGGCTTTGCCCCTCTTAACGATATCCCCGGGCACCAGCAATACGACGCCCGGCGTTCCGCAGGTAATACCAATGACCTGAGAGGTAAGATCTTAAGGATTAAAATCAAGGAGGATGGCAGTTATGAGATCCCGGAAGGGAACCTCTTCCCCGAAGGCACCGCCAAAGCCCGGCCCGAAATTTATACCATGGGGCACCGGAATCCGTACAGGATTTCCGTAGATCCCAAGAAAGGATGGGTATATTGGGGCGAAGTTGGACCCGATGCCCGTGGAGACAGCCTGGATACAAGAGGTCCCAGAGGTTATGACGAAATGAACCAGGCACGGGAAGCGGGGAATTACGGATGGCCATTGTTCATAGCCGACAACAAGCCTTATGTGGATTACGATTACTCGAACGGCAAAAGCGGGGAACATTTCAATCCTGAGAAGCCTATAAACGATTCCAGAAACAATACCGGGCTCACCGAACTGCCCAGGGCCAGGCCAGCCTATATTTATTACCCGTACGGGGAATCCTCCGAATTCCCGGAAGTCGGTTCGGGGGGCAGGAACGCCATGGCCGGGCCGGTATTCTACATTGATATGTATCCGAGCGAAAAGTCGATCCCAGCCTATTACGACGGCAAAGTCCTAATCTATGACTGGATGAGGGGATGGATGAAGGCCGTAACCCTCTTTGATGATGGTTCCTTCAACAAAATGGAGCCCTTTGCCCCCAACGTAGAACTTCACAACCTGATCGATATGGAAATGGGCCCGGACGGCAGGCTTTACCTCCTGGAGTACGGAAGCGGCTGGTTTTCCCAGAACAAGGATTCCGGCCTGGGCTACATTGAATACAATGGAGGCAACCGCCCGCCGGTTATAGACCAGCTGACGGTGGAGCCCACCAGCGGAAAGCTGCCGTTGGCCGTGACGGCCAGGGTTGACGCGGTAGACCGGGAAAAGGATCCGGTCACCTATACCTGGACCCTGGGCGATGGCAACACCCAGAAAACTTCCGAACCCGAAATCCGGCATACCTTTGATGCCGCAGGCTCTTACAATATTTCAGTAGAGGTTAAGGACGACAAGGATGCCAGTGTAACCAGTCAGGTAACGGAAGTTGTGGCCGGCAACTCGAGGCCGGAAGTAAGCATCGATCTTACCGGGGGGAACTCTTCCTTTTATGTCCCCGGCCAGCCGATTTCCTATAAGGTAACGGTGACGGATGCAGATGCGGGACAACCTGTTAATCCTCAGAATTTATTTGTTTCGGCAGACTATATGGCCGGAATGGATGAAGCAAATAAATCCCTCGGGCACCAGCAGGTTTCGGCAGCGGTAACAGGCAAGGCCCTGACACAGGGGCTTGACTGCAAGACCTGCCACAAGGAAAATGAAAAATCAATAGGCCCCACCTTTATGGATGTCTCTATGAAATATAAGACAGACGAAAATGCCCTGAATTATCTTCAGGATAAGATCATTTCCGGTGGCAGTGGAGTCTGGGGAGAAGTGATGATGCCTGCGCATCCTGATGTCACTAGGAATGAGGCTCAGCAGATTGCCACTTATATCATGTCACTGACGGGGGATTCCGATAAAAAGAAATCCATGCCGCCGTCAGGGACCTTTACTCCCGAAAAGATGGCACCGGACCAGGTTTTGGTGCTTACAGCCAGCTATACGGATCCCGGGGATGGAAATGCCAGGCCGCTTACTGGTGTCCAGTCTGTGGCTTTACCCAGTAACACCATGGCATTTTCCCCTTCTCTTGAAAAAGAAGGGATTACGGATATCAACTTCAACAATATGGACTTGCTCGTGCTGGCAGATGCGCAGGGATGGTTTTCTCTGAAAGGGGTAGACCTGACCGGGGTATCGTCCATCGATCTCGCTGCAGGCTGGCAGGCCCCTCCGACCGTTGGTTTTGGGTTCGAAGTCAGGCTGGGTGGGCCAGATGGTGAATTGGCCGGGAAAGGGGAAATAAATCCCCCGTTGAGCGGGCAGGGAACCCTTATCCATATCCCCCTTCAGAAAAAGTATTCGGGCAAAAAGGATCTCTATATCCATTTCGCGAGACAGGGGGAATCTGATTCGGCCACTATTATAGCGCTGAGAAGTGCTACTTTTAACTAGGTTTTATCCCTTATAAATAAAAAGGTTGGCGGAAAACGCCAACCTTTTTTTATGCTCCGTGGTCTTACTATTTCTACTGCCGGACATGGCTGTACACCGCGTCCCGGAAAGCCTTGTGCAATCCAACGGGGTCGAAGGGGAAGAGCTGAACGAATAGCACGGCAGCGAGTTGGTTTTCTGGATCCACCCAAAACAAGGTACTTGCGGCGCCATCCCAAAAGAATTCGCCCGGGACACCATAATTTTCTTCGCTCGAAGCCGGTGGCCTGAGGCGGACGGCAAAATCGATTCCGAAACCTACCTGCCCTTTGGAAGGCAGGAAGTTGCGTTCTTTTATTGAATCGGCCAATTGGTTGGTCGCCATTCGTTCTACGGTTTCCGGCTGCAGGATGGTGGTCCCATCCATGCTGCCCTTGTTCAGCAGCATGCGGGCAAAGGTCATGTAGTTGTCCAGGGTGGAGGTGAGGCCCGAACCCCCGCGCCGAAGCGGCCATTCATGCAGGTAATCCGATTTGGCGTCCTCATCAGGTACGCGTATCAGGGAATCCTCGGTTTTACGGTACATTGCGGCAAAACGACCCCGGTCTTCTTCCGGGATGTAATATCGGGTTTCCGTCATTCCCAGAGGGTCCAGGACATGCTTCCGGACGTATTCCTCGAATGGCTGGCCCGCGAGCTTCTCCACCAGGTAGGCCTGCACGTCCACTGAGGGACCGTATTCCCACTGTGTCCCGGGATGGAACCACAGCGGTACCGACGCCAACCTGGAGGCCATTTCCTCCAGCGTATTTTCCCGGTTCATAACATCGGCTTCCCTGAGCTTCTCGCTCAGGCCGGGGATATTCCCACGGTTGGGAAAACCTGCCGTATGGCGGGTAATGTCCCGGATCGTAATGGGCCTGTTGGGGGCTTCCACCAGCAGTTTGCCCTGCTCGTCCACTCCCTTGTAAACTTGCATCTTCCCAAATTCAGGAAGGTATTTTTCCAGGGGGTCGTCTAATTTAAAAGCCCCTTTTTCGTACAAACTCATCAGGGCAACCCCTGTAATGGGTTTGGTCATGGAAAAAATTTGCACGATGGTATTGCGGGCCATGGGTGTTTTCGCTTCCCGGTCTGCATAGCCGAAGGCATGGAAATACTTTTCCCTGCCTTTCTCATAGATAAGGGCCGAGACCCCGGCAACTTTTCCCTGGTCTAAAAAGGATTGGAGGGTTGAGTCAATCTGCTTAACGGCCCCGGCATCCACCACTCCGGCACTTTGGCTTTGCGGGGCGGGAGCTTTTTCTTGGGGGCCCTTGCATCCGGCCAACAATAGTAGCGATATACAGAACAATCGGTGAAATTTTTCCATAGGATTTCAGGTTTTTACGGAAGTTTCGCCTTCCGGGTCGGAGTTGCGTTTCCAGGAAATTTAAATCAAGATTTCCCGATATTTTTAGTTACAATATAGAAGTTTCGATCGACTTCCAACTGTGAAATCGGATGTCCGAAGGATTGTGACTGCCATTCTTCCGCAGGATAGAGCCAGGATTCCTGGCCATCTACCGATATCCGCACAGGCATGTCAAAGCCGGGTACCACGTTGGTATAACGAAAACGCAGTTCCTGTCCTTCCAACCGGTATTCCAGGACCGGGATTTTAGTGGTACGCAGGTACTGGTCAAAAAAGGCTTGCAGGTCTTTCCCCGTTGCCTGGCTGAGGTAGGTCTCGACCTGGCGGGAGGTGACGGTTTGGTGGTAAAAAGTAGTATTCAAATCCCTCAGGATCTGCCTCCAGCGCGCATCGTCATCCACGAGTTGCCTGAGGGTATGAAGCATATTGGCCCCTTTGTAGTACATATCGGGAGAGCCTTCCTGATTCACATCATAGGGCGCGATTATGGGGCGATCATTCCGGATATGGGAACGGGTACCGATCACATAGTCTGAAGCAGCCTTTTTCCCATAGTGATAGTCGAGGAAGAGATTCTCGGCATAAGCCGTGAATCCCTCGTGGATCCACATATCGGCAATGTCCCTGTCTGTTATGCTGTTGGCAAACCATTCGTGACCAGATTCGTGCACAATGATAAAATCGAACTTCAGGCCCCATCCGGTCCCGGAAAGATCATGGCCCAGATAACCGTTTTGAAATCCATTCCCATAGGTGACGCAGCTTTGGTGTTCCATCCCCAGATACGGGACCTCCACCAGTTTATAGCCATCTTTATAAAAAGGGTAGGGGCCGAACCAGTATTCAAAGGCTTCCAGCATGGCAGGAACCTGTTTGAATTGTTTCCTGGCCTGGTCAAGATGTTCCGGCAATACGTAATAATTCAGGTCAAGCGTGCCTTTTTCACCATCGTAGGTACTTCCGAAATGCACATAATTGCCCAGGCTGGCATTCACCCCGTAATTATTGATCGGGTTCTTCACCGTCCAGTGGTAGGTATGGGTCTGGCCGCTTTCCTGGATATCCAGCAGGCGTCCGTTAGAGACCCCGACCAGATTTTTTGGAACCGTAAGTTGAATATCCATACTGTCTGCCTCATCATACATGTGGTCTTTATTGGGCCACCAGACACTGGCCCCCAGGCCCTGGTTCGAATTGGCGACAAACGGATGGCCTTCCCGGTCCTTTTCCCAGGAAAACCCACCATCCCAGGGCGGGTTATGTGCAACTTTGGGATGGCCTTCAAAGTAGGCGACCAGTTCATGGATCTCGCCCTTGCCTTGTGGCTCTTCCAGTTCGATGAAATGGGCGTTGGTATCCGACCGGAAACGGAGTGTTTTTCCGTTTTGCGTAACCCGTTTTAATACCATGGGGGGTTGCAGGTCCAGTTGCAGGGTTTGCCCCGGCTCCAAAACCGTGTATCGTACGGTATTGCTTCCTGATATGAAGTGATTGCCCGGATCTACTTCGACCTTAAGGTCATAGTAATTGAGGTCCCACCAGGCGCGTTCCGGGGTGATGCTTCCCCGGAGGCTGTCTTGCCTTGTGAAAACCATTTCCTGCGCAAGGGCAGGGCCAAGTACAAACAGGAATACCAATGTCACAATGTAAAGCTTCATCTTAATATTTTATTCGGGTTGCGGGATTTCCAAACGTCCTTGGGGGAAGTGGTTGCAGAAAGTGGTCGCCAGCCTGCCAGACCTCTTCAAATTCCTTGCCAGATGGTGGTTGGATATCCCGATTTCCCTGCTGGTTGTGGTTTACGTCATAGCTATCTGATAGCTTATCTTTAAGTAGAAGGGGAGAGAAGGTAGGCATATGCACTTCGTTTAACAATCCTTTCGAGGTCCTTGCTGTTGAGCAATTCATAAACAGCCATTTTCTTGTCCTTCTGATTTTTATAATACGACTTGGTAATCAGATAGCCCAGAGTATATCCCAGGTCGGAGGGCCTGTCCTGTATGGACCCGCCGTTATAGAGCCATTTGGAAAGGTCGTTGCTGAAAAGATCTTCCCTGAGGTCGGAAATAATTTTTTCCCTGTGCCCGGGCTCCTCCAGGTACGTCAGGTTTTTGTTTTTCAGGGTTTCCCCGGTACAGAGTTCCACCAGGAAATCACAGACGCCTTCCTGGATCAGGCCGTATAAAACATTGTCTGTATTTTTGGGATCGTTGTAATTCTGTTGAAAATGCATGAGTTCGTGTAGCGTCAGTGATGGCAGGCTTGAGGCTTCCATGATTGCGTCCTTTTGCCATTCTGTAAGTTCCTCCGTGGGCATTTCAGCAGATTTGCCATACAGATCCCCGCCCACAAAAAGTCCCATTTCCGTAACCGTCCCTCCTGAATTGAGGATACCGGGGACCACAAAGACACTGGGGAATACTGCCTGCGGATATAATTCCTGAAATCGCTCCATCCCTTCCCTGGTTTTGTCTCTAAGAGCCAGCAGACGTTTCGGGTCAAATTGGTGCCGGAGATAGCGGTAATAATGTGGGGCGGCATTGATCATCTGCCCGTACATGGCCTCCGTACTGTAATACCTGACTGCGTAGAAATCACGTATTTCCCGGGGCCCGGAAAAAATATATTCCTTAAATAGCCTCTTCGCCTGGGTACTGTCTTGCAAAGCCTGTTCAAGGTAAGGCCAGAAGCTGGTCATGGCTTCCATTTTAAGATCAAAATTCGCTACATTTTCGAGTTGTTTCTGTATAGAGTCGAGCCTTTTTTGAAGGCGCTCCCATACCGGGCCACTTTGTTGTTTTACATGCAGGCGGCGGAGGATATTGGGGTTGGCCATCCCGCGATCGATGGCCATATGGAGCAGCAGGGCCACGGAATCCAGGTTCCCGGCCTGTTCATAGAGAGAAGCTGCCTCCACATAAAGCTCAGAAGCCTGCAGGTCCCGGTTTGCCTGTACCAGCTTGTCGGCATAGGCAGCATATGCCCCGGTACTGTCGAGCTGGTCGTAATCCTCAAAAAGGGTGTTTACATCTGGGAGGTACAGGCTGTCAATATCCCTGGAATGCCTGGTTTGACATGCCATGGACAGCAGCAGGATCCCTGCCAGAAAGAATAGGGTTGGGGCTGTTCTCACGGATTTCGCATTAGTCCTGGAAAACACCGCCGGGAAATACCACAGGGCTTTCAAAGCCGTCTGGCCCCACCGAAGTCAGACCGAAGAAATAATTATCGATGACAAAGCCGTCTAACATATAGGTATCCACATCCCCCACGTAGCGTGAATAATCCCAGGTGGGGCTGGTGGTATCCCGCCAGTAGATTTTATATCCTTTTGCACCTGCAACCTTGGTCCACTTCAACTTGGCTGCAGCCTCAACGATGCCGCCAATTTTAACGTCTTCAGGAGCCGGGGGGGCCCAGGCTATGGAGGCCAGGGAAATGGTATTCACGGCCGTAAGCTTACCTGCGTAATCAAAATTTACATGTTCCAACACATCGCCGTAAGCGATCCCGTTTTCGACCCGCACATCCTGGTGTTGCTGGGTATAGTTCTCGTGGGCCTCCATGATGCGCACCCCGGCAAAGCCCGCATCGTTAAATGGCCTGTGGTGGCCGCCCCGGCCGAACCGGTCAAGGCGGTAGATCATCATGGGATGCATCTCCGGCATGTACTTATGGGTGGTTTTGTAGATATAGCGGGCCAACTGCCTTGAAATACCATCCACCTCCCCCCCGTAAAAACGTCGGGCGCGGCGTTCGGCCTCGGTTTCATTGGGCGGAACCGGTTCCGAAAAAATACGAAAATCCCGGTTGCTGATCACTCCGTCCACTCCTCTTATGTTGCCAATCATATCGTTGTTCAGGATGCCGATTATTTCCCAGTTCTTATCCTTCGCATAGGCTGCCAGCCCTTTTCCGCCAAAGAGGCCCTGTTCTTCCCCGGAAAGCCCTACATACATGATGCTGTTGTCAAAACGGTAGTGAGACAGGACCCGTGCAGCTTCCAGGGTACCTGCCATCCCGCTTGCGTTATCATTGGCACCAGGGGAATCGGAGGTGAAGTTATTCGGGTCACTCACCCTGGAATCTATATCCCCGCTCATGATGATATAGCGGTTGGGATATTTGGTCCCTTTTTGAATGGCCACGACATTCACCACCTGCACATCCCGGATAATACGTTCGTTCTCGCCTGCTTTCACCAGGTTTTTCTGGTAAAATACGTCCAGGCAATCCTGGCAGGCCGATGAAATGCTTTCAAATTCATTTTTTATCCATCTCCTTGCGGCCCCTATCCCCCGCGTTTCAGACAGCGTATCGCTCAGGGTGTGGCGTGTGCCGAAACCAACCAGGCGGGTAACATCCGCACGGATGCGTTTGGAGGAAACAGAGTCTATGATGTCGTACAGGCGGGTACCTTCCTGGGCATTTCCCAGGGCCACAGACAAGAAGAAGCAAACGGCTACTACATTTTTATTCATAACGGGAGAGTTATACCACTTCCCCGGGGCCTTTGCCATTCGGGCACCGGTTGGGAGGTTGCAAAGTTAATGATTTCAGGGCATTGTGGACGCGCGGCTTATCCGGGGATCAGATCAGAAACCAGGACAGGAGGTCCCGCACATTTTTAATGCTTTCTATATAATATTTGGCCTGGGTTTTATGCCGCCCCACTTTAACCGTAACGGCATCGTCGGGCAATTCATGGAACATGAATTCATCGGTCCAGTCGTCCCCGATAGCAAAGACGAAATCGTAGTCATCTTCGGCAAAAATGCGCATAGCAGCCCGGCCCTTGTTCACGTTGCTGCTTTTTATCTCCATCACTTTGTTCCCATTGAGGATGCTGAGGTCGTCATTGGCTATCAGGCTCCGAAGGACAGTATCCAGTTCCGCAGCCCTTTTCAGCCCGAAATCCGGGTCGGTTTTGCGATAGTGCCAGGCAAGGGAATAGTTCTTTTCCTCAATAAAACTGCCGGGGGTCCTGTCTACAAACGATTCCAGGATCGGCCGTATCTTTCCCATCCAGTCTTTTTTAACATTTTCCAGTTTCTTGAAATCTTCTCCCTGCCTGGAGATCCAGACCCCGTGTTCTACGATCATATTGTACTTCCTGGGGAGGAACCACCGGCTGAAGGTCTCCTTATCCCTTCCGCTGATGATAAAGGTGTCTGTATCTTCCAGGGCCTTGAACTGATCGAGTAATTCGTAAAGCGCATCATCCGGACCTGCTTTCTGCGGATCATCATGGAAACCGGTCAGGGTACCGTCATAATCGAGGAACAACAGGCGTTTGCTGGCCGCTTTAAAGTCCCTCAAAATAATATTCATATGGTCTACAGACAGTTTTCGGGTTACATAGAGCGGGTCTTTGTCCCGCTGGTCGGTCAGGGCGCGCATAAAGTCATTCGCCCATCGTTCCACGTTGTATCGTTCCAGGCGTTTTTGCAGAATGGCATTTCTGCTCTTCTGCTCTTCCAGGGGCATGTTGATGGCTTTATACAGGGCGTCTGCAATCTGTTCAAAGTTGTTGGGGTTGATCAAAAGTGCTTCGTTCATCTCATAGGCAGACCCGGCCATCTCACTTAAGATCAGCACCCCTGACTGATCCGTGCGGGTGGCGATATATTCTTTGGCCACGAGGTTCATACCATCGCGGATGGGGGTCAGCCAGGCGATATCGCAGGTGGTATAGAGGTCAATCAGGTTTTCAAATGGCATCGACCTGTAAAAATACCAGATGGGCGTCCAGCTGACCGTCGAAAACTCTCCGTTGATCCGGCCCACCAGCTCGTCTATCTCCCTTTTCAGCAGCTGGTACTGGGGGACGTTGGACCTGGAAGGAACCGCCAGGATGATAAGCCGTACCTTTTCCTTGTATTGCGGGTATTTGTTCAGGAAATATTCAAAGGCATTCAGCCTTTTGGCGATCCCCTTGGTGTAATCAAGCCGGTCTATAGACAGAAAGAACTTGGCATCGGGGGTGTTCTCCTTGTGCGTAAGCAACCTGCGCTGCAATTCGGAATGTTCTTTTTTCGTCTTCTTTTTGTGTTTCCGGGCTGCTTCGTGAAACTTTTTGTAATCAATTCCCATTGGAAAAGAATCCACTTTCACCACCCGTTCGTCAAAATACACTTCGTTGAAACTGACGTCCAAACGCAGCAGCCTTCTCACTGAGCTCAGGAAGTGGCGTTCATAGTCGTAGGTATGGAAACCGATCAGGTCTGCTCCCAGAAGCCCCTCCAGGATCTCTTCACGCCAGGGGAGGGTCCTGAATATTTCATAGGAAGGAAAGGGGATATGGAGGAAAAAGCCGATAGAGCTGTCGGGACGCTCGGATTTCACCATCTGCGGCACCAACATGAGCTGGTAATCGTGCACCCAGATGGTATCATCCGGATCTGATTGTTCCAGGATGGCGTCGGCGAATTTCCGGTTTACCACCTTGTAGGTATTCCAGGAATCCAGTTCGAACTCGGAATATTCGAGAAAATAATGGAAGAGGGGCCAGACCGTTCGGTTGCTGAACCCGTAGTAAAACCCGTCTACTTCCTCCTGGGTGAGGTTTACTTTGGAAGAGCCGTGCTCGGCCAGGGCCTTGTCTATCCTGGGCGCCAGCTCGTCGGGAATTTCTTCCTCTGTAAGTCCGCTCCAGCCTATCCACAGGCTTTCGCCTCCGCTATGCACCGATTTCATCCCCGTGGCGAGCCCTCCCACACTGGGGATGGCTTTAATATCCCCATCGCTTATCTGTAGCTGTACGGGGAGTCTGTTGGAGATGATGATCGTTTTGCCCATTAAATCGTCTATTTTGTCAAGTAAAGTTTGAAATTTATCTAAATTTCGATAAAAACTAAGGTAAAAACAATTAATACCGCTTAATTAGTAGTTTTTTAAAATATGGATAACCTCGACTATGGCATTGTTGGCAACTGTCGCAGTGCCGCCCTTATTTCCAAAACCGGTTCCCTGGACTGGTGTTGTCTCCCGGAATTCGATTCCTCCTCCGTCTTCGCAAAAATCCTGGATGAGGTACGGGGTGGCAGTTTTGAGATCCTGGTTGGGGACGACTACAAAATCAGCCAGCATTACAAGAAACACACCGCCATCCTGATCACCACTTTCAGCGACGGGGAAAACAGTTTTGAAGTACGGGACTTTATGCCCAGGTACCACAAGGAGAATAATGGGGGGTATCACGCACCCCCCCAGGTAATCCGGTATTTTAAGCATGTTATGGGGAAACCGAAGTTTCGGGTATATTACAATCCCCGGCTGGAGTATGCCGCCTCCAAAACAGTTACCTACGTCAAGAAGAATTTTATTGTCAGCCTCACCCATGGGGATAAATTCGAGACAGTTTTCCTCTACACTTCCTTCAACAAGCAGGCGGTGATAGGAGGGAGGGAAATAGTGCTTAAAGACGACGGGTATTTTATGCTTGCCTACCATGAAAGGATTTTTCAGCCCACCTTACGCGCCGTCTATCTGGAACAGGAGCGCACCAAGGTCTACTGGTTGAACTGGAGCAACCACACCCCGCGATATAAAAAATATAACCGGGAGATCAGCCGGAGCGCCATTACCCTGAAATTGCTGAGCTATGACCGTAGCGGGGCTGTACTGGCTGCTGCCACCACTTCCCTCCCTGAGGCCATTGGGGAGGAACGCAACTGGGATTACCGGTTTTGCTGGATCCGGGATGCTTCCATGGTGGTAAAGGTGGTTTCAAAACTCGGGCATAAAAATGTGGCGCGCCGCTACCTGCAGTTTATCATAGACCTGATCCCCGACAAAGATGAAAAGTTGCAGATCATGTACGGGATCAACAAGGAGAAGGACCTGACGGAGAAAACCCTGGACCATCTCAGTGGCTATGAAGGGTCCAAGCCTGTGCGGGTAGGGAATGCAGCCTTCAGGCAAAAGCAAAACGACATGTACGGCATCCTGATGGATGTGATCTATACCCAGTTGGTGAAATTTAAGACCGATATAGAGAACGGGGAAGAACTCTGGACCATTACCAAAGGGATTGTATGGATCGTACAAAATCACTGGAAGGAAGCGGACAAGGGGATTTGGGAGTTGCGGACGGAAGCCCGCCATTTCACCTTTTCCAAGGTCCTGTGCTGGGTGGCCGTGGACCGCGCGATCCGGGTGGCCCGTATTTACCGAAAGGCACGTAAGATCCAGCGCTGGCTCGAACTGGAAAAAGAGATCAAGAAAGATATTCTGGATAATGCCTGGAACAGCGAGATCAAAGCCTTTACCCAATCCTACGGATCCAGGCACCTGGATGCCTCGGTCCTGCTGATGGAATCCTATGGCTTCATCCACGCCAGGGACCCCAAATATATCAGTACGGTGCACGCTATTGAAAGGGAACTGAGCTATGACGGCCTGTTGTACCGATACAAGAATGAAGACGATTTCGGCCTGCCTTCCTCTTCATTCACCATTTGCAGCTTCTGGTTCATCAACAGCCTGTTTAAAATAGGGGAGGAGGAAAAAGCCATGGAACACTTTGATAAGTTGCTGAGCTACGGCAACCACCTCGGCCTGTTCAGTGAAGACCTGGATTTTAAGACGAAGCGGCTATTGGGAAACTTCCCCCAGGCCTACTCGCACCTGGCGCTGATCGAATGTGCCATCAACTTTTCGCACAAAATAAATGAAGAGAGGGTTCTGGAAACCATGGGCGACAAAAACGGGCAATAAATGTTGCCCGATCGTCTAGGTGCCAGCTTCCCAACCACCTTTTCAGCCCGGAAGGCTAGGTGATCCTGTCAAAATAATATCGTTTTTCACGTGCGAGGTTATCCGCGATGATCGTACGTAATGCCCCTACATTGGGCTGTTTGGCGTATTTGGTAAAACGCTTGAGCCCCATGAGCATCATCCGCTGTTCATCGCCCTCCGTAAAGGATACGATGGCTTCCTTCCCTTTTTGAACGACCTTATCAACTGCTTCATAAAGGTAGAGTTGCGTCATAGCGATCTGGGCCCCTTGCTGCTGTTCCCCAAACCGGTTAACGTTCTTTTCGGTTCGCAGCAGGGTGGACTCGGCCATATAGATTTCTATGAGGATATCGGCTGCGGCCATCAATACCTGCTGTTGTTCTTCCAGGGCCGTCCCAAATTTTTTGACGGCACTTCCGGCCACCATCAGGAACGCCTTTTTGAGGCGGGCGATCAAATCTTTTTCCTGGGCGAAGAGGGTCGTAAAATCAGGCGCATCAAAGGAAGGGATGCCCATCAGTTCTTCCCCTACCGCCGTTGCGGGTCCCAACAGGTCCAATTGTCCCTTCAGGGCTTTTTTAACGAGCATCCCAACGGCCAGCATGCGGTTAATTTCATTGGTCCCCTCATAGATCCGGGCAATACGGGCATCGCGCCAGGCAGATTCCATGGGGGTGTCGGCACTGAAACCCATACCCCCGAAAATCTGTATCCCCTCATCTGTGGTGTCCTGCAGATCTTCCGAAACGGCCACTTTCAATAGCGAACATTCTATGGCATATTCCTCCACACCCTTCAGCTCGGCTTCAGGACGGGGGTTGCCATCTTTATCACGGATGGCTATGCGGGCCTCGATATTTTGGGCTGCCCGGTAACAAGCCGATTCCCCTGCGTAGGCGTTCGTAGCCATCCGCGCCAGTTTGGCTTTAATGGCCCCGAAAGTAAAGATGGGCGTTTTAAACTGCACCCGTTCCAGGGCGTATTTAACTCCTTCGGTGGTAACCCGGCGCTGGGCTTCCAGGCAGGCTGCGGCCAACTTGATACGGCCTATGTTCAGCGCATTCATCGCAATCTTGAACCCATTTCCGCGTTCGGAAAGCATATTTTCTACAGGGACTTTGGTTTCATTGAAAAAAACCTGCCGGGTAGAGGAGGAGTGGATACCGAGTTTCTTCTCTTCCTCCCCCAGGGTAATTCCGTTTTTGGGGTCGTTCTCAACAATAAAACCGGTAATGTTCTTATCGTCTTCAATTCGGGCAAATACAATGAACAGTTTGCAGAATCCGGCATTGGAGATCCACATTTTCTGCCCGCTAATGCTGTAGTATTTCCCGTCTTTGGAGAGAACCGCCTTCGTCTTCCCCGAATTGGCATCCGAACCGGCGCCTGGTTCTGTGAGGCAGTATGCCCCAAACCATTCCCCTGTGGCCAGTTTAGGCACATATTTCTGTTTTTGTGCTTCGGTACCGTACAGGGTTATGGGCATGGTGCCGATCCCGGTATGGGCCCCGAAGGCCGTACTGAACGACCCGGTGGCGCCGGAAATATAATCGCAAACGAGCATGGTAGACACAAAGCCCATCCCCATCCCGCCATAGGCCTCGGGCACTGCGATGCTTAAAAAGCCCATTTCTCCGGCTTTCTTCATGCATTCCTGCGTATAGGCGTAATCCTTTTTTTCAAATCGCTCCCAATGCGCCCATAATTCCCTGTCGACAAATTCGATGGTACTTTCGCGCATCATGCGTTGTTCCTCATTCAGGTCTTCGGGGGTGAATACTGTGTCTGAGGGGGTCTCTTTCACTATAAATTGTCCGCCCCTCAAAAGTTCCTTGTTTATGGTTTCCGAACTCATCTTCTTATCAATTTAAAAATTCATAAATGCCTGCGGCGCCCTGGCCGGTCCCCACACACATGGTAACCATGCCGTACCTGCCTTTCATTTTTCTTTTGCGCATCTCATCGAATAACTGCACGGATAACTTGGACCCTGTGCAGCCAAGCGGGTGCCCCAGCGCAATGGCGCCCCCGTTGACGTTCACAATTTCCAGATCGAGTTGCAGCTCCCTGATCACAGCCAGGGATTGGGATGCAAATGCCTCGTTCAGCTCGATCAGGCCTATATCTTCCTGCTTTAAACCGGCCAACCCGAGGGCTTTGGGGATGGCCTTCACAGGCCCTATGCCCATAATCCTGGGTGGCACGCCCACGGCGGCATAATTTACCAGGCGGGCAATAGGTTCTAGCTTTAATTCCTTCACCAACTCCTCGCTCATAACCATCACGAAAGCGGCGCCATCGCTCATTTGAGAGGAGTTCCCGGCCGTTACGCTCCCTCCGGCCGCGAAAACGGGTTTCAATTTTGCCAGTGCTTCCATCGAGGTGTCGGCCCTGGGGCCTTCATCTGTCTGGACCGTATATTTTTTGGTTTCTTTTTTTCCGGAAGCATTGACGAAGACCTGTTCAACCTCTATCGGTACAATCTGCTCCCTGAACCGATCTTCTTGCTGGGCTTTCAGGGCTTTTTTATGTGAGTTGTACGCAAATTCATCCTGGTCTTCCCGCGATACCTTAAACTCCGTAGCCACCGCTTCCGCGGTAAGCCCCATTCCCCAGTAATAATCTTCGTGCCCGGCTTTGGCAAGGCGGTAATCCGGGGTCGGCTTGTAGCCACCCATGGGGATATAGCTCATGCTTTCGGCCCCGCCCGCCAGGATGCAGTCGGCCATGCCAGACTGTATCTTCGCCGTGGCAATGGCAATCGTCTCGAGTCCCGAAGCGCAGTAACGGTTAACGGTAACCCCCGGGATATCCTCTATTTTAAGGCCCATCAGGGAGATCAGCCTGGCCATATTCAGGCCCTGTTCTGCCTCGGGCATGGCATTGCCCACGATGACGTCGTCAATGCGTTTCTTTTCCAGCTGGGGCAGCTGTTCCATAAGATAGCCGATGGTTTCCGCGGCCAGTTCGTCCGGCCTTTTAAAACGGAACAACCCCCTCGGGGCCTTGCCCACGGCGGTTCGGTATGCTTTTACGATATATGCGGTCTTCATGGTTACAAATGTCAGTTGCAGCCCTCGGTATTCCGATGGCCTTATTTGATTCAAAGGCTAATTACGCAATGGTTTGCCTGTTTTCAGCATATGCTGTATACGTTCCAGGGTCTTTCGCTCGGTACAGAGCGAAAGGAACGTTTCGCGCTCCAGCTCCAGCAGGTAATCCTCACTCACCAGGCTCGGCTCTGAAAGATCGCCCCCGGCCATCACATAGGCCAGTTTGTTTGCTATCTTCTTGTCGTGCTCTGAAATATAATGGCCGGCCTTCATGGAATCAGTTCCCACCAGGAACATGCCCAGGGCTTGTTTCCCCAGTACTTTTATGTCGTTTCGGCGAATGGGTCGCGTATAGCCCCGTTCTGCCATTAATTTGGCGTATGCTTTGGCTGTTGCAATTTGCCGGTCCCTGTTCACCACCACGATGTCTTTACCTTTTTGCAGGAGCCCCAGGTCATAGGCTTCATAGGCTGAAGTAGATACCTTGGCCATTCCGATGGTCAGGAAATATTCCTGCAGCACATTGAGCTCCACGTCATTTTTATGATAGGTGTCCGATGCGCGGAGTGCCATTTCCTTTGAACCTCCCCCCCCGGGGATTACACCTACCCCGAATTCGACCAGTCCGATATAGGTTTCGGCCGCAGCCACCACCATATCGGCGTGCATACTCAGTTCGCAGGCGCCGCCCAGGCTCATCCCGTGGGGCGCTGCCACCGTGGGAATTGCCGAATAGCGCATGCGCATCATAGTCTCCTGAAACATGCGGATAGAATATTGCAGCTCGTCGTACTCCTGTTCCACGGCCAGCATGAAGATCATTCCTATATTCGCGCCAACCGAGAAATTGGCTCCCTGGTTGCCTACCACCAGCCCCTGGAAATCCTTTTCGGCTATCTCTATCCCCTTGTTCAGGCCCAGCAGCACATCGCTCCCGATTGTATTCATCTTCGACTGGAATTCCACGTTGAGGATACCGTCTCCCAGGTCTTCGACCACGACGTCGGGATTCCTGTATACTTCCCGGGTTTCCCTGATGTTGTCGAGGATAATGAATGCATCCTGTCCGGGGACCTTCATCATTTTGCCGGATGGCAGGTCATAATAATAGGAAATTCCATCTTTGACCTCATAAAATGCGTTATGGCCCCTGGCTTGCATTTCCTGTACCCATGTGGCCGCTGATAACCCTTCGCCGGTGATGAGTTCCAGGCCTTTTTCCAGCCCGATGGCATCCCATATCTGGAAGGGCCCGTGTTCCCATCCAAAACCGGCTTTCATGGCATCGTCGATTTTATAGAGGTCATCGCTGATCTCGGGGATCCTTTGCGAGACATAGGCAAAGAGCGCCCCGAAGCTTTTTCGGTAGAATACACCGGCTTTGTCCTCACCCTCAATCAGCACAGGAAACCGGTCTATGACCCTGTCTATACCCTTGGTGGATTCGAGTGTCCCGAATTTGGCCTTTTGCCCCTTCCGGTATTGCATCTTGTTGAGGTCCAGGGTCAGGATTTCACTCGAGCCGTCGTCCTGCTTTACTTTTTTATAGAAACCCTGCCCGGTTTTGCTGCCGAGCCAATTGTTTTGCATCATGGTTTCTATAAAATCGGGGAGGCGGAACAGCTCGTGTCTTTCATCGTCGGGGCAGTTCTCATACAGCCCATTGGCTACATGTACCAGGGTATCTAACCCCACGACGTCTACTGTTCGGAAAGTTGCCGATTTGGGGCGGCCAATCACCGGCCCGGTCAGTTTGTCCACTTCTTCCACGGTGAGATCCAGGTCTTTTACCATATGGAAGAGGCTTTGTATACTGAAGATCCCTACCCGGTTTCCAATAAATGCCGGGGTGTCTTTTGCGATTACCGGCGTTTTTCCCAGAAAGCGCTCCGCATACCCATTCAGGAATTCCAATACTTCGGGATTGGTTTTCGGTCCCGGGATGATTTCAAATAATTTCAGGTAGCGGGCCGGGTTGAAAAAGTGCGTACCGCAAAAATGCGCCTGAAAATCTTCTGAGCGTCCTTCGCTCATGAACCGGATGGGAATTCCTGATGTGTTTGTACTGATGAGGGTCCCCGGGGTCCTGTATTTGTCCAGTTTTTCGAAGACCTGCTTCTTGATGTCCAGGCGTTCAACCACCACCTCGATAATCCAGTCGGCACCCGATACTTTTTCCAGGTCATCTTCAAGATTCCCCGTATGGATCCGGTCCGCGAATTTTCTGTGATAGATGGGAGACGGATTGGATTTCAGGGCGGAGGCCAGGGAGTCGTTTACCAGGCGGTTGCGCACCACGGCATCTTCAAGGCTCAGCCCCCTGGCCTTTTCGGCCCCGGTAAGTTCCCGGGGCACAATATCCAAAAGGATTACTTCTACGCCTATATTCGCAAAATGGCAGGCAATACCGCTTCCCATGATCCCGGAACCGATAACCGCCACTTTTTTGATATGCTTGTTCATGAATGAATGTCGCGTTAGTTACTATTTTTTTCGTAGATCTTTTTTTCAGCAACGAGGTAGTTGATCGTTTCCATCACCTCGAAGAAACAGTCCAGTTTTTCAGGTGTAAGCTGGGATTTGACCACTTCGTTGAACCGCAGGACCACGTTTTTGGAATCCGTTCTTTTTTCCAGCCCGAAGGGCGTCAGGTAGATCAATACCCCCCGCCCGTCCTCAGGGTTCGGCCTGCGCTCTATGAGGCCTTTTTCCTCCATGCTTTTCAGGATCCGGGATAAACTCGTGGCTTCCATCCCCATTTTGGGTCCCAGGGCCGTGGAAGGTGTCCCGGCTTTGGGATCAATGCTCAGTAGGGTGAATCCCACAGCCATGGTCGACCCGAATTGCTTCGCCTCCTCGTTATACATCCGGGCAACGGCCTGCCAGGTGGCGCGGAGCATATAGTCAATGGTACTGTCCTTCATAGGATTCGCCTAATGTTTCAAAGATAAAAAATTTTATTATGCATGCATAATAAATAAAGGTTAATTTGTTGTTAGCCCGGACCGGGGTTCGGATCCGGTGTGGGAAAGCAAAGGGTAAGTGATCCGGTATCCCTAGGAATGTTTATAAATATCGTTGTACAGGGCGATATATTTTTCCTTGATTTGCTTGCGCTTCAGTTTCATGGTAGGGGTCAGGTGGCCTTCCTCCACGGACCAGGCGTCCGGGGTGAGTCGGAATTGTTTCACCTTTTCCCATTTCGCGAAGTGTTCATTGGCCAGGTCTACTTCCCGTTGCATCCGCTGAATGACTTTATCATTTTTGATCAGGGCCGCGTTGTCTTCCGCCTGGATCTTGTGTTTGCCGGCCCAGGCCCGCAGAAAATCGAAATTAGGCTGAATGAGGGCTGCCGGCATTTTTTCACCTTCCCCGATCACCATGATCTGTTCAATAAAGCGAGACTGCTTAAAGCGGTTTTCCATTAGCTGGGGGGCAATATACTTGCCTCCGGAAGTTTTGAACATTTCTTTTTTACGGTCTGTGATCTTTAAAAATCCGTCCGCGTCTATTTCCCCGATGTCGCCCGTATGGAAATATCCCTCCGTCATGACTTCCGCGGTCTTTTCGGGATCCTTATAATAGCCCAGCATCACATTCGGGCCTTTGCACAGGATTTCCCCGTCTGCCGCAATTTCTACCTCCACCCCTTCGATAACCCGTCCGACGGTCCCGATTTTCCAACCCCGGTTGCGTTGGTCGTTTACCGAGATGACCGGGGAGGTTTCCGTAAGCCCGTAGCCTTCCATCACCGGGATTCCGGCCGCCCCGAACACACGTCCCAGCCTTGGTTGCAGGGCCGCAGAACCCGAAACCATGAGCTGCAGCCTCCCGCCCAGGCCCTCCCGCCATTTGCGGAACACCAGCATTCTGGCCAGTTTTAATTTTTGTTGGTACCACCAGCCGTTTGCCCGGTAAGGGCTGAAGCGCAGCCCTACCTCAACGGACCAGTAGAACAGCCCCCTCTTGAACCCGTTAAGGGACGACCCCCTGGCCATGATCTTTTCATATACTTTTTCCAGAAGCCGGGGCACGACCGTCATGACCGTGGGCCTGACCTCCTTCATATTGTCTCCCATTTTGTCTATGCTCTCGGCAAAATGGATTTCCACCCCGCAGTACTGGTACAGGTAGAGGATCATGCGTTCGAAAATATGGCATACGGGAAGGAAACTCAGGGCTACGGAACCTTCCCCAAAAGGTACCCGTTCCTGGCTGGCGAGGACGTTGGAAACAATATTTTTGTGGGAGAGCATAACCCCTTTGGGCTTCCCGGTTGTACCCGAAGTGTAGATGAGGGTGGCCAGGTCGTCTGGCCTGACGCCTGCTTTCCTTTTTTCCACCTCCTCCTGGTTGGATGCGTCCTTCCCTAATTCAAGAAGTTCTTCCCAATGTTTGCAGGTATTTAACTTATCGAAAGAATATATGGCTTTCAGCAAAGGGACCTCTTTCTGGATCGCCAGCACCTTTTCCAGGATTTCCTGCCCGGAAACCAGGCACATGCTGGCGCCGGAATGGTTGAGCACATAGGCGTAATCCTCTTCGGAAATGGTCGGATAAATAGGGACGCTTTGTGCCCCTACCTGTAAAATCCCGATATCCATGATATTCCATTCCGTCCGGTTGGAATGGGAGATCAGGGCAATCTTGTCGCCCGCGGCCACCCCAAGCCGCAACAGGGCCCGGCTGATCGCATTGGCCTTGTCAACGTATTCCCGGGTAGAGGTAGCCACCCATTCCCGGCCGTATTTCGTGACCAGGGACCGCTGCAGATCGTACTTTTCCAATTGGTGATAGGGAAATTCAAAGAGGCGGGTGACCGTTTGCATACCTGGTTTCAGTAAAGTACCCACAAAATAGGAAAAGCAGTCGGGATAATAAAATTGGAACGTCTCAAGTGGCAACTTTTACGAGAGCCGGAATTTTTTGCCTGTGGGCGGGCTATGCTGCAGGCCTTTTTAATGATTCATGGCCTGTTGGCCTCAATCCAAACCCTTGCGTTGATAAACGCCTGCAGCCAGGGAGATACCTGATCCTTCCTGCCCCCCGGGTAGTATGCCCAGTTCCAGGGAAAAATGGATCGTTCCAAATGCGGCATGGTCACCAGATGCCTCCCGGTGGCATCACTGAGCATGGCCGTATTGTAGTCGCTCCCGTTCGGGTTCGCCGGGTATTCGTTATACCCGTACTGTGCAACGATGTCATATTGGTTACGTGCCAGGGGAAGCCGGAACTTCCCTTCGCCGTGGGAGACCCAAATGCCAAGTACGGCTCCTTCGAGGGAGGAGAGCATGACGGAATTGTTTTTCAGGATACGAACCGAGGTGAAGTTGCTTTCATGCTTTCCCGAATCGTTATAGGTTAGTTTCCCGTGGGTTTTGAGTTCCGGATGGATCAGTTCCAGTTCCATGAACAGCTGACAGCCGTTACATATCCCAATAGAAAGGGTATCGGGCCGATTAAAGAAGTTCCGAATAGCCATATTGGCCTTTTCGTTGTATTTGATTGCACCGGCCCAGCCTTTGGCGCTTCCCAGGACGTCGGAATTTGAGAAACCACCCACAGCCCCTATGAACTGGATATCTTCCAGGTCTTCCCGACCACTGATAAGGTCGGTCATATGTACATCTTTCACCTCGAAGCCGGCCAGGTACATGGCGTTGGCCATTTCCCGTTCAGAATTGCTGCCTTTTTCCCTGAGGATGGCGGCTTTTGGTTTGCCGGCTTTTTTTATTGGGGCCCGGTCGAGCACCCCGTCGAAATGGCCTGGGAACGTATAGGCCAGGCGTTGCTTCTTGTAGTTTTTATACCGGGTTTTAGCCAGGTTTCCGGCTGTTTGCCGACTGTCCAGCAAATAGGAGGTATAGAACCAGGAATCGCGCATCGCGGCCACGGAGAATTCAAAGGTGTCTCCCAGGTTTTGTACGCTCAGAACGCCGCTGGTATTCACCTTCCCGATTTTTACGGCCGGGATGCCTGCCTTTTTCAAATCAGTGTCCAGGCCCGGGCCCCGTGATTGGAAAACCACTGCGGTGTTTTCCGAAAAAAGCAGTTTAACCGGGTCTTCTTCTCCCAGGGCGCTGAGATCGAGGGTAGCGCCCAGGCCGATGTCTGCAAAACAAAGTTCGAGCAGGGTGGTGATCAGGCCCCCTGAAGCCACGTCGTGCCCGGCTGCCAGTTTCCCTGTTTTGATAAGGGCTTGCAACCCGTTGAAGGATTGAGCCAGAAACGAAGGGTCCTGAACCGTTGGTGTTTGTTCCCCAACGGCATTCAGGATTTGGGCAAAGGAGGATCCGCCCAGTTTAAAATCATCCCCGGAGAGGTTCAGGTAATAGATATCGCCCCCGTCTCTCTGCAATACCGGTTCCACAACGGAGGTAATATCCGTGCAATGAGCTGCCGCCGAAATGATTACCGTTCCGGGAGAAAGGACCTCCCCGTCCTTATATTGCTGTTTCATCGACAGGGAATCTTTCCCGGTCGGGACATTGATCCCCAGGGCGATGGCAAAATCTGATACGGCCTGAACGGCAGAATACAGTCGGGCGTCCTCCCCCTCGTTGTTGCAGGGCCACATCCAGTTTGCGGAGAGGGAGACGGATTGAAGTCCGTCCTTTAATGGAGCCCAAAGGATGTTGGTCAGGGCTTCGGCTATACTGTTCCGGCTTCCTGCGACCGGATCGATCAGGGCAGAAACAGGGGAGTGGCCCACGGAAGTGGCGATTCCTTCCCGGCCCTTATAGTCGAGCGCCATAACGCCGCAATTGTTCAGGGGTAGTTGCAGGGGGCCGGCACATTGTTGTTTGGCCACTCTTCCGCCCACGCATCGGTCCACCTTGTTGGTCAGCCAATCTTTGCATGCTACTGCCTCCAGTTGCAAAAGCTGTTTCAGGTAGGCCGGGATGTTTTCCCTGGAATAGGAAGGTTGAGAAAAGGTGCGTTTTACGGTATGGTCTGTCATCACGGTTTTCGGCGAACTGCCGAACATCTGGGAAAGTTCCAGGTCTATGGGCCGTTCGTTCCTTTTCCCGGAGACAAAGCTGAAATGATGGTCGCCGGTAACCTGCCCCACGGTATACATGGGCGACCGTTCCCTGGCCGCGATGCGCTCCAGTAACCCCAAATCCTTCGGATCCAGGATGAGCCCCATGCGTTCCTGGGACTCGTTTCCGATGATTTCCTTGGCGGAAAGTGTAGGGTCGCCAATTGGCAGCCGGTCCATGTCGATCTTGCCCCCCGTGCTTTCTACCAGTTCGGACAGGCAGTTCAAATGGCCGCCTGCCCCGTGGTCGTGAATGGAAACAATAGGGTTTTCTTCCCCTTCCACCAGGCCCCTTACGGCGTTGGCCGCCCGTTTTTGCATTTCGGGGTTGGAGCGTTGCACGGCATTGAGTTCGATAGCCGTGCTGAAAGCGCCCGTATCCGAACTGGATACGGCGGCTCCCCCCATACCAATCCGGTAGTTGTCCCCGCCCAGGATCACGATCCGGTCGTCCTTTTTGGGTTTTTTCTTCATGGCCTGCGCAGCCTTTCCGTAGCCAATGCCGCCTGCCAGCATGATAACCTTGTCAAAGCCCAGTTTCCGGCCGTGTTCTTGATGTTCGAATGTAAATAAGGAACCACAGATCAGTGGCTGGCCGAATTTATTCCCAAAATCGGATGCCCCGTTGGAGGCTTTTATCAGGATGTCCACCGGGGTTTGATAGAGCCATTGGCGTTCCTTCATTGCCTTTTCCCAGGGACGGGTATCCTCCAGGCGTGAATAGGCGGTCATATAAACGGCCGTCCCGGCAAGTGGCAGGGAACCCTGCCCCCCGGCCAGCCGGTCGCGGATCTCCCCGCCCGAACCCGTTGCCGCGCCGTTAAAGGGCTCCACGGTGGTGGGAAAATTATGCGTTTCGGCTTTCAGGGAAATCACCGACTCGAAATCCAGTTCGCGGTAGAAGTCGGGCCGGTCAGATGCCAGGGGGGCAAATTGGGTGACCACCGGGCCTTTGATAAAGGCCACGTTGTCTTTGTAAGCCGAGACAATATCGTTAGGGTGGGTCTCCGAGGTTTTCCGGATCAATTGGAAGAGGGAGGCTGGCATGGCCTCGCCGTCGATTATAAAGGTACCGTTGAAAATTTTATGCCGGCAATGCTCGGAATTCACCTGGCTGAACCCAAAGACTTCTGAATCCGTCAATTTCCTGCCCAACTCCCGGGAAAGGGATTCCAGGTAGGATACTTCTTCCGCGTTCAGGGCCAGGCCTTCCTGCAGGTTGTAGGCCCCGATGTCCTCAATCTCCCGTACTGGCTCCGGGCTGTGGTTGATGGTGAACAGATCCTGCCCCAGGTGATCATATTTCTGGGAGAGCATGGGGTCATAATCGGAAAAATCCGGGGGAATGGCCTGGAACTCCTCTATTCTTATGATATTGCCGATCCCCATATTTTGGGTGATCTCCGTGGCATTGGTACTCCAGGGGGTGATCATGGCGGCACGGGGGCCAACAAAAAAGGCGTCCAATGACGCCCCGGCAAGTGGTTGCTGCCCCCCAAACAGCCATATAAGTTTTTCCGTGTCTTGCTTCGAAAGGTTACCCGTGCATTGCACGGCAAATACCTTGGTGGCTGGGTCCCCGAAAAAATGGATCATCGGACTGGGTTTGCTCTATGTTAGAAAGCCCAAAGGTACGAGATAATCCGCATATGGCAATCGGCAAAAAATTAACAGGGTACCCGCGTTATTGTTAATTACTTTTTTCCATCCGGGCCATATAGAAGCCGTCGTGGCCAGTGACGGAACAATATTGGGTTTGCTCCTGTATCAGCCGGAAATCATCTCCGGCATCGGATTCCAGGAAAGCCTGTACCTGCTGCCCATTTTCCTGGGGTAGGATGGAGCAGGTGGCATACACCAGAGCACCTCCGGGTTTCACCATGGTGGAATAGTCCCTCAGCAATTCTTGCTGGGTTTTTGTGATGGTTCCCAAAAATTCCGGTTTTAGTTTCCACTTGGCATCCGGATTTCGCCTCAGCACGCCCAGACCGGTGCAGGGGGCATCTATAAGTACCCCGTCTGCGGAGGCCCGGAGTTTTTTGATCACCTTGCCGGAGGTCACGGTCCTGGTTTCGATATTATGGGCACCATTCCTCCTGGCCCGCCTTTTAAGTTCCTTTAATTTGGCAGGATAGATATCCAGGGCGATTAGCTGTCCTTTATTCTGCATCAGCGCCGCTAAATGAAGGGTTTTCCCACCGGCCCCGGCGCAGGCGTCTACCAGGCGTTGCCCGGGTGTGGGTCGCAGCAGGGGCGCTACCAGTTGGGAAGAGGCGTCCTGTATTTCGAAAAACCCTTGTTTAAAAGGCCCGCTCAAAAAGACGTTGGCGCGTTCGTTCAATACCAGGGCATCGGGGTAATCCCGAAGTGTGTGGTTCCCAAACCCCTCATCCGCCAGCATTTTTCCGAGGGCAGTCCGGGAAGTTTTAAGGGTATTCACGCGCAGAACCACTTCGGCCTGCTGGTTCAATGCGGCAATTTCCCTGGTCCAAAGTGTTTCCCCAAGCGATGAGGCGCCCAGTTCGTCGAGCCAGTCGGGGATCGACTCCCGGAACTTACGGATCCGGGACAATTCATCAAACCTTCCTTTGATCCGCCTGGAAGGGGTCGGTTCAAATTGATTCCAATCCGGGAGTGGGATCCCCCTGAGAACGGCCCAAACGGCAAATAATCTAAACAGGTTCCCCCGGCTGTAGGGTTCCTTCACCTCGGCTATCGCTTCGTAAAGCCTTTTCCAGCGCACCAGGTCGTAGGTGGTCTCGGCAATAAAGCCGCGATCCCTGGAGCCCCATCGTTTGTCGCGTTTCAGGATACCCTCCACCACTTTATCGGCATACCCTCCCTGGTTAAAGATCTGGTCTGCTGCGTCGATCACGGCAAATACGAGGTTCCTGTGTAACCGCATGGGTTTAATTTGAGGCGCAAAGGTATTGTAAAGAGTCGGAAATCGTACATATAGCCAGCAGAACGAGCCAAAATCCACAAATAAGGGTAGCGGGCAGGCTTCCGATACGGAGGAAGCAGTAGGTACTATACCTCCACGACAATGAATCCGTGTCTGTAGCGCTGATAATATACGCCCCTGTAGCGGTAATATTTTTTCCCGTTGATACGAACCATGGTTCGCCCCCTGGGCAAGTGCCTGATGACCACACCCCTGGGAGGCGGGCATACGACATAACTGCCATGGGCGGAAGTGTACCAAACCCCATCTGAAAAATGGAAGGTGGTACTCCCATGTCTGATGACAACAGGTTTATAAACCGTCCGTACAACGGTTCCGTGCCTGGGGTATACCCGGACCACCTTTTGCGCATTTGCCAGTTGCAGGGATCCTAAGAATACCATTGCGATAATGGCGAGCTGAATCTTTTTCATAGCAGAATTTCTTATGGTTATACCTTTTAGATGGTATTGGCAGCCCTTGGTTTAATAAAAAAAGGGAGCCTTTCAGCCCCCTGCAGTTCTTTTCGTCGAAAATAAGGGTCAATTGCCCCTGGAACCCTTGTGTTGCTGCATTTGACGGATCAGCTGCCTGCGGAAATCGTGTTCTGCACGGAACAGGAGCAATGTTTTTTTGGCAGAGATGGCATCGGCTACCTGCTTGTAGAAATTGCTGTCCAGGGCCTCTTCTTCCGTTTCGATGGCCAGGTATTTTTTCAATAGTTCCCTGGATTCGACTTCGGACATACTGCCTACCGAACTGATCTTGTCAAATACCTCCCTGTGTTGCCTGTCTCGCAGCTCATCCCGCTTCATCTCATACGTATTGTAAAGGGGCCAGAACATTTCTGCTTCCGATGCGCTCAGGTCAAGCCGCTCTGTAATGAACGCGATTTTCAGCGATTTGATCTTGTTTTTATCCGGGGAATCCTGTGCGGATAACGACAGGGCTGTGGTCAGGAAAAGCGCAATGAACCAAAATTTGCAATGCCTAGTCATTAGTATCTAAATTTAATTCGTCATTCTCATCCATGGAATTGTCAAGATATTCCATGATATTTTCATCATTCAACCCATTGGTAAGCATATCGTTAATTTCCAGCTCATCTATTGGGAGTAATTGTGCAATCTCATCATCGGTCAGCTCCAGCTCACCTTCATCCATATAGGCAACAATATCAGTTCCCTGCAAATCCTCGAATCCCGTTTGCATTCCACCTTTCTCGGGCAGCAGGAATACCAGCACGGCCACGGCCGCAATGGTGGCAGCCACCAGCAGGTATTTGGTGTAGTTCAGGGATACTACCCCGGTATCCGAAGGTGCCAGACGTTCCCTGAGACGGTCGTTGAACGTTTCAAAATACCCTGTGGGTAGTGCAAACCCATCATCATCCGGAAGATGGGCCTCTTTATCACGGAGGCTCTCGGACAATTTCTCATTGAAGCTCTCAAAGTAGCCTTCAGGAAGGGTAAATCCACTATGTTTTTGCTTCTTCTTCATTGTGCACCTTTGATTATCATATCGTTAAAAGGTTTAATCCTCTTTCAGGAAGCTTTCTATTTTTTTTACGGCCAGGTGGTATGATGCTTTCAACGCCCCGACGGAAGTATCCAGGATACCGGACATCTCCTCGTATTTCAGGCCGTCAAAATATTTCATATTGAACACCAGTTTTTGCTTCTCCGGAAGCCGCGCCAGGGCCTGCTGCAGGCGGAGCTGGATCTCGTTGCCATCAAAATAGACATCGGCCTTCAATTTATTGGCCAGTTGTTCCTGCATATCGGAAGCCGAAACACCCAATTTCCTGCTTTTGGCTTTCAGGAACTGCAGCGCTTCATTGGTGGCAATCCGGTACATCCAGGAGTACAATTTGCTCTCTCCTTTAAAGCTCTCAATGTTGCGGTACACCTTGATAAAGGTATTCTGCAACACATCATCAGAGTCGTCATGGTCCAGGACAATCCGCCTGATATGCCAATACAACCTTTGCTTGTAGGTATCTACGAGCAGTTCAAAGGCTTTGGCTTGCGTGGCCTCCTCTTTCAGCTCCTTTACTAAGGTCTCCTCGGCGATCAAAAGTTTGTAGCTTATACGGGTTTGATTGTGACGGATGCAAAAAGTTTAATCCCGGGAAGATAGCCCCTGTGCCTCCGGGCTCAGGCTTTGAGCGATTGCATGGCCACCAGGTTGCAATATACGCCTTCCTTTTTCATGAGTTCGGAATGCGTCCCGATTTCCACGATTTCCCCTTCCTGCAGCACCACGATGGTATGGGCATTCTGTATGGTCGAAAGGCGGTGGGCAATGACGATGGAGGTGCGGTTCACCATCATTTTCTCCAAAGCATCCTGGACCAGGCGTTCGCTTTCGGTGTCCAATGCGGAGGTTGCCTCGTCCAGGATCATTATGGGAGGGTTTTTCAAAACGGCCCGGGCGATTGACAACCGCTGCTTTTGCCCGCCGCTCAACTTGTTGCCACTGTCGCCAATATTGGTGTCGTACCCCTTGGGAAGCGCCATTATGAATTCGTGGGCGTTGGCTACCTTGGCCGCGGAAACGATCTCTTCTTCCGTGGCGCCTTCCTTCCCCAGCCCTATGTTGTTGCGTACCGAATCATTGAATAGGATCGAATCCTGGGTAACCAGTCCCATGAGGTTCCGGAGCGACTGCAGGTTCATATCGCGTATATCGGTGCTATCGATCCGAATGGCACCGGAGCTGACGTCATAAAAGCGGGTGAGCAGGTTGGCAATGGTGCTTTTGCCGCTTCCTGACTGCCCAACCAGGGCGACCATTTCGCCCCTGGGGATCTCCAGGCTAAAATCTTTCAGCACGTACTGGCTTTCATATTTGAAGCTGACCTTTTCCAGGAGGATGCCCGATTTTAATGTATCGATCCGTACAGACCCGGCTTTCTGGGTAATGGGATTCTCGGTCTCCAGGATTTCGAGGACCCTCTCGGCTGCTGCATTTCCTTTTTTTACACCATAAGATGCTTTGCTAATGGCCTTTGCAGGGGTAAGGATATTATAGGCCAGCCCCATATAGGCGATGAAACTTGAAGCATCCAGCGTTTGATCCACCAAAACCATCCGGCCGCCAAACCACAGCAGGACACCAATAACCAGGATGCCCAGGAATTCGCCAGTGGGCCCCGCCAGATTCTGCCGGTTGAGCAGTTTGTTGGAAATCTGGAAAAAACGGGAAGTCGAGGCCTTAAAAGTGGTTGCGAACCTGTTTTCTGCATTAAAGGCCTTGATCACCCGAAGCCCGCCCAGGGTTTCCTCCACGATAGACAGGAAGTGCCCCTGTTCCCGCTGGGCCTGGTCAGATCGCCGCTTCAGCGATTTCCCGATCGCGGAGATGATCAGGCCGGCAACCGGAATGAATATAAACACAAAGAGGGTTAGTTTCACGCTGATAAAGAACATCACCGCGATTGTAAAGAGTATAGTGAGTGGTTCCCGGACTATCAGCTCGAGGATGGAGAGAAACGAATACTGTATTTCGAGTACGTCTGAGGTAATCCGTGCGATCACGTCGCCCTTCCTTTTTTCCGAATAAAATGCCAGGGGCAGGGCTACGATTTTCCGGTACATGGCATTGCGGATGTCTTTCAGCACCCCGTTTCTCAAAAAGGTGATGAAATACATGGCCAGGTAATTGAAAAAATTCTTCAGGAGGAAAAGCACCAATACCAGGCCGATCACAAAGACCAGCGCCTGCATTTCGTTATTTCCGGAATAGGAGGTTACCTGGTAGCTCACATAGGCCTGCAGGTAGTTTTTAATTTCGCCCAAGCCCTGGTATACAGGGGGGTCATATACTTTTTTCGCCTTGTCGAAGAGCACGTCCAGCATAGGGATCAGGGCAGCAAAAGACAGGGCGCTGAACAGGGCGTACAGGATATTGAAAAAAATATTCAGGAATCCGTACCGCTTGTAAGGCACTGCGAAGCGAAAGATCTTTCTGAAATATTTCATTCCTCCAATTTCAGTTCTGCGATAATCCGATCCAGTTTTTCCTCCAGTGCTTCCTCTGTTTTTTGGAATGCGTCGGCACTCAGGAGGGGGGCGTGGATGCTGAAATAGAACTTGATCTTCGGTTCCGTCCCACTGGGTCTCGCAGCCATGCGCGTACCGTCTTTGGATTTAAAGATCAGCACATCCGACTTCGGCAGGTCCAGATTCTGGGATTGCCCGGATATCGGGTCGGTGGCCCTGGATGAAAGATAGTCTTCTACCCGTACCACCGGTGACCCGTCGATGGTGGTTGGGGGGTTTTCCCTGAAATCCACCATCATCTGCCTTATTTCCTCTGCGCCATTCATCCCTTTCTTGGTAAAGGATATAAGGCGTTCCTTGTAAAAACCGTAGATGCAATAACAATCGATAAGCTGGCGGTAAACCGAGCTTCCGCCGGCCTTGGCGGCAGCTCCCAGTTCGCAGGCCAGCAGGGTAGAGGTTACCGCATCCTTGTCGCGCACGAAATCACCCACCATAAAGCCATAACTTTCTTCCCCTCCGCCGATAAATTTCTCATCGGGGAAATCTTCAATCATCTTGGCGATCCATTTAAAACCTGTAAGCGATAATTTGCAGTCTACCCGGTAGGCCTTTGCCAGGGCTTCCATCATGGGCGTGGAAACGATGGTGGAGGCTATGAATTCATCCCCTTCGAATCCCGATTTCCCCTTTTGTTCCAGCAGGTATCGGGTCATCAGGATCATGGTCTGGTTGCCATTGAGCAATGCCATTTTCCCCGCATCGTTGCGGACGGCGATCCCGAGGCGGTCACTGTCCGGATCGGTTCCGATCACCATATCGGCGCCAATCTCCTCCGCTTTCTTCAGGGCCATGGACAGGGCTTCCGGCTCTTCGGGATTGGGAGAATCCACTGTGGGAAAGTCCCCGTCTGGCCTGGCTTGCTCCTCTATGATATGCACATTTTTAAATCCCGAACGTTTCAGCACTTCCGGGATCACGGTAATGGAGGTTCCATGGAGGGATGTGAAAACGATTTTAAACTGGTCCTTTCCCGCGGCATTAAAATTCGCCTGGTTGACGGAGGCGGAAATAAAAGCCTCATCCACTTTTTCGCCTATCGGTTCGATCAGGTCTTCGTTTGCATCGAACCGGATGTCTTCATATTCCAGGCTGTTGATTTCGTCAATGATCTCCTTGTCCTGGGGCGGGACGATCTGCCCGCCGTCCGTCCAGTATACTTTATAGCCGTTGTATTCGGGTGGGTTATGCGAGGCAGTGAGCACAATCCCGGCATGGCAATTGAGGTGGCGGACGGAGAAGGAAAGTTCGGGGGTGGTCCGCAAACCCGAGAATAAAAAGACCTTGATCCCGTTGGCCGAAAGCACTTCCGCCACGGTACGGGCGAGGGTATCGCTGTTGTGGCGGCAATCATAGGCGATCACAACCTGCTGGCGTACATCCGGGTAGGTTTTTTTGAGGTAATTACTGAGCCCCTGGGTACTTTTCCCCAGGGTATATTTATTGATCCGGTTGGTGCCCACGCCCATGATCCCGCGCATCCCACCCGTCCCAAATTCGAGGTTTTTGTAGAAGCGTTCCTTCAACTCTTCGGGGTCCTTCTCCATCAGCTGCCTGATCTCTTTTTTGACTTCCGGGTCGAAAAATTCGGTGAGCCATGACTTTGCGGTCTCCGTGATAGCGTCCATAGGGTATTCTTAAGCGATTCTTGACTTCAAAAGTACGTTAGAAATATTAAAAAAGGGATGCCGCTTCGGCGAACCTGTCTCCTTTGGCCTCGGGATTCAGATTGCCTCGGTGGTTTTCTCTCTTTCAGGCAGGTTGGCCGTTTGCCGGATGTTGTAGTGTACCCCGCTCTTACGTTCCCGTAGAATGATTTCACCCAGGAAACCGGCCAGGAAGAACTGGGTTCCGATTATCATGGCGGTGAGGGCCACGTAAAACTGGGGCCTCTCGGTAATCAGTCTGCCTGAGGTGTGAATAAAAAGTTTGTCGATTCCCAGGTATATCGCAAAGCCTAGCCCGATGATGAACATCAATACGCCCAGAGCCCCGAAAAGGTGCATGGGGCGCTTCCCGAACTTGGACACGAACCAGATGGTTATCAGGTCGAGAAAGCCATTTATAAATCGTTCCATGCCAAATTTGGTTTTTCCATACTTGCGGGCCTGGTGCCGTACCACAACCTCCCCAATCCTGGTAAACCCGGCATTCTTCACCAGGACCGGGATATACCGGTGCATTTCTCCGGATACCTCGATGGTTTTCACAACCTCGCTCCTGAAGGCCTTTAATCCGCAATTGAAATCGTGCAGTTGCAGGCCGGAGGTGCGGCGGGCCGCCCAGTTAAATACCTTGGACGGGAGGTTTTTGCTGAAAATGGAATCGTAACGCTTCTTCTTCCAGCCCGAAACCAGATCGTAGGTTTCCTCCGTGACCAGGTGGAACATTTCCGGGATTTCCTCGGGATTGTCCTGCAGGTCGGCATCCATGGTTACCACGACCTCTCCGCGGGCCTGCTTGAAGCCGGCGTGTAAGGCCTGGGACTTTCCGAAATTCTTTAAAAACCGGATACCCCTGACCCGGGGATTAGCCGATGCCAGCCTCCGGACCACTTCCCAGGAACCGTCAGAGCTGCCATCGTCGATAAAAAGGATTTCGTAATCATACTGCTGCGCCTGCATTACGGAGACAATCCAGTCATGCAGTTCCTGCAGGGAATCTTCTTCGTTGAGCAGGGGGATAACGACGGAAAGGTTCATACTGTACCCGGGATTTCACTCCAAAAGTACAACATTCACCCTTAATAAGCCGGTTTCTGCTTTTTGAGGATCAGGCCGGATACAAGGCCAACTATAAGGCCGATAATAATATTTATGATAAGGATGAAGGGATACGACATCCAGAAATAATTGATGGTCCCGTCATAACGCTGCTTGATCTGCTCCGTGGACATCTGCCCGGCGGCTTCATCTGCGGCCTTCTGCATTTCGGCGATCTTGGTGGCAAATTCAGGATCCAGGACCTTTGCCAGGAAGATGGTATAGATCACGGAAATAATACCCGCTACCAGTGCGATCCCGGCTCCCAGCTTCAAGGCCTCTCCCAGGCTGAGGTATCCGCCGTTGGCTTTCCGGTAGCTGTAGATACCCCAGAAAACGATGGCGATCATGATGACCACGCTGATGATCTGGGTGGTGGTATCGCGGGTAGTGTGTGCGTCCATACTATATAGCATGATCCCGAATGCCACCCCGATAAGCCCCAGGATTAGGCCGTAGTTCAGGGAATATTTCCCGGTTTTTGGTTGATTTTCTTCCATTTCAGTTGATTTTTGGTTGTTATTTAGTTAGTATGAGATATTGGAAATTTGTTACAGGGAAGATACAAATTTTCAGGATGTTTTTTTAGTACAAATAATTGTGCATTCCTGGAAAATACGTTAAATTTGCGGCCTGAATTTCCTAAGGAATAAGCATTTGTGAGATGAGAAAAGGCATACACCCCGAAAATTACAGGCTGGTAGCGTTCAAAGACATGTCCAATGACGACCTGTTTATTACCAAATCTACCGCCGAGACCAAGGAAACCGTTGAAGTAGACGGGGTAACCTACCCCCTCGTAAAACTTGAGATCTCCCGGACATCGCATCCCTACTATACCGGAAAATCCAAACTGGTGGATACGGCCGGACGGATCGACAAGTTTAAGAACAAATACAAAAAATTCAAGAAGGAAGAGGCCCCTGCCAAGGATAAGAATGTTGAAGAAGAGAAATAGGCCAATTCATTCTTACGAAATATAAAGTTGCGCCTCCGGATTCGTTCGGGGGCGTTATTTTTTTAATTTTATCAAAAACCGGCCCATGAATTACATCCTCTTCGATGGCAATGCCCGCGAATCCTTGCTGCCGTTTACATTTACGAGGCCGGTAGCCGATATTCGCATCGGCATCCTGACCATTCGGGAGAAGTGGGAAAAATACCTGGGGACGAAAACTTCCTCCCTAACCCAACCTTATTTGCAGGGCAAATTCCCATTAGAGCCAGGCACTTCCAACACATTGATAAACGGTTCCGTCCTGCCGGCACCCGGCCTGGTTACCCGTATCCACGACCTGAATCCCGGGGAAGCCCTGCTGCATGGAAACAAAGTCCTTGCCCTGGTTACCGATACGGTGCCAGCCAGGGTCGATGCCAAACAATACCAAGCCGTGGCCTTTGAGGACGAAATCTTTCAGCTCAGGAACACCTGGGATATTTTCTCCCATAATGGACGGGCCCTGCAGGATGATTTTGAACTGCTCACCCATGGGCGTACCAGCGCCCCCATTCCGCCATCCAACCAGTTGATAAGGCCCGAAAATATCTTTCTGGAAAAGGGAGCCAAAGTGACCCACAGCATCCTGAATGCAACCGACGGACCCATCTATATCGGGAAGGATGCTGAAATCTGGGAAGGAAATCTCATCCGTGGCGGGATGGCCCTTTGTGATCATGCCGTGATAAAAATGGGCGCCAAGATCTACGGGCCTACCACCATCGGCCCGTATGCCAAGGTGTGTGGGGAGATCAACAACACAGTGATATTCGGCTATTCCAGCAAAGGACACGATGGCTATCTGGGGAATTCGGTATTGGGGGAATGGTGTAACATAGGGGCCGATTCCAATAACTCCAACCTTAAAAACAATTATGCCAAGGTCCGCTTATGGAACTATGCTTCCGAGAGTTTTGAACACACGGGCCTCCAATTTTGCGGCCTGATGATGGGCGATCACAGTAAGACGGCCATCAATACGATGTTCAACACCGGTACCGTCATTGGCGTGAATGCCAATATCTATGTACCCGGCTTTCCGCGTAATTTTATCCCCAGTTTTAGCTGGGGCGGGGCTTCAGGTTTTAGCACCTACCACCCGGAAAAGGCTTTTGAAACCGCCCGGGTAATGATGGCCAGACGGGACGTAGCCTTTACGGAAGCAGATGCAGACATCCTGCGGGAGGTATTTGCTTTAACGGCGAAATGGCGGAAATACTAAGCCAAAGGGATTGTAGGTTTCTTCCCGTCGAACGCCGTGCGGGCGTTCGGAAAGAAGGTGGTATATTTGCAGTCCCCGACTCAAAATCAAATAGTTTTGAAGAAAAAAGTGGCCTTCTACACCCTGGGGTGTAAACTGAATTTTTCAGAAACCTCGACCATAGCGAGGGACATTGCGGACAAGGGCTTTCAAAGGGTTCCCTTTGAGGAGAAAGCCGATATGTACGTGATCAATACCTGCTCTGTCACCGAGAATGCAGACCGGCGCTTCAAAATGGTCGTGCGGCAGGCATTGAAAACCAATCCGCAGGCATTTATAGCGGCAGTGGGGTGTTATGCCCAGCTGAAACCAAAAGATCTGGCTGCGGTGGATGGTGTGGACCTGGTGCTGGGGGCAACGGAAAAGTTCAAACTCGCCGATTATATTGATGATTTAACAAAGAACGATTTCGGGGAGGTGCATTCCTGTGAGGTCGCGGAGGCAGACTTCTATGTGGGTAGCTACGCCGTGGGGGATCGTACCCGCGCGTTCCTGAAAGTACAGGACGGCTGCGATTATAAGTGTACCTATTGTACCATCCCGCTGGCAAGGGGAATATCGCGAAGCGATTCGCTTGAAAACCTGCTTGCCCGTGCCAGGGACATCGCCTCGAAGGATATCCGGGAGATCGTACTCACCGGTGTGAATATCGGGGATTATGGCAAAGGCGAATTCGGGGATAAGAATCACCGGCACACCTTTCAGGAACTGGTGGAAGCCCTCGATGAGGTTCCAGGCATCGAACGCCTGCGGATCTCCTCCATAGAACCCAACCTGTTAAGGGACGAGACCATAGGCTTCGTGGCGCAAAGCCGCCGGTTTGTTCCGCATTTTCATATCCCTCTCCAGAGTGGAAGCAATGAGATACTGGGTAAAATGCGCCGCCGGTATCGCAAAGAACTCTATACCGGGCGGGTGGGGAAAATCAAGGCATTGATGCCCCATGCCTGCATCGGTGTTGATGTTATAGTCGGATTCCCCGGGGAGACGGAAGAGCACTTCCTGGAAACCTATGACTACCTGAACGAACTGGATATATCCTATCTGCACGTCTTTACCTATTCGGAACGGGACCATACCCTGGCCGCGAATATGGAAGGTGCCGTTCCCATGAAAATTCGCCGCAAACGCAGCAAGATGTTACGTGGGCTCTCGGCCAGGAAGCGCCGCATATTTTATGAAAGCCAGCTGGGATCCGTTCGGAAGGTGCTGTTCGAAGACGGGAATAAAGATGGGTTTATCCAGGGTTTTACAGAGAACTATGTGAAAGTGAAGGCACCCTGGGATCCCACCCTAATAAATACCGTACGGGAAGTGATACTGACGGACATTGCACAGGATGGCCGCGTCCTTGTAAAATTCTGCGAAGTAGGGGAGGAAGTACTAAATTAAAAAAACCTCCCGGAAGGAGGCTTACAGCGGTCAGATGCGGATGCCCACCGGGAGCATCTCCTTATACTGCCTGTTTTTTCTTAAAAACCCGGCGATCTGAGGACTGGTAGGGACCACGCGGAGGTTCTGCTCCTGAATATGGTGTAGCACAGACTTGATAAATTCTTCCTTGAACCCCTTGGTAGTGATCTCCTCAGGGATGACCAATTTGGTTAAAAACACCTTTCGCTCCTGGGAGGAATATTCAATCTTTGCCAAATGCCCGTTTACCCTTGTTTCAAATTGTCGCAGGAAACTATTGTCCTTAACTGATAATTCACTCATATAATGCAAGTTTAAATACGATTTCAGATAAAAAAATTACGACCGGTACGGCATCGTAATTGACAAGAGACTAAGAGAATGGTATTTATATTTTTATCTGGGGCAAAAATCCGTTTACGTTACAAAAGTAACAAAAAAAATGCTAATTTCCTATTAAATTCAAGAGTTTGACTGGTTCCGAGACGGATAAAATCCCTGTCTATTTTATGCCTGGAATGGCGGCCGGCTCCGGTATCTTTGAAAACATTCAACTTCCCGAAGACGTATTCGAATGCCACAGGCTGGAATGGTTCGTGCCGGAAAAAGGAACCAGCCTTGCAAACTACGCCTCCCGCATGTGCCTTCTGGTGAAACACCCCAACCCGGTGTTGATAGGGGTGTCATTCGGCGGATTCCTGGTGCAGGAGATGGCCCGGCAGATGCCGGTGCGGAAAGTCATCATCATATCCAGTGTAAAGCACACTTCAGAACTTCCTGCCAAAATGCTCTTTGCCCGCTATACGAGAATTCACAAGCTGCTTCCCACAGGCCTGGTAAACAACGTGGAACTCCTAAGTAAGTACGCGTTCGGGGAAACCGTTGGAAAACGGCTGGAACTATATGAAAAATATCTCAGCATGAGAGACAAGGGATATATTGACTGGAGTATTGACCAGATTGTGAACTGGACACAGGAAACGCCTCCCCCGGGTCTGGTGCATATCCACGGGGATAAAGATGCCGTATTCCCCATAAACCTTATCAAAGGATGCATCCGGGTGAAGAGCGGGACGCATACCATGATCATTCATAGGTATAAATGGTTTAATGAACGATTGCCGGCAATTATTTTGGAAGATCGGAGTTCTATTTAATACCTTTGAGTAAAAACGAAAAACATGGGCATTCTTAAAAATATATTGATGGGCCTTGGGGTGCTGTTCCTGATCAGTTCCCTGGTCTTTGCTGTTCAACAGGATGAGGTGCCTGATAATCAGGATATTGCAGATGCACAAGGCGCTTCCGATATCAAGAAAAATGTGGCCAAGGAATATATAATAACGGCCATAGATATTCCTGAAGATCTGAATTTTGCCGGTGAACTGGTGCCACAAACGGACCCTGAAATTCACGAGCGTATCGATAGGGAGTTCCTGGTGAACACTTACTGGCAATCCAATGCGGTATTGCTTATCAAGCGCGCCAACAAATATTTCCCTATCATTGAACCCATCCTGGCCAAAAATGGGATCCCCGATGATTTCAAGTACCTGGCCGTGGCCGAAAGTGGTCTGCAGAACGTGGTTTCGCCTGCCGGGGCTACAGGATTCTGGCAACTGATGAAGGATACGGCGCGGGAATATGGCCTTGAGGTCAATGACAATGTGGATGAACGCTACCACCTCCAGAAATCTACCGAAGTGGCCTGCAAATACCTGCAGCGTTACAAGGACCATTACGGGAGCTGGACGCTTGCCGCCGCCGCCTACAATGCCGGCCCCGGTTCCATTACCAAATTTATGGACATCCAGCAGGCCAAATCCTATTACGACCTGCTACTGGGGGACGAAACCGGGCGATATGTCTTCAGGCTCCTGGCCATCAAGGAAATCCTTTCACATCCGGAGCGATATGGTTTCGAAGTAGACCAGAAAGACATGTATACAGAGGTGCCCACCTTCACGGTGGAAGTGGACAAACCGGTTGCCAACTTTGCCGATTTTGCCGAGGAGTATGAAATCAACTACAAGATCCTTAAAAGGCACAACCCCTGGCTGCGGGAACCTTTCCTCAACAATGCCTCCGGCAAGCAATACACCATTGAGATACCTAATAAAGGCTACTACAAGATGTCAAAATAATGCTTTCCTTTCTTCGGGAAAACCTGTGGCAGCTCTTACTGGCGCTTAATTATGCCCTGGTTATAGTATTTTCAGTCCTGATCGTTCTTAAGAACAGCAATCCGGTAAAAACCCTTTCCTATCTCTTTGCCCTGGCCACTTTGCCCTTTCTGGGGTTGCTGGTCTATTATTTTTTTGGACAGGATTACCGCAAAGACAAAATCTTTACCAATAAATATTTCCTAGACGACCGGAAACTGCGGGATTGGCGGGAACGGTTCAAATTACAGCTGGGCGAAGTGGAGAACTTTCGCGAACAATACGGGGACGGGATGTTTAAAATTTACCGCCTGCTCCGGGAAAATGAAAAGGCCATTCTCACATTCGACAATGACGTGCAAATCCTGGTCAACGGGGAGGCGAAATACGACCGCCTGAAGGAAGACCTGAAACAGGCCATGTACCAGATTCACATGGAATACTTTGTGATAACGGATGACCCCTGCATCATGGAGATCCTGGAAATATTAATGAGCAAAGCCCGGGAAGGCGTGGCCGTACGGCTCATCTACGATGATGTGGGGAGCGAAATGACTTCGAAGACAAAAAAAATGCTCAGCGATAGCGGGGTGATGCACTTTGCATTTATGCCCGTTCTCTACCCCCGGTTCACGAGCAAGCTCAATTACCGGGACCACAGGAAGATCGTGGTAATAGACGGGCATACCGGCTATGTGGGTGGCATCAACCTCAATGGGAAGTACGACAACAACTGCGGGAAGACAGACCGCTACTGGCGGGATACCCACCTTAGGATCACCGGGGGGGCGGTAGGGTCGCTACAGGCATCCTTCCTGCTGAGCTGGGAATTTGTATGTGACCACGAGCTGGAACCGGAAGCTTCCTTTTTCCCGGAACCTGTAAAGCCGTCCCCCCTCCCTGTTGCAGTGCAGATAGCAGCCAGCGGCCCCGATACAGACTGGGCAAACATCATGGAAGCCATGTTTACGGCCATCAATACAGCCCGCGATTACATTTACATTACCACCCCCTACCTGATCCCCAACGAGGCCATCCTTACCGGGCTCAGTACCGCCGGCAGGAGCGGGGTAGATGTCAGGATCATCATACCTTACGAATCAGACTCCTGGGCCGCCCAGTATGCAACGGACTCCTATATTGAGCAACTGGTGCTCTCCAATGTGAGGATTTATCGCTATACCAAGGGGTTCATCCATTCCAAGACCATGGTGATAGACGACCTCTTCGCCAGTGTGGGTACGGCCAACCTGGATTACCGCAGCTTTTCCATCAACTTTGAAATCAATGCCCTGCTATACAGCCATCGGAAGGCAGAAGAGATGAAGGCCCTTTTTCTGGAAGACCTGAAAGAATGCAATGAAGTTGAGCGGGATCGCTGGATGGAACGGGGCATCAGGAGGAAACTGCAGGAGTCCTTTAACCGCTTGTGGGCCCCCTTGCTTTGATCAGATCTTTTTCATCTGCTGCTGCATCATCCGGATCTGCTCGGTGAGCATATTGTTTTTATCGAGTTTCTTGGCCTCCTTAAGCAGGATTGTGGCCTCCCTTTTGCGGCGCTTTTGCATGGCAATCCCCGCCAGGCTTAATTTGGCCATAGCCAGGTCATAATCCATATTAAGTCCGAATTCCAGGGCCTTTTTAAAGTATTTCTCTGCCTGGGTAAGGTTTTTCTGCGAGAAGATGATCCCGTAAAGGTAGTTGTAATAACCCTGTTGCTTCCCGGTAAGGGCCGCTTCCGGATGCCTGATCCTTGACAGCCACTTTTCCGTACCGTCCAGATCCTGCTTGCGCATCCTGAGGAAGGCGAGGAGGATCAGTTCATTCCGAAAATAAAGGAAGACAAAGATCAGGGAGAAGAGGATCAGGAAAATCCCATTGCCAATGGCCCCTTCCGTAAATTGGTAGATAGCAAACCCCACGATCAGTGCAGTAAGAATGAGTTTGATATTTTTATTGAACATGTCTGGTCTAAATGCGTTTATAAGTAATAGTGGAATGAATGGTGGTGGGGATCACTTCAGAACCCACCTCCGGCATGGCAGAAAATCCCTCTGAATGGCTCTCCACCTTCATGGCCAGCAAGAACCCCGAGTCCGTATCGGCCGAAAGCTCGGTCTTGCGGTTCCCTTTGAGGGACATACTGGCCGAGGCCTCCTGCAAATCCATTACCACGCTGGCATTGCCGCTGATGGTTGCCTGTCCGCCTTTCAGGGCTTCCAGTGTCCAGTGGTTGCTGGAGGAAATTTTCCCCTTATACTCGTTTTCCCAGCTGTCCCCGATACGGATCTTGTTTTTGGGATATATAAATGTCATTTGCTCGTAGCTGTTAGAAAGTGCTTCCGTACCAAAATCCCGTTCCAGGGATTCCTTCATCAGGTCGCGGGTAAATGTGTCCTTGACCCCACTGGCATCGGCCATCCGGGCCACCAGGCTGTCGCCCCCACTAACTTCCAGCACATCCCCGCAGCGGTCAAGCACAATCCGGATCGGCACGTTGAGCATGCTGTTGAAAATGCGGGCCTGCACATCGCCTTCGGGAGATTCGGAAGCGTTGATATCCAGCAATTCCCCGTCGCTGCTCGAATACATGTACAGCTTCAAATCCTTGAAAGTCACGGCCAGTTCATAGGAAGTATCGTGAACGGCCAGAACCCGGAATTCCAGGATCCCGTCGATGGTATTGGTGATCTCCTGGGTGTCCCCGCCCATCTCCTGAACGATCTGTTGGATCGCCTCCTGTTTGATAGTAAAAACCTCCCCTTTTTTGAGATTATATTGCAGGGCAGTTTGCCCGAACACGGGGCATAAAAAAAGGCTCAGCCAAAGGAGGGAAATTGCTCGGAACATGCTGGGTTGTTCAACTTTTAATAGATGCCGCAAAAGTAATAAAAACTATTCTAAATAATTTTTATTTCCATTTGGCAAAGAAAAAACTCTTCGTATATTTGCGCCCAGATTTTGCGAGAGGATTCGCCGACCCATTTTAAGCAGCATTAAATTTTTCCGGCATGAAAAGAACATATCAGCCCTCCAAGAGGAAAAGAAGGAATAAACATGGTTTCAGGGAGCGCATGGCATCAGTCAATGGAAGAAAAGTGCTGGCTAGCAGGAGAGCCAAGGGAAGAAAGAAATTAACCGTATCCTCTGAGGCGCGACACAAAAAATAATGATAGAAAATTTTATAGAATCAGGTGTTACTTTCTTCAAGTAACACCTTTTTTTTGTTCATCGTCCAACAGTATTTGAAAAAATAGCGTAAAGTATGCCCAAAAGAAGAGACCTGAATTGCATCCTCATTATCGGTTCCGGACCCATCATTATCGGACAAGCCTGTGAATTTGATTATTCGGGCTCCCAGGCCCTCAGGTCTTTACGGGAGGACGGGATCAAGACCGTACTGATCAACAGCAATCCCGCCACCATCATGACCGATCCGGTGATGGCAGATCACGTATACCTCTGGCCACTGAACACGAAGTCGATCGTAAAGATCCTTAAAGAACATCCTGAAATAGACGCTGTATTGCCGACCATGGGAGGGCAGACTGCCCTTAACCTTTGTATTGAAGCCGGTGAAAAAGGCATATGGGAAGATTTTAACGTGCAGATTATCGGAGTGGATATTGATGCCATCAACATCACGGAGAACCGGGAAAGGTTCAGTGAACTGATGAGGAAGATCGGGATCGGGGTTCCTCCTCAGGCATCCGCCACTTCCTTCCTTAAAGGGAAGGAGATCGCCCAGGAATTTGGCTTTCCCCTGGTCATCCGGGCGTCCTACACCCTGGGTGGTGCCGGGGCTTCCATCGTTCATAAGCAGGAAGATTTTGACGAGTTGCTGAGCATAGGGCTGGAGGTATCGCCCATTCACGAGGTGATGATAGACAAGGCGCTGATGGGCTGGAAGGAGTACGAACTGGAATTGTTGCGCGATAAGAACGATAATGTGGTCATCATTTGTACCATAGAGAATATGGACCCAATGGGGATCCATACCGGCGACTCCATAACGGTGGCCCCGGCCATGACCCTTTCCGATACGGCCTTTCAACGGATGAGGGATATGGCTATCAAAATGATGAGGAGCATTGGGGATTTTGCAGGCGGCTGTAATGTTCAGTTTGCCGTAAGCCCCGACGCCAAGGAAGATATCATCGCGATCGAGATCAACCCCAGGGTGTCCCGTTCCTCGGCCCTGGCTTCCAAGGCGACCGGCTACCCCATCGCCAAAGTCGCCGCCAAACTGGCTATCGGCTACACCCTTGATGAGTTGGAGAATCAGATTACCGGTTCCACCTCAGCACTTTTTGAACCCACGATCGACTATGTGATCGTGAAGATCCCCAGGTGGAATTTCGATAAGTTTGAGGGATCGGACCGTACCCTTGGCCTGCAAATGAAATCGGTAGGCGAAGTAATGGGCATCGGCCGCTCCTTCCAGGAAGCCCTCCACAAGGCCACCCAGTCACTGGAGATCAAGCGGAACGGGCTGGGAGCAGACGGGAAAGGCTATACCGATTATGACAAGATCATCCATAAACTGCTGGTGCCAAGTTGGGACCGGGTGTTTGTGATCTACGATGCCATCCAGCTCGGAATCCCGCTCAGCCGCATCCATGAGCTTACCAAGATAGACATGTGGTTCCTTAAACAATACGAGGAATTGCATCACCTGGAGAAGGAAATATCAAAATATACGGTGGAAAGCCTGCCCAAAGAACTGTTGCTTGAAGCCAAGCAAAAAGGTTTTGCCGACCGGCAGATCGCGCATATGCTCCAATGCTATGAAAGCGAGGTGCATACCAAACGCACCAACCTGGGGATCAACCGGGTGTACAAGCTGGTAGACACCTGTGCAGCCGAATTCCGGGCGGTGACTCCTTACTATTATTCCACATTCGAGGAAGAAATCGAAAGGCCTGATGGGCAGCGTTACGTGGCGAATGACAGCGAAGTAACCCAAACCAAGAAAATCGTGGTGTTGGGTTCGGGCCCCAACCGCATAGGGCAGGGGATAGAATTCGACTATTGCTGCGTGCACGGGGTCCTGGCCGCAGCCGAATGCGGCTATGAGACCATTATGATCAACTGTAACCCGGAAACCGTATCCACCGATTTTGATACGGCAGACAAGCTGTACTTCGAGCCGGTATTCTGGGAACACATCTACGATATCATCCGGCACGAAAAACCCGAAGGGGTTATTGTACAGCTCGGGGGACAAACGGCACTCAAACTGGCCGAAAAACTTGATAAATACGGCATTCGTATCATGGGTACCAGCTTCCGGTCGCTCGACCTCGCGGAAGACCGCGGCAGCTTTTCCAAATTGCTGAAGGAGAATGGCATTCCCTACCCTGAATTCGGGGTGGCCGAAAGTGCAGATGAGGCCCTTGAACTGGCAGACAGCCTGAAATTCCCCCTCTTGGTGCGCCCTTCCTATGTACTGGGCGGACAGGGGATGAAGATCGTGATCAACAAAGAAGAACTGGAAAGCCATGTGGTGGACCTGCTTCGGAAGATTCCCAATAACAAATTGCTACTGGACCACTACCTGGACGGGGCCATCGAGGCAGAGGCGGATGCCATCTGCGACGGGGAGGAGATCTACATTATCGGGATCATGGAACATATAGAGCCCTGCGGGATACATTCCGGGGATTCCAATGCCACCCTGCCCCCGTTTAACCTGGGCGAATTTGTACTTCAACAGATCAAGGACCATACGAAAAAAATCGCCCTGGCCCTGAATACGGTCGGTCTGATCAATATTCAATTCGCAATCAAGGATGATATGGTATACATCATTGAAGCCAATCCCCGGGCTTCCAGGACCGTTCCATTTATCGCCAAGGCATACGGGGAACCCTATGTGAACTATGCCACCAAGATCATGCTGGGGGAGAAGAAACTCAAGGATTTCACCTTCTCGCCCAAACTTGAGGGTTTTGCCATCAAACAACCGGTGTTTTCTTTCAATAAATTCCCCAATGTAAATAAAAACCTCGGTCCGGAAATGAAGAGTACAGGTGAAAGCATCCTGTTTATTGACAATTTGAAGGACGACGATTTTTACAACCTCTACACACGACGTAAAATGTACCTGAGCAAGTAAGGCGTCAGTCCCCTGCGGAGGGGGTCTCTCCCAATTCGAGGTCAACATCTACCCGTACTTCCCTGGCGATTTTGTGGAAGAGGAGTTTTGGCACTTCCACCCCAAAGGTTTCGGGCCTTACGACAAAGGAGGCGGTCAGCCTGATCGTATCCCCGGCCCTGCTTACCCTCGCCTCAGTTTCCAATTTTTTGGTCACCCCGTGTATAGTGAGTTCCCCGGATACCGGTAACACAGCCTCTGCCGTGCTTAGTGCGCCGGTTGCAAACCCTCCCAGTTCCCCGGTAAAGTACGCCTTCGGGTAAGTGTCGGACTCCATGTAATTCTCGTTAAAATGTTCCTCCATCAATTTCCTGCGAAAATGGAAATCCCTGATCAGGAGCACGGATGCAAACGCTCCCGTTTCGGGA
>Ga0102953_1000136_pt1 | contig 49476 bp, 47 predicted proteins | sample SalPon2A_C_D2_MG_FD_78509 | JGI IMG/M metagenome (GOLD analysis project Ga0102953, IMG submission 78509) | Soil microbial communities from South San Francisco under conditions of wetland restoration - Salt Pond MetaG R2A_C_D2_MG | ecosystem: Environmental > Terrestrial > Soil > Wetlands | place...
GAAGCAAAATAAGTAAGTGTAAATGAAGCTAATATAACGAAGATAGTGATGGGTAATCGAACTCTAAGAACATAATCCAATAAAGATTTTTTCATCATTTACCTATTGAGTTACAACCAATGTTTTTTGAAAACAAACTCTACTAAAATTAGTAAGAGTATTAGGCTAAAATCTATTTTTTGTACTATAAAATTTTTATTAAAACTTATCACGAGAAAAATATAGATGCGGAGAATTAGGCTAAGCCCGCAATAATTATTACTCATTTTATGAATAAAAAAGTAATAATTTAATTTTTAAAGCTATAAAATTAAGAAATTAAAACAAAGAGTTGCAAAATAAAAAATCACAATATTTTTAGAGATTTGAACTAGAGAGTCAAAATTTTTAATGTAAATGGATACATAGGTTTTGCTCTCAACAGACAAAAAATATCATCATTTGAGAGAAATATTACACACAATTTAATAATATAATACTATATTCTGTTTTCTTAAAACAATATATCTACTTGATATTAGAATCGAATATAGTGAATATTTCAACACTTTGATTTCAAAATTTTATTTAACAGGATTAGCAAATTAATTAAGTCAATTATAGTTTTTAATCTGATTCAATTAAACCAACTACTGATTATTGTTTAAAGTTCCCATGACCAAATATATTTACATATCTGAAGAAATTGTGATAACCAGTCAATTAAATTGCATTAAAAACTTAAATATTTATAAAGATATTATTTTAATAAGTTATTATAGGAAACTGAATCTGATAAAATCTTAATAGCAGCTTGGAATTGTTTATCGTATTCAAGGTATTCTTCAATTCGAGAATCGGCTCCCAAATATCTTGAAGCAAGTTCAGCCTTTAGTTCCCGGGTAACTTCATCTTTATAAATTTTTAATTCTGATAAATCAAGTTTATCAAATTCCTTTTTAATTTTATCCAATTCTGCTGAGATCGCTCCTTCTATATTTCTACTGTTTACATTAGCAATTAATTTATCAAGTTCTTTTTCCGCTTCAGAATGATAAATGTAATTTTCTTTTTTAAGGTATTTTTCAAACTCTGCAAACATTTCATTGTCATTCAGTCTGCTAAAATCTACTTTAGGATTGAGGTAATAATAATGATCCGCGAAAGTAAAGAAAATCCCTTTAGCTAAAAGGTCCTTAGTAATATTACCTTCTGTATAATAACTAATAGTTGTATCTGGAGTTATCCCTCCCCCACTATAAACTATTCTTTTATTATCAGTGTTAAATGTTCCCTTAATTATTGAGTCTGGAACAGCATAAACTTTATTATTTTTTGTATAGTCAATTTTTTGAATACATCTTCCACTTGGTGTATAATACTTAGCAGTAGTAACCTTTAATGAGGTATTATAATCCAAAGGAGTTATTGTTTGGACAAGACCTTTCCCATAAGATTTTGTCCCTAGCAAAATCCCCCGATCATGATCCTGAATTGCACCTGCCACAATTTCTGAAGCTGAGGCTGATCCTCCGTCAATCAAAATTGCCAATCTGGAATCTAGTAACATTGGCTCTTGTGAAGCATAATATTTTTTTTCATCGGTTTCATTTCTTCCTCGCGTTGTAACCACGAGAGAACCTTTAGATAAAAATTTATTGCAGATATCAACAGCAACGTCAAGCAAACCGCCAGGATTGCCTCTCAAATCGAGTATAATTGATTTTATATCTCTTTTAGATTTTAATTCAATAAGGGCTTTTTTAATTTCATCGCCGGCTGATCTGCTAAAATTAGATAATTTAAGATAAACGTTATTGCTCTTTTGGGGATAAAAGCCATAATAAATAAGACTTTTAACCTTAATTTCTTCCCTTATAAGATTAAACTTTAATGTATCTAATCCATCATTTCTTAAAACTTTTAATTCTACTTTAGTACCCGGTTCACCCTTAACTAACGATGAGATTTGTTCAACATTTTCAGGTGAAATTCCAACTCCATTCGCCTCAATTATTATATCTCCAATTCTTATTCCTTGTCTTTGCGATGAATATCCATCCATTACTTCTACAATTGTTACGTTATCACCACGGATGCCAATAGATATACCAATGCCTCCATACTTTCCATTAGTTATTAGCTCAATATCATCCTTTTTATTCTCGTCAATAAATATTGTATATGGATCCAGTGTCTCCAGCATTCCGTTTATTCCTGCGCGCATAAACTGTTCAGGATCAATCTGTTCAACATAGTTAAATGAAATTTCTTTATAAACCTTACTAAACAGATCTATGTTCTTTGAAATTTCAAAATAGATATCATTCTTTCCAGCAAAGAACCCTGAAAAAAGAAGTAGAATTATAAAAGAAGCAAGTACCTTTTTTGCATTGGTAAATCTCATACAAATTCCTTTTTTTCTAATAAAGTTATTTCTTTTACAATTTTTTTGTGAATTTCATCTATAGTTTTTTTACCATCAATAATTCTGAACCTTTTTTCTTTTTCAGCAATTTTCAAGTATCCATTTCTTACTTTACTAAAAAAATCACTATCAGATAATTCCATTCTATCTAGTTCAATATTCAATTTGCGGGCTTTTCTTTCATTTGCAAGTTCAACTGATATATCAATAAAAAAGGTTAGAGTAGGTACCGTGTTGTTAATAGCCAAATTATTAATATTCTTTACGGTTTCAAGATCAATACCTCTTCCATATCCCTGATAAGCTGTGGTCGAATCGTGAAATCGATCCGAAATTACATAAAATCCTTTTTCAAGGAAAGGGTTTATTTTTTCTCTAACAAGTTGGGCCCTTGAAGCTGAGAACAGGAATATTTCAGTCTGCATATACATATGATAATGTCTTTTATCAAGCAAAACATTTCTCACAATTTCGGAAATATCCGTACCGCCCGGTTCCCTTATAATTTCTACCTTTTTTTTTTGCTTAACTAAATGTTTTTTTAATAATTCTACCTGGGTTGATTTACCACAAAAATCAATCCCTTCAAAAGTTATAAACATATTTATCCAGATTTTAAAAAAGAAATGGATTAGTTAAATTTTTTGATGATATATCTAAGTAGATCTGGTTTTATAAATTTAATTGTTACGTTTCTAGGAGATTCAATTTTAGGAACTATACCACCTACAGTATCAAGTACAACATCTCTATAATTTACATAAGCCTTAAATTGATCGACTGTAAGTTTACCCAGTATATCAATCCCTCCACTAACATTTATCGTAATCTTGTTGGGTAACAGCACAACCTCTCTATCTTTAGGCACATTTAATACATCGACCGTAACGTCATCAATGCTTTTGTCCACAATTCTTTGAACATCGAAATTAAGAGTTACGTTATTATCTGAGTATTTCATACCCGGTAATTTTTTCAGATTGACCTGTTGTTCCACCCTGTCATTTACTCCTTTAAGTTCAAGTTTTTGAGTGGGAATATTATCCATATTATTTAGGATACTTACAGGTCCATTTACAATAATTGAGTCCGGATCAACTACATAATTTGTAGCCAAACCATATCCTTCTCTGAATTCCAGATCCACGTCAGGTTCAACTTTTAATTTCTTATATGTCAGTTTTTCTATTTTAAATGAAAGTGTATCAGGGGAAATATCAATAACTTCCAGCCCCGAAGATAAGCCAGGATTATCGCTTAAATAATCATAGAGGTTTATATACTTTTTGCCAGTATCACCATTTGCAGTAACTACGTATTCAGATTCAGATCCCATTTTTGCAGAAATTAATTTCCATCCTCTCCCTTTAACTTTTATGTTAACATACTTAGGTAATTTTGTCCCGCTTGTTAAGCCTTTTTGAAAATCAACTAATTTTAATGGTATTCGAAATGTGGTATAGTAATCATTAGATAATGAAATTGAACCCCATAAAATTGCCGAGAATAGAAACGATATAATTATTATGTGGAGGTTTTTCTTCATTTTACAAATATAAAACGAATTTAAGCAAAAAAAACTCCACATTTAGTGGAGTCAATCCTTTTTGCAATAATATATTACCTAAGATTTTTGAAATGATTCAATAACTCTTCCCTGTTTGCTCTGGATATTTCCCTACCTTTAATCGGGAATGAAGGCGTGCTCCTTGCTAAACGTCTCAATTCATGTACATTCAATTTTTCAATATCCTTATCAATATTGTCCTTTTCCGGTATCTCTTCAATTTGCTCAATTTCCCTTGCCAATGCTTCTTTCCTTAATCTGGCAATTGTATCACTGGCATTTTCACTTTCATTCTCTTTTTCATTTCTTCTTTTTCTATCTAATTTTTTTTTTGATATAGTTTTTTTTGGCCTATCTTCAAATTGCTTTTTAGAGTTAATATTTTTAGTATGTTGTTCCTCATCTCTTTCAATTGATGATTTATTTTTAGAAACTTCAGATTTCTCATATTCACTTTTGGAATCACTAATTTCTGGGAGCATCGTACTTAATTGATCATCCGGTTGCGGAATAATGTGAGTTGAAACCAGTTGTCCAATTCGGCCCGCTGCTACTGCTCCGGCTTCAACAGCTGCTTTAACTGCTGCAGTATCACCAATCACCTTAATTGTAATTAAGGCTGGATTAGTAACATCTTTGCCGGCAAATGAAACATTTGCAGCTTTAAGCATAGCATCAGCAGCTTCAATTGCAGCCACTAATCCCTTCGTTTCTACCAGTCCTAATGCTCTGGACATAAGCTATTTATTTTTTCTTCGGAAGAATTTGCTCGACTTCTGCGTGAGGACGAGGAATAACATGTACGGACACTAACTCACCAACTCTCTGGGCTGCAGCAGCACCAGCATCAGTAGCAGCTTTTACTGCTCCAACATCCCCGCGAACCATAACTGTAACATATCCACCACCTATGGTTTCTTTGCCTAGTAGCTCAACTTTTGCTGCTTTAACCATTGCATCAGCAGCTTCGATTGATCCAACAAGCCCTTTTGTTTCAATCATTCCAAGTGCGTCTAGTGCCATTGATGTGCTCCAATTTATTTGAATTATTCGATTGAAAAATACTCTATAGGTTCCTAAATGTCAATTATAAACTTTTTTAATCCTGCCACCTTAAATTTATTCTTTAAGGCTAGTTTCATTAAGATATTCCTGCAAAATTATTGCTGCTGCATTTCTGTCTATTAATCCTTTTTCTCTTCGCTTCTTCTTTTTGCTCACGAATTCCATTATTCTATCTGAAGCAATTGAGGAAGTATATCTTTCATCCCATAAAATCACTTCAGTTTTATATCTTTTTTCCAACTGCTTTTTAAATTTTATAATTTTTTCAGAAATCAAACTGGTTCGTCCATCTTCTTTTATAGGAAAACCAAGTATTATTCTAGATATGTTTTGCTCGCTGTGAATTTTATCAAATTTACTTAGGAACAGGCTATTATTAAGAATGGTTTTAAAGGGATATGCAAATGTAAACAAGGGATCACATAGCGCTATTCCGATTCTTTTTTCTCCATAGTCCAGTGCTGCAATTCTATTAATGTTGTCTTTTTCCATTACGCGCTTTCAAATCTTTCCACTGAAAATACCCCCTTCAATTTCTTGAGGCGATCCATAATCCTGCTCAGATGTTCAATATTATGGACATATAGTGTAACACTTCCCTCAAAAGTAGAATTGTTTGTATTAATATTAATGGATTTAATATTAGTATTTTGATATGAGACAATCGCATGAGAAATTTCATTTAAAATTCCCGGCGTATCGTCACCTGTTACTGTTAAGCCTGCAACAAATAATGAAGAATCTGCCTCAGGCCATTGTACAGGCACAAGCTTTGAACTATCATTTTCAGATATTTGTAATAAAGTGCCGCAGGTTTTTCTATGAATTTTTACTCCTTCACCAACGGTAATATATCCAATTATAGGATCTCCGGGGATTGGGTTACAACACTTAGCATATGAATAAAGGATTCCTGCTTCTGCTCCATCAATCAATACTCCACCAATATCAAGCCTGGCAGAAGTTGCAAAACTATCAAACTTAAGTTGGTTATCTCCTTTGTCCTTTTTTGATCCCTCCTTGGTCGCAGTTAAAATTTCTTCAGGATTTATTTTCCCCTGTGAAATAGCCTTATAAAAATTTCTGGGATTTTCAAATTTAAAATTGTTTGCAAGCTTAGCAATATCACTTTGAGTAAATGAAAGTTTCATTTTTTTTGTTTTCTTTTCCCAGAGTTCTTTCCCCAATTCAACGATTTCTTCTTCTTCCTTGTTTATCCATCTTTTGATGGCGGTTTTTGCTTTGTGTGTTGTTACAAATTTTACCCAGTTTTTATTTGGATGCTGATTTTTTGAAGTAATTATTTCCACCTGGTCACCGCTATGAAGAAGAGTGTCAAGTGGTACTATTTTACCGTTTACTTTTGCTCCGATACAATGAAATCCCACTTTACTATGTATATCAAATGCGAAATCTACCGGGGTAGAATTAGCCGGCAACCTCCTTAACTCGCCTTTCGGGGTAAACACATAAATTTCATATTGATAAAGGTTTAATTTAAAGCTCTCAAGTAGTTCTTTTCTTGCATCCTCTTTAGAAGCATTCTCAAATATTTCACGGATCCAGTTTACCCAATTTTCAAGATCTTTATCCGACGTGCTTTTATTTTCCTTGTACTTCCAGTGAGCAGCAACTCCTTTCTCTGCAACTTCATGCATTTTATCAGTTCTAATCTGAACTTCAACCAGTCTTCCTTCAGGACCCACAACTGTTGTATGAATTGATTGATAATTATTTGTTTTAGGTATTGAGATATAATCCTTAAACCGATCAGGAACAGGCAAATAAATCTGATTTACAATTCCTAGTGTTGTATAACAATCATTAGTATTAGTTGTATCCAGAATTATTCTTATTGCGAACAGATCATAAATTTCTTCATAAGGTTTATTTCTTCTAACCATTTTTCTGTAAATACTATAAAGGTGTTTTGCCCTACCACTTATTACATATTTCAGATTATAGTCATCAAGTTTTTCCTTAATTGGATCACTAAACTTTTTAATGTATGACTCTCTCTCGCGTCTTTTGCTTTTTATTTTTTTTGCAATTTCTTCATAAGCTTCTTTGTTCAAGTATTTAAAAGAAAGATCTTCCAATTCCCATTTTACTCTTCCTAGTCCAAAACGATTTGCAAACGGGGCATAAATTTCGAGTGTCTCCTGTGCAATTCGTCTTTGTTTTTCAGGACTCACAAATTCCAGTGTTCGCATATTGTGCAGACGGTCCGCAAATTTCACTAGAATTACTCTAATATCTTTTACCATTGAAAGCATTAACTTTCTGTAATTCTCGGCTTGAGTTATTTCCTGTCCCTTAAATATTCCGCTAATTTTTGTTACCCCATCAACAATTTCAGCTACTTCTTTACCAAATTCTCTGGCAAGAATATCAATGTTGAATTCCGTATCCTCAACTACATCGTGCAGAAGTGTGCTTACAACAGTAACATCATCAAGTGGAAATTCTTTAGCTACTATTAAAGCTACTTCAAAGGGGTGTGTAAAATATGGCTCCCCCGAAGCACGAAGATCATTTTTATGAGCTTCAATGCAGAATTCAAATGCTTTTGTCACTAATTGCTCATTAACACTCGGTAGGTTTTCCCTGCAAGTTTCAATGAGGTCATCAAGCATTTTCTTATTTTTAGGGTTCGAAATGCTCATCTTTTGCGAATAAAATCGGTTTAATTAATATTCTTATTTAATTTACTTTATTTTTATGATTAGTTAAAGTGCAATGATTTTACAGTAATGGACAAGTTATTTGCCGGAAAGTTCTTTTTTTAGATTTGCAACTCTTTCAAGTCTATCCCCTAATTTATCAAGCACAAATTTTGATAAATTTTTTGTATTTAGAATCTGGTTTAAGTATTCCAAAGCTATATCATTTTCCCCTAGTTTAATATATTGCTGTGCAATTATATGCTTTATTACAATTTCATTAAAATTGTTCGTTTTTCCTAATTTTGAATAAGAATTCAACAATTGCTGGTACACATCAATTGCTTTACGTGAATAATTCTCCTCGTAAGCTCTGGCTAATGGCCACATAAAAAATCTACTTCCAGGATATTCTTCTAATGCTTTATTAGATAACTCTATAGCCTCCTTAAATTTTCTTTGGTCTATATATATCCATAAAAGTGAATTAACCGCGAAATAGTGATTATATTTAGAATTAGCAACTGCGATCTGGAGATTTTTGACACCCTGTTCCTTTTCATCTTTTACAAAAGGAAGCCATTTTATAATTTCCGTTTTACGACTTTTCCAATACTGAAATGCCCCAATTGCAGTATAAACCTCGTAAAAAGAAGTGTCTATTTTCAGGCACTTATCAAAATCTTTAATTGCATTTACACCATTAGATAATGCTGAAAGCCAGCTTTTATTGAGAGCTTCATAATAGGCGTAATAGCCATTTTTTAGCCCAGCAAAATACCTGTACCAGGGATTCTCATCGTCTTTATCTAGTAACCTATTCGCTTTAATTTCAGCAGAATCAAGATTCAGTTCAATGTAATCAGAATTAAATTTACTTTCATAATCATACGCTTTTGCAATTTCCGTTGAAGCCAGATAAATATTGCCTAGCGGCAGTCTCGGATATTTAAGATTTAGATAATCAAAAGTTTCCTTTGCTAATTCATAATTTTGTAGAATAATATTACTAATACCATCCTGCAATAGTGAATCTACTTTTTTATCAGGATACACCTGTGCATTTAGATTATTCAGAAGGATAAAGTATATTAAACAGAAGAATATTTTATTAAAGTGTACCAAATGTTCTGTCTCCTGCATCTCCTAGTCCCGGTAAAATATATCCTTTATCATTTAATTCTCTGTCCAATGCAGCACAAAAAATTTTTACATCCGGATGTTCAGTATTAACTTTATTTATTCCCTGCGGAGCTGCTACCAAACAAGCAAAAATAACGTCCCTTGCTCCTCTTTTTTTCAAATAATTTAAAGCCTCTGAAGCGCTGCCACCCGTTGCAAGCATCGGATCAACAAGGATTACCGATGCTACATCCATATTTTTAGGTGTCTTATAATAATATTCTACAGGTTTCAGAGTACTTTCGTCCCGCTGTAATCCAATATGGCCAACATGAGCCGCAGGCAAAATTGCCAGGAACCCGCTAACCATTCCAAGTCCTGCTCTCAAAACAGGAACAAGTACAACTTCATTTTCTAGTTTAAAGCCTTTTGTTTTCTCAAGTGGTGTTTCAACTTCATATTCATCTACTTTAAATTCCTTGCTAATCTCTACAGCAAGTATTGTTGAAATTCTTTTAACAACTGCTCTGAATGTTTCGGGCAAAGTTTCCTTTGATCTCAAAACTGTTACATCCCTTTTTACCATTGGATGTTTCAGAATTATTACATTTTCCATTCCAGAAGTCATATCAACTCCTTTGTATAATTTTTCTGCCAAGTACTTCGAGCAAATTTACAAATGGCGACAATGGAGGCGTATAATTATAATTTACAGTTGAAAGTATATCAGCCTTTTGATTTGTTTTTATCATCAAAGAAATTAAATCCCCGTAGCCGCTAACTTCCCTGCCTCCGAAAAATGAAGCGCCCAAAATTTTATTAGTAGATTTTTCAAAAACAATTTTGCCAAATACTTTTTCGCTGCTGCGCATAACTTCAACAAGATTAGGTCGGATCTCAGAAACGGAATCGCAATGGAAATTATTATCCTGTGCTTCTTTTAAAGTTAAGCCAACCTGAACAAGGAAATTATCAAATATTTTTACCGAGAAATTTTTAACGATAGGATTGGCTTTAATATTTTCTCCTGCAGCGTTAGCACCCGCAATATGTCCAAATTCGTGAGCTAGAGTAGCAAGTGGCATATTTTCAGTTTTATTTGTAATCTTGTTTGTCACTTCAATATTATCACCGGCAGCATAAATATGCTGACAGGAAGTTCTCAGCTTGCTATCAACTTTTATTGCACCACTTTTGCCAATTTCAAGATCAGCCTTTTCTGCAAGTTTAGTATTTGGTATAAAACCGGCTGAGACAAGTACCAAACCAAACTCTAAAAGTCTGGAATCAAGGTTTATAGTTTTTAAATAATTGCCTGATATAATTGCCTTATAATTTTTTGCATTATTGTAAAATGATATTTCATTTTTCGAAAGTAATTCTTTAATTAAGAACTGGATTTCAGGTTCAGTAAATGGAGCCGGATTTTCTTCTCTTTCTAATATTGTAACAGAAATTCCTATTTTTTTTAGTGTATCAGAAGTTTCCAGTCCAATCAATCCTGAGCCAATTATCAAAGTATTTTTTACTTTTTTCTCTTTTATATATTCCTGTATTTTAATTAGGTCGCCAATGCTTTTAAGATTAAAAACATTTTCCAGGTTTGTTGGAAGTTCTTTTATTTCTCTTGATTCTGAACCGGTAGCAAGGACTAGCTTATCATATTCAAATTCCACGGCTCTGTTATTTTTTTTATCCAGAACTCTTATAATTTTTTCTTTTCTATCAATTTCTTCAACAAAATGATTTGTATAGACTTTAACGCCTTTTTCTTTATAAAAAGATTGTGCATCAAAGTAAACTATATTCTTATAGCTGCTAATCTCTCCGGACAATACATATGGAATTTCACAGGTGCCTGTAGAAATAAATTCTCCTGCCTCAAATAGCAGTACTTCTGCCTGATAATTTACTCTTTTTGCTTTTGCGGCAGCTGCTGGGCCGGCAGCATTTCCACCAATTACAATTATTTTTGAAACTTTAATCATTTTTCCTTAAAACTGATTGTAAACGGTACTCCTTCAAAACCAAAATTCTTCCTGATCATTTTTTCTAGAAATCTCTTGTAATGATCCGGAATATATTTTGGATAATTAGAAAAGAATAAAAACACCGGGTAATTATCTCCAACCTGTGAAATAAATTTGATTTTTATTTCCTTTCCTGTATGAGTTGAAGGTGGTGGTGTTTTAAGAATTTCGGGCAACAAGGTTTCATTCAAAGTATTTGTTGAAATTTTTTTCTTTCTCTCTTTGTTAATATTTTTGCTTAATTCAATAAGTTTAAATATCCTTTGCTTTGTTAGTGCTGAAATAAATATTACAGGGAGATAATCAAGTGCTCCAAGTTTGCCCCGAATTTCGGTTTCCATTTTATTTGATGTGTTTGTATCCTTTTCAACAAGGTCCCATTTATTTACGGCAATAATAATTCCTTTTCTCCTTCTTTCCGCCTCATCAATAATTTTTTGGTCCTGTTTTTCAAGACCAACTTTGGAATCAAGCATAACTACTGCTACATCACACTCACCTATAGATTTTAAAGACCTGATGTTTGAATAGAATTCTATATTCTCTTCCACTTTTTTCTTTTTCCTTAAACCAGCGGTATCTATCAATAATATCTCTTCACCGTAATATTTTAATACAGAATCCAGGCTGTCTCTAGTTGTGCCGGGTATATCTGTTACTATGCTCCTGTCAATTCCCAACAGTGCATTTGTAAGAGACGACTTTCCTACGTTTGGTCTGCCTACTACAGCAATTTTCAATCGATGATCTTTTTCTTCAAATTCATTTTTTGCAGGAAAATTTTTCGTAAGAATATCAAGAAAGTCACCTATTTTTCTACCCATCAATGCAGAAACATCAAAAATTTCATCTACACCTAAAGAATAAAATTCATTTGCTGCTGCTTCATAATTATCAGAGTCCACTTTGTTTACAGTGAGCATAAACTCCTTACCGGATGTCCGTAACATCTTTACTATTTCTTCATCCATAGGATTAACACCATGTCGAACATCAACCATAAAAATAATTTTATCAGCTTCGGTAATTGCAATTTCTACCTGTCCCCTGATCGCTTTTTCAAAAAGATCAGGAGAATCCGGAACATACCCTCCTGTATCAATCAACCTGAATTCTTTTCCTGCCCATTCAGCTTCGCTGTAATTCCTGTCACGGGTTACTCCACTAAGGTCATCAACAATGGCATCCCTTTGACCTACAATTCTATTAAAGAAAGTAGACTTTCCAACATTCGGTCTTCCGACAATAACTACCAGTGGTTTTTTCATATTATAAAATACTAATTTTACTCAAAATTCATTTTGCAGAACTCAGCTAATTAACCTGAAACTTCATAAAAAAACGATACTACCAATGCAGTATCGTTTAATATTGTAAAGATAAATAAAAAATCAGAAACTAAATTTAATATTCATTGTCGGTACCAGTTCAGTTTGATAAGCGTTATTTTTCTGTACAACCCTGACACTTAAAGCAATATTCTTATTGAACCTTGCAGCTCCCCACGCAGCTTCCAAAGCACTTAAAATATGATTGATATATATTCCAACAACAGCTTTAGTCGAGATATTATAAAGATTATTTGCTTCACCACGTTGAGAAGCATAATATTCAAGGTTTGGAGATGTAATGCGGTAATCAGTATCCTGTTGATTGCTATCATCCCAGCCATGACTGAACTGAGTATATTTTCCTATCATTTCATAATATTGCTGGTCGCCAAATGGATATAACATATGCGTATAGCCATAGCTTATATCAGATTCCAATTCATTTAATCCATCCCAACTTAATTCACCATTTTGTCCATTTGGATAAATCCTGTTTTCATAATAGCTCTTATCGTGCGGCAAATTATTATCAAGGTAGGTTAAATGATCCAGTGTCCAATTAGCATATCTTTTTACACTCCAATGTTCCTGTGCATAATTCTGAAATTGATCTGTCTTTGTATTGCCTTTATTATTATAAACAACTGCAGTTGTAATTAAAGCCGCCTCTACAACAACGAATGCAATCGTTTGCCAGGTTTCGCCATTATAATATTGTCCGGCTCCCGGCAATACTAAAGAAAAAAGCCCGGCTTTTATTGGTGATTTCTTTTCAGTAACCTCAAATTTAGTTGCCTCGAGCAAATTTTCATCATATTTATAGTTAATTGTTTTGGAATCGACTAATAAATGCCCGGTTAACTGTAAATTATTTTTTTCAGATTGCTGGGCAAAAAGATTTGACGAAGCAATTAGTAAAAATGTTAATGTTAAAATGGAAACAATTTTATTTTTCATATAAGACCTGCAAAATATATCCGATAATTAGAAATCAAAACCGAAGGAAATACCACCATAGAATCTCCATTCTTTTCCGTATGTAATAGTTTTATCGTTTATTGTTCTTTTAAATTGATCAAATCCATATGCACCGCTAAAGAAAACGGATGTTGGAAAGATATAGAATGAATTCATCATTATACGTAATTCTGCTCCTGCCCCTTTTTTAAAATTATTTAAACTCGGAGTTGATCCAGTCCAGGCATTTCCAATATCACAGAAAAAAGATATAAATGCTTTATCAACATAAACCTGTCCAAACCGGGCATCAATGTTTTTAAATAACGGGAACCTGTAATTCAAATTAAACCAGGCAATTTCATTTCCTGAGACAGCATAAAATGGATATGCTCTCATTCCGATTAAGCCGCCCAAATAAAAGTCAAAAAAGTCTGGCTGCGTCGGACCTAATATTGATCCGAGCCTTACCCTGGTAGTTAAAGTACTTGAATGGCTGATAGGAAAATGTGTTTGAGTATTTAATTCAAGCCTGTGAAAATTAAAATCGCTGTAATCCGGTTTCAAAATTCCATCAACAACGATATATTTTCCGTCAGGATTAAATTTATTGAATTCGTAATTGTATGTTAATTCTAATTTAGTTCCGATTGGGTTTATATCTGAATCTATATATTGTGCTTCAGCATCAAGTGAATACTTTATCTGGAAATTTCTTCCGATTAAATATGTATCATTAGTTGTTGGATACAATGTTTTATCAGGAAGAAAAAAGCTGCCAAGTGTTGCGGTATACCTGCTAAAAATAAATCGGAATTCAATATCCTGGTTCCTTGTAAAGATTTTTTGCTTTGCCGCGATATCAACTTCAAAAAGATTATATGTAACCTCTGTTGGAATTATAAAATCATAATTAACATTATTCCCGACTGTGTCAGCTCCAAAATAAACATTAATGTTTGCTTTACGAGTAATGTTATACAACTCAAGTGTCATTTCCGGTTTAATGCCAAGATTGTACAACAAAGGAAGTTTATTCCGGTATTCAAAAGTCATAAAAAGATCACGTTCGCCCCTTGTATTAATTGAAGCTCCTGCAAATAATGAATAACGGTTAAGCATATCGGTGGAACTTACAATTATTCCGGGTTTTATTTTTTCAAGTAAAGAATTTTTAGTATTGTAATTATCAAATCTTAAAATCGGGTAAAAAGACAATTTAGTAAATGAACCTTTATAATCTTCCTTTTTATAACCCGGTGTTTTAGTGTCATCAAAATTTCTGAGTTTATCAAGATTAAATTGAGTGATATCCCCGTTTGGTTTATCTTCCCCAAGAGGCGGGTTCATTTTCCAAATATAACTTTCGCCCGGTTTTACATTTTTCTGTTGTTCAGAATTAATTTGAAATATTTTATAACCTGTTGAGGTGTAGCCGGCATAAACTATGTCGCCATTTGAGGAAACATCCGGCATAAAAGCTCCGCCAATAACGTTGGTTAACTGTTTCTTTTCATTTCTCTTTTGATCAAGAGAATAAATATTAAATATGCCGGTTTCATCGCTGGAATAATATAATTTTCCGTTTTTATCAAATGCAGGGTTTCTAACATCACTCAAAGATGAAAGAATAATTTTGAAATTAGTCCCATTTGTATCGACTCTTGCAATGTCCCTGTTCCCAGTGTTTGAATAACCAAAAATCACATAAGAAGCATCTTTGGAAAATTTTGGATTATAAACTTGCTCTCCGTTTTGAAAGAAAGTTAGCTGCTTGAAATTCTTTCCATTAATATCCACACTTCCAAGATTATTAGTTCCATCTTTTTCAAACAGGAAAACAATTTTTTCCCCATCATTTGATACATCAGGCTGATTTGCTCTTAAGTCAAAGGTTAGTCTCGTTTCTTCATCCGTATCAATATTATATTTGTAAAGATCGTGAACATTATAAAAGTTAGGATTATTATCAGTTATTTTGGAATAAACAATTATATTTGTTCCATTTATCCAGGATACAGTTGAACGTACATTCTGAACAAGTTCTTTCTCTTTTTTTGTTTCAATATTGTAGAGATAAATACTTGCAGGTGAAAAATAGGAAGAAGTTTTATTTGAGATATAAAGTATTTTCTTTTCATCGGGTGAATATATTGGATAAAAATTACCAAATCCTGCAGAAGTAATTTTATCTCCCTCAACAAGATTTTCTAAAACTGCTTTACTCCTTTTTTTATAACTTTCAGTAATATAATTTTTCCATTCGTTATAAATTTCATTTCCGTCTTTGTGAAGCACATCTTCAAATGCCTGTTCAATTGTAAAATTACCAATACGGGATAATGCATCACAGATTTTTCTAAGTTTATCTTCTCCGTATTGCTGCGAAATATACCTGGTAAGAGCAAAACCGGAATTATAAACTGATTCATTTCCGAGACTTGTTTTACCAAATACTCCCATCTGGTTCCAGGTTAACATATTTCCATCGAGAGCGTAATTTCTTAATATCATATCCCGATGTGTATCCCAGTTATCATAATTGAATTCTTTTCGCATATATTGGGCTGTACCTTCAGCAAACCATGCAGGTACATTTACAGTTGCAACCGGGTAGGAAACAATAAAGTTTGGGAATCCATAAAGAATATCAGGTCGTCTTTCATCTTCATAATTTAATGCTTGGAAATAAAAGGCAGGAATTGTTCTGGACATTTTCATAGAGGCTTGAATTTGAACCATATGAGTAAACTCGTGCGAAATTACATTACGAAGCCAGTTATGAGTTCCACGAAGATCAAAATCTAAAGCACTTGTCCATATTTCAATTTTATTATCGAAAAAATAAGTTGCACCATTTGAATAGTCATCAATATCTTTAATTATAAAATGAACTGTACCCGGTTCATAATTATAAAGCGAAGTAATCGGTCCCCAGACTTCATCAGCAATTTTAGCTACCACTCTTGCAGTTCGTTCGGCACCTTCATGAAAATGAACTTCAACGTGTTCACCTTTTATTGTGTACCAGTCAAGCTCAGGATGAAATTCTGTAAATTGTGCAAAAATTGTTTTAAAATTGAATAGAAGAACAATAAATAAAATTTTTATGACAATATTTGTTCTGTTAAACTGCATTGAGCTTCCGGATTGATAATTTATTTATTTTACAACAGCTATTTTAATTATGTTACTCTCAATTTTTCCACCAGCACCTGAGGCTTCAATTCTGGCGATGTAAATACCACTTTGAATATTTCCGACATTCCAGGTTGTTTCGTGATCCATTCCTCCCTGTGCAAAGTCATTTAATTCATCAACAAAACTTCCGGCAATATCAAAAATTTTAATATTTATTTTTGAATCTTGAGAAACGTAATAATGAATTTTAGTTGAATTACCATAAACAGGATTTGGATAATTATAAGCACGATTTTTTGGGAAAAACTCATTTACATAATTTGCCCGACTTGCAGCGGGTACAAATGATGAGTTAAAATTATTTCCATTTTCAGATGACCAGAAATAGTTTCCACCACCTGCACCAATGGTCCATGAGTAAACAATATTTGAATCAGAAACAGCAGCTAATGAAACTTTTCCATTATTTTCAAACAGGACAGGAGTTGTATTTAACGACGTACCAACTTTCAATGGGAAACCATCCAATACGGTTCCACTTCCGCCGTCAATTGCATAAATTCTTCCATCAACTGTTGCAGCAATTATTTCTGATTTTGAATCGCTTGCAAAATCGATAGCCAGCGGTGTTCCGGTAAATCCTAATCTTAATGGATCAATAAATGAAAAATTATCAGCAGAAGCGCCGCTTATATTTTTTGCTACCAGGTTTAGCCCATCATTATAGACTATATAATTTTGTCCGTTCTGTTTTAGGTCAGTAATAATAAATCCATAATTATTATTACTAAAGTTTTTGCCTACACTCTGGGTGTAAACTATTTCACCGTTATTGATTACGTAAATATTATCAGTTGTAGCAACGACTGATAAATAATCTCCGGTTGAGTTTTTAGTCAGCACTAAATTTTGTAAATCTTCGCCAAAGCTTAAAGTCTTACTGTTTGAATCAATAAATTTCTTTCCTGAAATCACTGCAAAATAAGTATCATTTAAAGCAATCTTATTTATTGCGCCTGTAGTAACATTTGTACTATCGAATAATTGCGGTAATCCGACCGGAGGATTTGGAATTAAGTAAGTGTATATTTTTCCGTTCTCAGCACCCAGGAGCAATTTATATTGTCCCGGTGAGGCAGAAAGTATTGCAGGAGAAGTAGTAATTTTTGCCGGAGCAGTAATTTTTGTATTAAACTGAATTCCCAGATTACTTTTAACATATATATTTATATCTGAAGAACTTACACCGAAATAGTAAGTATAGGGTGTTTCAAAAATAGTAGCAGGTTTAAATTCAGAAAAATTATTTTTTGTAAATATTATATCCCCGTCTTTATCAAGTACATTTAATTCTTTATTTGAAATAGTACCAACTTCAAAATCTGTACCTACTGTTAATGAGATTAGTTTTGTTATTAATGCTGAGCTTGAAATTTCTTTTACAAATATTGGTTTTATAATTGAATCACCATACGCAACATTAAAACTCATAGTATCGCCAATTTCAGAGAAACCTGAAATTTTAATTAAGCTATTAGCACCTGTATTTGCATTACTGTTTGGGCGCGTGTCTTTATCAAATACATTTTTATAAAATTCTGAAGGATTTGATTTATACCAGAAATCATCCTGAGTTCCTTCGCCAATTACTTCATCACCAAAGATTGTGTAAAATTTTTCCCCGATATCTTTGATTCCATCTGCTTCAACAACAGAAACGCCCCTGTTGTCCTTATCAGCATTAATTGAATTTGAAGCAAGATTATTGTCTATAATATTTTCATCGATATGCCAGATTAAAATACCGCTGCCCGGCAATGCCCAATCATACTCATCCACATCTGTAACAACTCCTCGAACGGCACTTACATCAATGTTTGAGAATGAATCGATATCGGCCGCAAAAGTTTTTGTAAAATATTGCCCATCGGAAAGAAACGTAATTTTTGCGCCATCTTTATTAGCATCACGGTTCCTGTTTTCAATTAAGAAATACTCTTTTGAATTAATAGGAACTCTGAGAATTACCGTATCAGCTAAAGATGCAGCTAAATTTGCGACCAAATTTATATTGTAATTTCCCGGTTGAATTGTTTTTGACTCAGCCCAGCCAAGATAGATTTTTGCCCATGGTGACGGCTCCGGTGGAAAAGTTCCCTGGTATCCAAAAAATGCTTGACCATCCATTAATCCAAATCTGCCGATTGCACTCTCACCTGTTTTTGTATTGAACAAATCAGGCAAACCAATAGCACTTCCAATATTAGCCGCTAACAACCCATTTATAGTTAACTGAAAGAACGATTTTGTTAATCCGTTTGATACTTCCCTGCTTTCAGTTTCAGGCATAATAATAGTGTTTGTAATATTAAATGTATTGTTCTGTACTGAAAAACCACTAAAGGAGTTACCGTAAATTTCCTTTAGTAATTTATCACTCATATAAATAGAAGGAAGATTATGCTCATTACCGAGAGTTCCCGGTAAAGTCACATCCCTTCCGGCTCCGGCATGGAAAATTGTAAATACATTATACTGAGAAAAATCAAATCCAGGATTTAACGAATCAACTAACTTCCAGGCTTCCTTTGCAAAGTTTGCCAATAGAGTAAAATCTGAAGAATTACTTGGAGGTGAATAATTCCTCATGGTTTTTGTTACAGTATAAACATTTGGCAGGACAGTATATTGAATTACCAGTTTACCGTTTGAAACTTTTTTAAAATAATTTTTTGCAAATTCCAGGTGAGACAAAAAATATGGCCTGTCATGCGGTAATGGATCAAGAATATTTTGTCCGTAATCGCTGGAATAAATAGATCCGAAAGTGCCGTTTCCAAATGTAGTGCCGTCTCTGTCAACCTGGAATTCTGCCATTACTGCAAGAATTTTTAGAGTGTCTACCGATAACTGCAAATTAGTTTTGAAAGGTTTTAATAACAGTGGAGTTTGTAATTTACTAATAAAAGATTGGGCAGATAAACTGCCCAAACCAATAAAAACAATAATAAGTGAAAGGAAATATTTCATATTAAGACTAAATGCCTCTTGGTAAGCCTCGTGATTGTCCAGGGATTCCGTCCCATCCAATTGTTACACTAAATCTCAGAGTATCTGACAATGGATGATTTTCACCACCGGAGAAAATTGAAGTTGTAATGTAACTGAAATCAAATCCATAAATATCATATCTGATACCAGCACCGAAAGTAACAAATTTTCTATTTCCATAAGCAGGATCTTCATAAAAGAAACCCGATCTTAGGGCAAAAAGGAAATCACCCGGTTGACCATACCAATATTCAAGCCCCATTGAATAGTCAATTGACCTAAAAACAGGTTTCTTGCCCCACGAAGTAAATATTGCCTGATAAAATTCTTTTGATTCTGTGCTGTCTTTATCGATAAGAAGTTTACTTAAGTCGAGTGTATACATTAGTGAATTGTATTGGTCACTAAAAACCTGGTAAGCAAATCCAACTCTCAAATTAGTTGGAATCGGATCTGCCTGTGCTTTATCTATATAATATATTTTTGGTCCTAAATTACTTAGGTTTATACCCATACTGAACTTTTTACCAATATCTCCAATAAATGGTATATCAAATTTTTCAGGTCTCCACATTGTAGCAATATCAAAACTTACAGAAGTTGCAGTTCCGGAGCCTTGTTCTTCACCTACCGGTGCATCAGAAAGCTTGCTGTGAATTATTCTAAAATTAAGGCCAACGCCCCAATCGCTACTTAGTTTAGTGGCATATCCCAGCGTCAATGCGGCATCAAACGATCTGAAAGTACCCAATGCTGTTGGTGAATCAAGAGTTTTAACAAATTCACCGAAATTCATATAGGTAATACTTGCAGTAATACTACCACTCAAGCTTTCAATATATTGCCTGTAGGTCAGGTAATCATAGAATAAATCAAGATTAAATTGAGGTAACCAATTACTATGAGTAATACTGACTTCACTTCCTGTTAAAAAAGCAATGCCGGCAGGATTCCAATAGATTGCTGCACCGTTATCCGCAAGTCCAGCTCCTGATTCGCCAATTCCTCCGGATCGAGAATCGGGTGCCAAAATTAAGAATGGAACTGCTGATTCCCCACCCTGGGCATGTATACTTTTCTGAATAAGCCCAAAAAGCATACCCATTAATAACAGTTTTACTAAGACTTTCATTTATATTACCTCCATTAAGAAAAAGACTTAACTTTTTTCAATATTTAGAATTCTAATTTATTGTTGTATAAAGCTCATTTTGCACAAGAATTTTAACAATAATTATGCCTAACGAATAATTGCCAATTTACCCAAAACGCTTTTATTATATGATCCATCAGTTGTTCTCACAATGATTTTATATAAATATGTGCCATTTGCTATTTGTGATCCGTCCTGGTCTCGTCCATCCCAGTTTACTTTTACAAATTTATCATTAACTCCATATTTTTCAATATGTTTGATTAATCTACCTGCAACGGTATAAATCTTGATTTTAAGATCTAATAATTTGTTAAGATTTTGTTGAAATGTAAAGGTAGTATTTGAGGTAAAGGGATTTGGATAATTATACACGTCTTTAATTACCAGAGAACTATCACTAACAACTTCAAATGCAGCTTCAGTGCTTGAGTAATTATTGAACACGTCCCAGGCTTTAATTTCAAGATTATAATTACCTGAAGCTAAATTTGTAAAAGGATAATTTATCTCTCCTGATTTTCCTCCAGAATTTAAATCACTAGTAAAATAATTTGTAAAATCAATCGGATCATTCTCCTGACCATTTAATATTCCGACAAATTTATGGCCAACACCTGTGCCGGTTGTGTTGAGCCCAGTTTCATCCGTTAATTTAACTATTAGTTTCGTATCAGGATTTACTAACAATGAATTTCTGTATGAGCTATCATCAAAGTAAACTTCAATAAGTGGTCCTTTCCCATCATTAGTTGTTGTCGTATCAGTTCCGCCGACAATTATTTTATTTGTAAACCCTATGCCATCTGTATTATTCCCCAGAAAATATAAAATAATCTTTCCGTTCTTATTCTCATAAGAAATATCTTTTGGAACGACAAAATTAGTAGAATAATTTCCGCTGCTAATTGAAATTCTCCCTCTGAATATTACACCTCCTTGTAATGTTACAGGATAATTCCCGATAGCCGGCAAAGGCACAATCCTTTGTGAATCAAACATCGTTAAAATCCCTTCACCGCTAAAGTCATTCCATGTTGTTCCATCTGTTTTAGTAACAACACCACTTACATTTGCTTTACTTAATGCCTTAATCTGGACATCAGGAGAAGAAGTTGTAACTTGTTGACCATTTACAGAATTAATTTTTGCTGAATATTCGGGAACCAGCAACCTTAAAGTTGGGTCACCAATTATATGATATTTCTGATCATTGATTCCGTTATAGGTTTGTTTGGTAATAAATATAGCTTTACCGATAGGAATATTCAGATTTAATGTATCTCTTTGTGAAGTTAATAGATCCTGAAAATACTGATACATCAGCGCATGATTTAGGGAAGAATAAACCAGTCTGGATGCAGTAAATGATGCTATACACCCAGAATTATTTCTTAATAAAAGATCTTCTGCTGAACTTTGCGCGTCCGTTTTATCGAAATAGCCAAAATCACAGGTAGCTGCAGTTAGAAAGAAATATCTGCTGTTGTGCAATTGTGGAATTGTTGTTACCTGATCAAATACATCTTCCTGCGCCCATTGGCTTGGACTTCCATGCCCTACGTAATTAAGAATTAAAGTACCCTCATTTATTGCATCTATTATTGCTGTATTAACGGTTGGCATTCTTCTTCCCACACCGGTAATTTCAGGCGGATAAGCAGCCATATATATTTTTTTAACGTCAAATGATTGAGGAATAAAAGAATTTGCAAGAGTTTCTGACGCGGCAGTATGGTCAGGACCTTCATAATAACTGCTTGCTCCTGTATAACCGTCATCAGCAACAAGTGTTATTAAATTTCTCCAATTTCCCTTATCACTGTTGTTTTCATATTGAATGATTTTATCAATAACATCATTCGCTTCCTGTTCTGACTCAACAGTTATTCTTCCTGAAGCCAAATCAACAAAATTATCATTCCCACTTATTTTAACAAAAAAATCATCCGATGTATAAGAAGGAATTTCATTTAATGACTCCTGCGTTTCATAAGGCGGTACCAGATTATTATTAAATCCTTCTACATTTTTGTAATCATATGTACCTTTACCAAAGAAAAGTACATACTCAGGTTTGATCTGCCAGTTATCGTATGCATATTTTATAAAATCCCGGATCGCACTTACATCAACCATCCCACAGGAAAATTCATTAAATATCCGGTCAACATCCACAACTATTGTTGAAATGGGCAAAATTGACTGTGTTGATCGGTAATTCTTTAATTTGTTTGCTGCTACTTCAAAAAGTTTATTTGTAATTATTATAAATTTTGCTCCGTCACTTATGCCATGCAAATTAGAATTAGATATTGTTTCCGGATTAACCGGAGTTTTAAAGTTGTCATTCCCGACGGCAAAATACTTTGAGACATCTCCTCCAGTTTCATTTACCTGAAAATTAAAATTGCTCCCGCTCTGCAAAATTGGATTAGTAATATATTTAACATTTGCGTAATCTGAGACATCAAAAACCATAATGTTTGTATTTGAAAATCCTCCAAGATCATATTCAATTGTTGCTGTTGTATCTTTTGAAAAAAATAACAAGTTATCATCTGCAGCAGTTAAATCTCTTGAATATTGAATTTCAAAATAATCCAGGTAACAAACTGTAGTAGGTGAGGAAGGACTAACTGTAAAATTCAGGATACTCCTGTTGTCTGCAAGGTTCCCGCTATAGAAAGTATTGTAGTCATATCCCATTCCTAAAATATAGCTGAAGCCGCCGTATCCATATACATATTGGTTTAATATAAGGTTTCCGTTTTCAGTGACCTGAAGTCCGGCATTATCAGATGAAGCATTTATAAACCTGATTTTATAATTGATTTTTGAGCCCTGAATTCTGCCGTCAAGCTTGTTTGCGTAAGAGATACTGGATGTAGCCTGGCTAAAAGCATCACCGGCATATTGCCTTCCAGTCTGACCAATATTTTTTTTATCAATTTCCCAATTTGCAAAAGCTTTTGATGTAGCTTGTAAATATTTTGTCGACTGATTTAGACTTGATTTATCTGTAATCCTTTTCCCCGGGTTCCCTCCAAAAGTTATCCAGTAATAATTTTTATTAGAATATGGATGAAAATATCTTTTAATTGTTCCTGATTGACTATCATAATCCCAGAAATCATTTCCTCTACCGTAGAAAAGTATATAATCTCCGTCATCAAATTTACCGTCAACTTCGCCTACAACAGTGATAGCATTTTCAACTAAATCTGAAGGTCTTGTGGTATTTAGATCTTCAGCTAGTACTTTCCCTCCATTATTATAAATCTTAAGTGTTCTTGGATCAATGTTATTTGGATCAATACCAAAGGATGCTAAAGTTGTTTTAGATATTTTATAAATACCTTCTTCAGGAGTTTCAAATCGTATCCACGTTCCTGTTGCTAGGACACTGCTTGAAACAGCTTTTCTAAAACTTTGTTTTGAATTTGACCAATATTTTGCTGATTTATAATTTACTATTGCGCCATCTAATAAATTGCTAGCAGGTTTGGATGAAATCGATTGACTGTTGGCAAAATTAACTTTAAAAACAATCTTTGTATAAACCTGGATTTTATTTTGTAAAGGATAAAATTTAACGGGCGAAATCACCAACTTCTGTATAGGTAAATCTCTGGATAATCCAAACGTGCCAAAAGTAACAAGATCAACAGGATTTGAAAATTGGTTATATTTCTCACTGAATTTATAATTCAAATTTGTAGGCTTTGAAATCGTTGGGACTGGGATTATCCTGCCACTAATTTCCTTAAACGAAGAAGAAATTATTTGAATTGTATTTCCAAATTCTGATGGGACGCCAATGCTGAATAATCTTTCCGGAACTGCAGGCATTCCAAAATTACTCATAGTCGAAATGTAACCATTTACCAATCCAACATTCAGATATTGTTGCCCATTAATTATAACAATTGATGAATCTGAATAATCAGGAGTAAACTCGACAATTAAAGAATTCCTATCGGATGAGATGACTTTTAAATCACTTTGGGCAAATAGTGACAAGGAAAGGAATATTACCAATATTATCGAGATTTTGCTCTTCATTTGATCTTTATTTTTACTGAAAAATTGTATTACAGAAATAAAATTAACTGCAATTTAACTTTTTATGTTTCTGTAACAACTCCATTATTGTAGCAAAAATCTCAGGCAAAACCTCATAAATATTTATATCAAATTTAGCCACAGAGACACTAAATAGTCAAGTTCAGCGGCTATCTTTTAAAGAGTCAAAATTATTCACCAATTCAACAGAATCAGGATAGCTTGTGTAAGGGATATCTTTTTCGAAAATTATTTGTTTATCTCTATTAATCAGCACTATCTTTCTCTTATTAATTCCAAAAATATTTAACGCATTAAAATATTTACTTACTTCTTTATCCCGATCATTTAACAACGGTATTTTTATCCCTAGTTTTGAGCAGAATTTTTGATGAGATTCAATGCTGTCAGTATTAATTCCTACAATTTTGATATTTTTTTCTGTAAACAAATTTTCATTTTCATAATAATTTTTCAGCTGTTTTGAACATACCCTTGAGTCATCTTTTGGATAAAACACAAGTAGAATATTTTTGTTAAGATTTTTGTAAAGTTCAAAGTCTTTCCCGTCCTGGTCTGTAAGAATAAAATTTTGTACAATTTTTTCACTTGTCATAATCCCAGTGCTTCTTTATTTTCTTTCATTGCGTTAATGCAGAATTGTATGTGTTCATCAAGCGGTATTCCCAGGTCATCTGCACCGTTTATAATATCTTCCCTGCTTACCGATCTTGCAAAAGCTTTATCCTTCAATTTTTTCTTAACTGATTTTACCTGTACTTCATCTATTGACTTGCTTGGACGAACAAATGCTACTGCCGTTATAAAACCAGCCAATTCATCACATGCAAACAGTACCTTCCTTAATTTCGTATCCCTTTGTACACCAGAATAATTTGCATGAGAAAGTATGGAGTTTCTGAATTCATCATCGAAACCTTTTTCTTTTAAAATCTCCGAGCCTTTAAATGGATGTTCTTCTTCAGTAGGATACATTTCATAATCAAAATCATGCAGTAATGCTACATTTCCCCAAAATTGTTCATCTTCATTCAGCTTTCTGGCATAGGCCCTTACGCAGCTTTCAACCGCAAAAGCGTGTTTTAGAAGGCTATCGCTTTTTGTAAATTCCTTTAAAATAAAAAGACATTTTTCCCTGTCTTTGCTAATCTGTTTCATTTTTATTCCTGGTTTTTAAATTTATTTTTCCACTGGATTAAATGATGGACAAAGATTTCCTAAAACGCACTGAACACACTTAGGCCTGTTCGCAATACAGATATTTCTGCCGTGCGTGGCAAGATAATGTGATGAATTTATCCAGTCTTTTTCCGGCAATAATTCTTTTAATTTAAATTCAATTTTTCCCGGATTATTTGATTTAATAAATCCCAGCAGATTCGATAATCTTTTAACATGTGTATCGACTGCAATAGCGGGTATTCCAAAACCATTTCCTGCAACTACGGAAGCTGTTTTTCTGCCAACGCCGGGCAACTTATTTAATAATTCAAAATCTGCTGGTACGTTTCCTTTATATTCATTTACAAGCACATCGCAGCATCCTTTAATGCTTTTTGCTTTTTGTCTGTAAAAGCCGGTTGAATAGATATCTTTTTCCAGCTCTCTTCTTGGGACATTTAAAAAGTCTTCTGGTTTTCTGTATTTTTTATAAAGTGATTTTGTTACAATATTTACACGCTCATCAGTGCATTGTGCTGATAATATAGTCGAGATTAATAACTGGAAAGGATTTTTAAATTCAAGCTTACACTCAACAGCAGGATATTCTTTTCTTAATAGTTCAAATATCTTTTTAGCATACATTTTTTCAGATTTTAACGTCATCTTTTTGAAATCTTTTATCGACAATAAATAATCTTTCAACTGGTTTATTATTAATTATATGACTTTGAATTATTTCTTCAACATCTTCAACTTTAACTCCGCCGTACCAAATCTGTTCAGGATATATAAGAACTGTTACACCGAATTCGCACGCGTCAAGGCAGCCGGCAGAATTTGCACGTACTTCCGATTTTAGTCCTAGCTCTTTTAATCTTTTTTTAAAATGTGCTCGTACTTCAGCGCTCCCTTTGTTTAGACAGCATCCACGCGGATGATCATCCGGTCTTTTATTTTCGCAAACAAAGATATGTTTTTCAAATCGCTTCATATCTACAAATACTATTTACACTTGAATATATACATTTTATTAAATAATGGAAGGTTCTTCTGAAAAAAGTTTAGTAGCGCGTACGGGATTCGAACCCGTGATCTCCGCCTTGAGAGGGCGGCGTCCTAAGCCACTAGACGAACGCGCCTGTGTAAAACCAAAATGGATGACAGTAAATGTGACTTACATCAGCCATCTTACATTTTCTATCATCCATTTTTTGTTGTCCCGTCAGGGGTCGAACCTGAACTCTTCGCATCCAGAGTGCGACGTGTTGCCAATTACACCACGGGACAGTTTTTATTAAGTACAAAATTACTGATCAATTACTAAACTTCAAAATTTCGATTGTGTAAATGTAACTTATTTATATAAAATACAATTCTTTGTGTATATTTCTAATAGATTTTTATTATTATTATGCTCCTTATGAAATTAAAATTTTTAATACTTCTCTCATTAACCTATACATTTACCGCTCTTAGCCAGCAATACGTTTTGCAGGGCTCAATAGGAAATTTCAGAAATGCTTCGAGTTTTTACGTTACATCGGCAGGTTTTATTTATGTAACAGATGTAAGCTCTGACGAAATAATTAAAATTGATACGCTCGGTAACAAATTGAAAGACGCGGGTGGCTACGGGTGGGCAGAATCCACATTTGATTATCCATCAGATGTTTTTGCTACGCCGTTGAATGTATATGTATCAGATAAGAATAATCACCGGATTGAAAGATTTGATAAAAATCTGAATTATATTTCCCAGCTCTTTACACGGAATAATGAAAATCCATCCGAAAGATTTGGCTACCCAATAAGTTGCGCTACTTCTAATCAGGGTGATCTCTATATATTGGATTCAGAAAATAAGCGAATAATTAAATTTAATTTGTTCGGGCAGTTTGAACAAAATTTTGGAGGATTTGATGCTGGAGCATTTGCTTTGCAGGATCCTAAAAAATTATCTGTTTCTCCATCAAACAACATTTATGTATTGGATGAATTTCGCATCGTGATCTTTGACCAGTTTGGGAACGGTATAAGGATAATAAACCTCGAGGAAAATTTTTCTGATATTAATATTGTCGCAAATCATTTAACTGCTAATAATAAGCAGCACATATATATTGCCAATCTTAAAAATTCCCAACCGGAATTGGTTAAGGCGACACTAATCGGAGAGATTAATGATATAATTGTAAGCAGTCTCATTTTCGGAAATAAACTCTACATTTTATTGAAAAACGAGATACTTGTTTTCCAAATGGTTTAGCAAGATGATCAATTTTGGTACAATTAATTCCTCTAAAATCAATTTATCTATAAGAATTATAAAAATAATTTTATCCTTTTTACTGTTGGTTTGGTGTTTTGGATTCTTATTTGCTTCAATATTTCCTAAAAGTGGTGTGATAGTAATCTATCCAATTATTAAACAAATTTATTCTGTCGTTTGTCATCAAACTGGTTATAAATCATTTGAGGTAAATGGATTTCATTTCCTGGTTTGTGCTCGTTGTACGGGAATTTATTTTGGTGCATTAGTCGGTTCTGTTTTGCTGCTTTTTATAAGAAATCCCATCAATTTAAAACCCAGGTATTTTTTGGTTGCCTGTTTGCCAATTTTATTAGATGTTTTTGCTTACTCAACCGGGATATATTCCTACAATAAAATTATTGCATTTATTACAGGTGCTATTTCCGGTTCTATTACAATTCTTTATATTTCGAACGGATTTGAAAATTTTTTACAAAAGAAAGTTTACGATTAATGAATAAAAATAGATATATGCCTACACTAGTTTGCGGGTTTAGCGCTGCTGTTTTAACTACTATTCCGGGCATCAAAACTTTTGGGTGTTGTGTTATTGTACCAGTTGCTGTTTGGTTTGCCTTTATACTTGATCACAGAATTAATAAAACTGAGCCAACTATTTCAACTAATAAGGCTTTTATTTTTGGAATTCTTACCGGGCTGTTTGCAGCATTATTCACAACACTTTTTGATATAATAATTACTTTAATTACACATTCTAATGATTTTGTTGAATCTCTACCTCAGACAGAATCAGCAATGAGATCATTAAACCTTGGTGAAATCTGGGAGCAGACGCTTACGATTCTAAAATCGATGTCTAAGGAAATTACTTCAAACGGTTTTTCTCTTTTTTACACGATCGGAACATTATTCAGCAATATTATTATTGATATTATTTTTGGCATACTCGGCGGCCTACTAGCAATGGTTCTTCAAAATAAAAAAGCTAAATAATTTTTTATGATCACAGCATTAATATTTTTCGCTCACATTATTTTCGCTCTGGTAATTTTTACCAAAAAATGGCAGGATGAAAATTTAAAAACTGGTTTTATAAACCTTGCATTGATTGGGATTTTGTTTGCTGTTGGCTGGTCAATTACTGGCATAATTGCCAGAATTATAATGAGACCGGAAGGCTTAGGCGAGTTTTTTGACAGAGACACTTTTTCATTAACATTACTAATAATTGCAGAATATTTTTTCTACCGTTTCTACTACAATGAAATTATTACTTCAACCGATAAGGAAAAACAATAACAGCAACTTGTTCTACCTGCTTTTGTGATGGGTCTAATGCTTCAAATCTCCACTGGCGAAGAGAGTTCATTGCAGCATTTTCTAAACGAGTGTCCGCTTTTATCAATGGGAATATTGTTCCGACTGTTCCATCCGGCAGGATGGTAAATCGTAATCTGATATCAATTTCTTTGTTCACACCTTCCGGATACTCCGGCAAATTAAAGCTATAGATTTTTCTTTGCCCCTGCCCTCCCCAATCAATATCATATCCAAAACTTCCGGATCCTTTGGCCTTATTTCCTTTTCCTTCAGCAGTCTCTTGTGAATTAGTTTTAACCTTACTTTCCTTCTTAGTTTCGTCCGCTTTCGTTTTTTCTTTATCGGCTGGTTTTACAATGTTTTCATCTGAAGTGTTTTTTGCTTCGGGAAGTTTTACTTTTTTTACATTATCTTTGGATTCCTTTGCTTTATCCTTTTCCTCTTTCTTCGATAATTCTTCTACCTGGTTTACTTGAGTACCAACGTTCCCGGAAGAACCTGGTTTGCCTGAAGTTCCGAAAGAAAGTTCAACATAATCATTCCGCGGGTAATTAACTGTAAAATTTAGAAACAGAAATGCTACGAGCAATATTATGTGCAGGATAACCGAAAGCGAAACTGATAAATTCTTAACCGACCTATAGTTAAAATTCATATTTACCCGACTGTATCCATAATTGATCTGAGCCTATTCAAAGTTTTTCCTTTTCTGTTTGAATTGTAAATTTTTCGATACCGCTTGTTTTTGCTGCATCTATTATTTTTATGATCATATCGACTGCGACTGCTTTATCTGCCCTGATAATCATATTCTTATCCGGATTTTCATTTTTTATTACGCTCAATTTTGCAGCTAATTGATCAATACCCACCTGTTCCTGGCCGACATAAACTGCTCCTGCTGATGTAACAGTAATGATTAAATTTGAAGGCGCTGATTTTTCATTTGTTTTTGATCCGGGAAGCTTTACTTTAACGCCTGTTTGAATCACAAACTGTGAAGTAAGCAAAAAGAATATTAGCAAAAGCATTACAATATCAGTCAATGAGGAATAGCTAAATGCTGCTAATGGTTCGTTTGAAGTTTTAAATTTCATTGTTCTTCCTTAAATATCTAGTTCAACTTCATCTTTGGATTCGTTTGGATCCCCGCTCGAATCCTGAATAACATCAATAACATCATTAGCCACGGTTTCAATATCTCCAACTAATCTTTTTATGCTGTTAACAAAATAATTATAAAAGGCCAGTGCTGGAATTCCAACACCCAAACCAAAGGCTGTTGTTATCAAGGCCTCCCAAATACCACCTGCAAGATCACTTGGATTTGCAGCTCCAGCCAGATCCTGAATTGTCATAAAAGCCGATATCATCCCAGTAACTGTTCCCAAAAATCCTAAAAGAGGTGCAATTCCTGCTATTGTTGCTAGAAAAGGGATACCTTTTTCTAGTTTTGAAATTTCCTGTGTACCTGCATTCTCAATGGATTCTTTTACTCTTTCGTGACCTAGTGAATATTTTGATAATCCCTTGCGAATTATATTAGCGACAGGAGATTTTTCCTGTGAGCAATAACTTATTGCCCCGTGAATATCTTTTCTTTTTAAAAGTCCCCTTACTCTAACCATAAATGCGGGAATATTAGTTTTTGATTTTCTTAAAATAATATACCTGTCAATTATAATTGCCAAACCAATAATAGATAACAAGAGGATTGGCCACATTAAAAGCCCGCCTTTCAGAAATATTGAGAAATAATTCATCGTAGTCCTTTTATAAAATATGAATTAAAGATTTTCGATTAAGAAGTCTTCTGCTTCTTTCATTGATTTGAAATTTTTTATTTTCACCCTGTACCAGGTTCCTTTACCAGGAACTTCAGCCTGTTCCATAAAAGCATCATAACCTTTTCCTATATATTTAGAAACCTGGTCCTGAGCAATTGATTCAGTACGCCAGGATGAAACCTGTGCTGTAAATGTGTCACCAATTTTAGTAATATTTTTTCTAATCTCTTCAATATTAACAGGTGGAGGTAAATTATCGAACGAAATATTAGAGCCATCATCCTTAATACTTTTATCATTTGTTTTCGGCGGAACACGTGAAATTGAATTAAATTTGTTTTCTTTTTTTGGTTGCTCTTTCTTAGCAGCCAGTTGAGAAGATTTTCTACTTGCTACTTTATTGTCAATCGTTTTGGGATTGCTGTTATCCTGATTTGTACTTTTAGTAGTAGATCTTTTTCCATCTGATTTATTATAAGGATAATTAACAGGTACAGAATAATCTCGTTCTATAACACTAGTATTTAATTTATTCCCTGACGGAGACGAAATTGAATTTATATCTTTACCTCCTAAACTATTTGAGAGAAATAAATATAATATTATTGCTATAGCAACAATTACAATTAAAGCAATTATAAATGCCGGGGATGCACCCTTTTTGGAATATCTTGCTTCCCGTGCAAGTCTTCTCTCAATCGCACTGCTGATATTTGCTGATTTAAGATCAGTTGAGTTTTCTTCTTTATCTATAGCTGCAAAGGCATTATTACTTTTTCCCTCTGTGGTTTGTAATTTTTCATCTGATTCTTTATCCTCAAATTCTACAGTATTATTATCCTCTATAATTGATTCGGTTTCATCTTCAATTTTAAGGCCCTGTGTATCAGGTTCATAATCATCAAAAGAGACTGTTGTAGTTTTACCGAAATTCCAATCAACTTCTTCATCTTTATCATTATCTTTAATCTCTTCTGAATCTTGTTCAATTTCACCTAAAGTAGAAGAAATGGTTCTAACTACCTCAAAATCATTTTCTTTTTCCGGTATATATTTATGTTCTTCATCTTTTCCATTCTCATTTACTTCTTCCAAATTTTCTTCAGATACTACAGATTCGTCTATTTTATTTTCAGGGGCTTCAGTAAAATTTTCACTCCTTTCATCAACATGAGTGACTCCTAAATTCCAACCTATATTTCTTCCTTCTTCGTCAGATTCCTCATCATCTTTATCAACATCAAGGATTGATTCCTCTTCAATTTCCTTTGAAAGGTTATAACCAAAGTCCCATGCAATACCGCTGCCATTAATTTCTTCTGCTTTTTTAGTCTTCTTTTTAGAAACTGTTTTACTACCAGATATATTTTTTGATGGAACTTCGCCCCAGTTAAATTCAAATTGATGAGATTTAAACGATTCCGCATCTATCACTAAAAGTTCATTTCCTTTTATATATTCTTTAACAATCTCTATTTCATTTATAATTTTATCAACTTTTGCTTCAACGAGTTTTCTTAATTCTAGTCCCGTTAAGGGTATAAAAAAGTCTGAACCCTTTACACCTTTAAGCGGTATTACTGGCTTACCGATGCTCAAGGTAAAATGCGAATCAATAGCATGGTAATTTTCAATTTGTAAAGCGGGAACATTGAATATAAGGTTTTGTTTAAATTCATCTTCAAGAACCTTAGATGGATAATAAACCATCAGGTCCACATAAATTTCCTTATCAGGAGGGACATCCTTGCTTACTGGATTTGTACGTATTTTGCCTTTTCTCAACTGGAAATGGCCAAAACTCTTTAAAAGTATCGCTTCCCCGGGACTTAGTAATTCAGCGGATTTTTTCAAAAATATTTCAAAGAATATTTTTGCCTCAGAATCCGGGACACCGGCTCTTTTAGAAATTTTTCTTATTAGTTCTGCTTTTGTCATTTATTAAATTTTGCTTTTTACCATTTATAAGTGAATCCTGCAAAAAAATCAAGCGGAGATTCTTTATACCCCATCCATTTATAATTTTTTCTATCAAGTAAATTAGATAACTCAACACTTAAAGAGAAGTTAGGTACAAATTTATATAAAAATTTAATACCTAAATTAATAAATGAATCAACTTTAATTGTATTGTTTAAATCAGCATAACTCTGAGATGAAAAAAATATTTTTGGTTCGGCATACAACTTAGAACCGAAATTATAGCTGTAATGAGCAGATCCTATTAATTTAGGATTATAAGGGATATAATTCCCATTTAAATCTTTAGTATCGTTATAATCTATGGAAGCATAAAACATTCCTGCAGGTCCGGGATGGAATAAGAAGTTTATATACCCTCCATAACTTTTTGCAGAGGAAAAATTAACATCAAACCTGCCTGGTTGTGCTGAATTTACAAAATATGGTAAATTAGTAGCCCTAAAATATTTTGCGCCGACATCTATCTCAAAATATTTGAAATATTCATATTTAATTGAGACATCAAGATCAGATGTTTTTTTAACAAATGTATTTGCAAAATTTTGAGTATTAAAATACATGTTTTGGCTTAGCAATAATCCACTTCCTACAAATTCCGCATGAGGATCTAGTTCGCCATAAAGGGAAATAAAATCGTTAATTTTCAAAGCTGCTGAAGCATAGGGCGATAAATAATTTGATGAACCCGAATTAGAATAATTTATCCCGGCTGCAATTTTGAATGAATTTAGAATTAGTGTTTCAACATATGGCCGGACAGATAAATAATCAAAATTACCGCTTCCAATAAGATTGTTTTTTAAAATTTGTTTCGTGTAATTAATATTACTACCAATTTTAAAATAAGAAAAGTTGGCTTTGAAAAATCCATCTGTTTTAATAAGGTTTTCAGTAAAATTTTCTTTATTTAAATAGCTATACTCATCTGCGGCTTTAAGTGAAAAAATAAAATGGCGGTTAACAAGATTATTAATATCAACCGAAATATTTCCTTTATAATAATTTCTTCTCTCACCAGGATTATTAGAAGCAAAAAATTTATATGATGAGAGGCCATAATCTCCGTGAATTTTAAACTGAGTACCTCTTATTTTTGAATCTCCGGGGACAAAGAATGATAAATTCAAACCTCCATTCGCTCCATACCAATCACTATTCTCCACGTATGCCCTGTGATTTTCTCCATTTATAGCAGCTTCAAAAATTCCGCTACCGAAAGGTTGAGTAAAAGTGAAATTACCTGATGGAGAATTATAAATGCCTGTTACTACATTTAGCTTTGCGCTATATACCTTCTCTGTGTTCAGAATTCCAGATTCATTTTGAATAGGGTTAGAAATATCTTTTATTCCCAGTTCTTCAGGAGAGAATACCGGCTTAATAAATTCTTCCGAAATCGTCGAAATAAATCCTGGATCAAGTTTTTTAGCTTTTTGTAAAGAAATTACGTCTTTTCCAGTTATTACAAAATCCGGCAGTTCCACATTAGGATTTTGCTTGTCCTGTGCAAGTAAAGAACTCGGAAGAAGACTAATTATAAATATTAGAATTATTTTCTTCATTTTATTTTCCTAAGTTTTGCTGCTGCTTCTTTCCCCAATTCATCATTCCTGTGTTTGGATATCACAGTTCGGTACATCTCTTTTGCCTGTCGATTGTCTTTTAACTTTACATAACAGTCACCCAGCTTCAGAAAGGATTTTGTAAGCCATTCATCATAATTTGAAAAAATTGTTCTCACTCTAACAAATGCGCTAATAGCGTCAGTAATTTTATTTTGCTCAAATAAAACCTCACCAAGATAATACTGTGCTTTTGCACCCAGATCATCCGTTCTTTTTGTTGCGAGTTCACTAAAATATGCAATTGCATTATCATATCTTTTTGCTGCAAGCTCAATCAATCCAAGTTCAAACTTAGCCTTTTGTGCAAAAATATTAGAACTGTATTGAAGGGTAAGTTCATTGAAGATTCCGTATGCGTTGCTAAGATCACCCTTGTTTGATAAAGTTTGCCCTTTCAAAAATAAAATTTCCGGCAAACGGGAAGATTGCGGCAGCTTATTAATTGCCTGATCCAATATTGCTAATGCATCATCATATTTCTTGGTCCCATTAAAAATGTTGCCCATTTCAATAACAGAAGCTGCAGCAGACTCGCTACCAGGGTAGAGATTAAAAACCTGGTTAAAATTAAAAACAGCTTCTTCATTTTGTCCCAGATTCTGAGCACTCTTACCTATCCAGTAATATGCTTCTGGAACCTGCTTACTGTTGGGATATTTTGAAATAAATTCCTTATAACTTGACTCAGCTTTTTCATACTGATGAAGCCCATAATATATTTCGCCTTTCTTAAAATAAATCTGGTCGGCAAAACTTAATCCGGGATTCTGATGTACAAACTGATCAACTAATTCAATTGCCTTTTCCGGTTGATTTAATGCAATATAGCTGTATTGAATCCCGTTAACGGCATCAAATACATGGCCTGATGATGGGTAATCTACCATCACTTTTTCATAACTGACAATAGCAGAATCGTATTGTGCAAGGTTAAAATATGCATCGCCTATAGAATAATATATAATAGGCCCTAATGATGACTGCGGATATTTGCTTAATACATTTTTATAATCGTCTATTGCCTCGTTATAATTATTCTGCTGGAAATTTATCCATCCAACCAGGTAAAGCGATTTATCGGCATACTCTGATCGGGGAAATTTCCTTTGAAGATTACTGAATTCATTTATTGCTTCGACAGTATTTCCCGATTTAAATAATGTTTGGGCATATTGATAATAAGTATTGGGATCTGTCAGTGAGGCTTTATCAAAATTAAATAAATTTTTATAAACTCTGCTTGCATCAGAATATTTTTTATTACCGTAATAGCTATCAGCCAACCTTAAGCGTGCATCAATAGTCTTGGAAGATTTTGGATAATTTTTTACAAAATCTGAAAACTTATAGGCTGCATTTTCGTAATCCCCAAGATTGTAATAACAATAAGCCTTACCGTAGGATGCTTCACCTCCAAGTTCACTATTTGCAGTGGATACATTATTGTAAGAGACAAGGGCATCTTGGTAACGATCCAGCTTGAAGTAACATTCAGCTAATAAGAAATTAGCTTTATCTCTTTCAAAATTTTTATCCCCGGCAATTAACTTACCAAGGTAAGAAATCCCATCCTGATAATTTCCTGAATAAAATGAAGCTGATCCCAGTCCTAGTAATGCTCTCTTTCTAAATTCTCCGGGAAGGTCAGCAAGGTTCAAAACCTCACTGAAATTGCTGATTGCCGATGAATAATCTTTTTGTTCAAGTTTAATCTCTCCAAGCAATGTAAGGCTTTTTGCTTTTATTGCCGGATCTTTTGATTCCAGCGCTGTTTGCAGAAATTGTTGAGCCAATTCAAACTTTTTGTCGTTAAAATATACAAGACCAAGCTGATATTGAACGCCGTAGCCTAATTCGCTGTCCGGATATTTCAATAAAAATTCTTTATATAATTTGAATGCTTCCGGTTCCTGGCCGGCATATCTTTTTGCTTCTGCTTTCCAGAAATATGATTTTATTGATAGACTATCATTCCCTTTAGATAATTCATCAAAATAATTGAAAGCCTTGCTGTATTCTTGCTGCTGGAAATAACTCCACGCCAGGCTGTATTTTACTTCCCTTATAATATTTGAAGAAGGGAAATTATTTAGTACAATCTTGTAGGTTTTTTCTGCGTTAGAATAATCTTTTACCCTGTAGTATGAATTTGCAAGAAGATAAAGACTTTCAGCATACTGTTCCTTAGGCAGGTTTTTGATAAGAGGGTTATTAAATTCAAGTATTGAAGATTGATAATCTTTCAATTTAAAATAAGATATCCCTATTCTAATTTGAGCTGCCGGAATTAATTTGCTATCCCGGTGGAATGACAAAAGTTCATCGTAGGATTTAACTGCATTATTGTAATCGCCTAATTTTTCATAAACGGTTCCCAGGGTATAGATTGAATAATCAGCAAACTTATTATTTTTCTGACTGGCAATAGCCTGTTTTAAAAAATCCACCGCCTCATTAAGCCTGTTCTCTTTGGAAAATGATTCCCCTATCCAGTAAAGAGCCGAACCAACGTATTCGCTTTCAGGATATTCATCAAGAAGCTGAGTAAGATAAAAACGACTGTTAGCGTAATTTTTTTCATTGTAAAAAATAATCCCAAGTTTATAAAGAGCATGATCACGGAAAGGTGACCATTTAAAATTATTTACAAGAAAAGTAAATCCGTCTGCCGCAGCATTTTCTTGACCAAGATTTAACAATGCATCTGCCGAATAATATTTTGCCGAAGCATACAGTTCGTCCGAAATTTTATAGGAGTAAAAAAATTCATCAAACAGTCCACTTGCCTTTGAATAATCAGCAGTCCGATATGCATCCATTGCGGACGAGTAAATTTTAGAAACGTCCTGCGCTGATAAAGATGAAGTTAACAGTATGCATATTAATAGTATGGAGAGTTTTTTCATTTATTGCTCTGAATAATTTTCAAATTCAGTCCGGCTAATCATTAATATTAAACATCATTATCTAAAAATTGATCCCAAAGCCTGGACTGAAATTAGATTTAGTTTTCAAAAAAGAGTCTGCTTTTTTATTCTAATATATATTTTTCGCTCTCATAAAATCAAGGTTATAAATGGAATATACGTGTTTACCTAAAGAAAAACATTAAATATTTTATGATCGGTTTAGTTATGGCTGTTTGACTTAAGTTAGGATTTTTATTTCTGTATTTCGTTTCTTTTGTATTAAAAAAGTTTTAAAAACACTTTTACCAAAATCGGCAGCGTTTCTGCTTCCTGTAAAACAGAGACTGGAAATGATTTTTTTAATATCATCCAGGGAATTACCAAGCCTGAATGCACCGTTTATATGTGAATAGAGCTGATTTTCAAACTTTAAGGAAGCTAATATTGCAATAATGTTCAATTCTCTTTTTTTCAATGATAATCCTTTTCTGCTCAGTACTTTACCGTACCCTTCGTCAATTAGCCAGGCAGATAATTCCGAAGAAAAATTATTAACATTGCTAATTAATTTTTTGAATTTATTTCCGTAGATTTTTTTACAATTCTTCTCACCGGCCACTTTGGTATTGTCTATTTTTTGATTTTTCAAGTCACCGAAGGAAAAATATTCCGATGCTATCTGTAATGAAATCAACGCTGATGGAAATCCGGCAAATAAATATGTTTGTAGAAGAGTTTCATAAATTTCAGTTTTCCTGATTCTTTTTTGCTTTGCCTCGGCAAGCAGAAATCTAAGTAGTTGATATTTCTTTAACACCGAAGCGGAGCTTATAAGTGGAAGAATAACCAGCTTAAAGGTTCTTTCATCTTTAAATATTTTACGAAGGCTTTTTGTATTCATACATATTAGAAAGTGCAAATAAAAAACCCCGCAAGATGCGGGGCAATTTTCTGAATCTTTTTAGTGATTTATTTTAAAGAAGCAAGTTCATAATCAGCAGTTTTTCTGTATGTTGCATCAGATCTTGCCCTGGTAAACATCTCTTTTGCTTTTTCAATATTTCCTTTTGATTTGTAGGCTAGTCCCATATAATAATATGGTCCGCCCGTTCCTACTGAACTTCTGTATTTCAAAGCTTTTTCTGCAGCGGAAATCGAATTATCGTATTTCCCTGTTTCGTAATATACTTTTGCCAGCGCCAGATATGCAGCATCATAATTACTGTTTGATACAGCTTTTTCAAGATAATCTATACCCCTGGAACTGTTACCATCGCTTATAGCACTGGTACCTAATTTAGTATAAGCAAGAGCAAGATTTGATTTAACCTTGGACTTTACACCATTGCTATTAGTCATAGTTAATATTTTTTCAAAATTAGTTGCAGCTGCCTCATAATTACCGAGGGAGAAATAAACACCACCCAGTGCATTGTATCCATATTCAAAATCCGGTTTTTGTTTTACACAGCTTTCAAACGCATTTTTTGCATCTTCATATTTACGGGATTTCTTTAGAGCAAGGCCTTTCTGATAATAAATTCTATAATCTTGTTCTATAGCCAGGGCTTTATTGTAGTCAACAATTGCCCCCTGGTAATCACCCGATTTCAACATCTTATTGCCGGAATTATAAAGTTTGGCAGCATCCGGTTTCATATCCTGCGCAAATGAAGTTGCAACGAATAAAAAGAAAATGAGCACGCAATAAGATACGCTTGATTTTGTAGTCATTTGTATCTTCCTTTTAGTTTGTGGTTGGATAATTCATTTCTCATGTGCGGAAGACGGGACTTGAACCCGTACGCCAATTAAGGCACTACCCCCTCAAGATAGCGTGTATACCAATTTCACCACTTCCGCTCAAATTTAGGTGAAAAAATACTCCTGAGGATTTATAAAATCAACCCTAAAATAGCTAAATTTTTTGTTTTTTTTATAGTTTTTTCAAATATCTAATTTCTGTCGGGCCCTTTTCCCTGCCTGAAGAGCAATTTTCTTATTTCTTCTCGGAATTTTTTTTCAAAAATAAGCAATTTAGATATTTGTTCGTAGGTGAGAATATCATTTAATGAATTGATAAAATTTGTCTTCTCCTTAGCTATCATTTCGCTGTATGATAAATAATCATTTATCATTTTCTTCATTTCAATGGAATTTTTATCACTGTTTTTTTCAATATAATTAGAAATTTTATCGAGCTCGTCGTCAGATTTCTTTGATAATTCTTTTACTTTATTCTGAAACTCCGTTCTCCTTGCAAAAAATTTAAGGGTTGTCTGTTCATCCATCTTAAGAGTTTCAATTAATTTTATTTTTTCAAGTTCTTCAATTTTCCCCCGCGCATTTCCGTGCATATTTCTTCGCCCCTGTGCATTTACGGAAATTGTAAGTAATATCAGAAATAAAATCGTGATGTGGGTTTTCATTTAAATTGCCTTTAATATATTTTTTTATTTATCAGGTTTTTATATATCATATCCGCCTGGTCATTATTAACAGACTGAATTAAAGTATTATAATCTAATTTATTAATTACTGAAATGTTTACAACATCTTCATTCGACGGAGAAAGCGCTGAATAGATCATCCCGTCAAGCAGTGAATCATATTTTACTGAAGAATCTTCCGGTAAATTTGAAATAAAATTTTCATCTCCTGCAGAAATAAAATAATCCCTGATATCAGATTCTGTTATATTGCTGTAATTATTAATTACAGTGATATTATTTTGAGGTAAAAACATAAACATTACAATTATAACAGCCAGTACGGCAGTTGCAAAAGCAAATTTTGGATGATATTTTTTCTTCTTCGAATTTTCAATCTTCTTCCTGAATTCAGGAATCATATTTACAAAATAGTCTCCCTCTGTTTTTATATCAGAGAGCTCTTTAACGCCGGAAATAAATCCCCTGTATTTACTTAATTCCCTTTGTAAAGATGGAGAATTTTGAATTTCTTTTTCAAAAGCAATTGACTCTTCCCGGCTCAATTGCCCGTCAATATATAATATTATTTTTTCATTCATCTTCTTTCACCATCTTCATTATTTTTTTCATCGCCTGAAAATAATTTGATTTTAATCCGCCGATACTTTTACCTGTAACTTCTGCCATTTCCTCGTAAGTCAATTGTTCATAATTTTTAAGTATAAATATTTCCCTCTGTCTAGGAGGAACCTTTTGAAGTATCCTTTCAAGTTTTTCAAGTTTTTCTTTTGTTTCTATATCAGCTATAATATCTTCTTTATTTTTAATTGAATCCTGTCCCTGGTCTTCAAACGAAAGTATTTGTTTAATTTTTCTTTTATTAATAAAATTAATACTTCTTGTTGAAGTAACCCTGTAAATCCACGTATATAGTGAAGACTGAAATTTAAAGTCCTTCAATTTTTCAAACATTACCATCAGCACTTCCTGGACTACTTCATCGGCATCCAGGTGATTGCCGGTCATTCTTCTTGCGTGCCAGTAAATTTTCTGCTGATATTTAAGAACAATTTTATTGAACGCACTTTCGTCACCTTCAGTAAATTTTCTTACCAGTTCAAAATCATTAGAGGAATCAGCCATTTTACCTTAGTTTGTGTAATGTTTGACATTTCCGTCATCAAAAAGGTTTAACCATCCGCCTTTAAACCATTGCTAAATTTTTCATGTCAAATTAGCAAATCTCAAGATCATAAACCAAAGGAGAGGATAAGATGAGAAGTACAGTAGTAACTCTGATAGCAGTATTCCTGATTGCGATTGCTTATGTTGGAAACGCAGATGCGCAGGGACGTATGGGAAAAGGAAACAGGTTTGGAATGGAAAAGAAAGCCGGTTTCAGAGGAGATTTCCTCACAAAACTAAATCTCACCGATGCTCAGAAAGACAAAATAAAAGCATTAAGAGATGAACATCAAAAAAAGATGATCGATCTCCGTGCACAGCTTCAGAAGGATATGTTATCGCTTAAAGAAGTAAAACAAAATGAAAATGCTTCTAGAAAGGATATACTTGCCGCTGTTGAAAATGTCAACAAAAGTAAAGAAGCAATACCTTTATCAAGGACAAATCATTTACTAGATGTTCGGGAAGTATTAACACCTGAACAGAGAAAATCCTTTAAGGATTTACAGGAACAAATGATGAGAAAACACAGAAAAGGTATGGGAAGGTCTGGAATGGGAAATGGAATGCATAATGGATGGAAATAATTAACTCGTCATTTTGTCCAACAGAAAACCCCGATTTAATCGGGGTTTTTTATTTCATTTTGGATTCGTCGGCCTCAGGTCAACCTCACTTATCAAAGCATGAACCGGAAGCTTAAGAATTGCCATTACAGATTCAGCAACATCATCCGCCTTTAATATTTTATCATAATTCGGATGCCTGCCTGTTCCGCCGAAAAATTCGGTAGCAACAGAGCCGGGGCAAATTGCCGCAACACGAATGTTATATTCTCTAACTTCGAGCATCAGCGATCTTGTAAATCCAAGTACTGCGTGTTTTGAAGCAGAATACATTGTTCCGCCCGGAAAGGAATTTTTGCCTGCGAGCGAAGCAATATTAATAATTGCGCCGCTTTTGTGTTTTATCATTCCACCCAAAACGGCTTTCGAAAAATTGTAAATCCCGTAAAGATTTACATCAATCTGTGTTTTAAAATCCCGGAGTTCTGAATCGACAAGTTTTTTAAATATCCCCATTCCCGCATTATTTACTAAAAGGTCAATTTTGCCGAATCCTTTTTCAATCTCTGCAACGGATTCTTTTACAAAATTTTCATCCGCAGCATCCCCGGAAAAATATTTACATTCCACACCAAGTTTTTTTATTTCACTTTGAGTTTTTTTAAGCGCTTCTTCGTCTCTGCCGTAAATTATAAGGTTATAATTTTCTTTTGCGAGTCGAAGTGCTATTGCTTTTCCTATTCCCCTGTTTCCGCCTGTTACAATTGCTGTTTTATTATCATTCATCGTTATCTCCTCATATTTTCATAATTAATTCAATAATATTCAATCAGATTCTTACAAATCGCCTGTTATCGGTTTAACAGTAATTTCTTCGCTTACGAGGTTTCCTTTCTGCAGATAGCACCAGACAATCAGACGTGCAAGTTCCTCGCTCGTCATCATTTTATCAGAATTTTCTTTCCTTATTTCCTGGGACCACATCGGTGTTTCAGTAGCACCGGGGATAATATTTATCACCCTGATATTATACTTCCTTACTTCCTCGCGCAAAACATTTGCGTAGCCAAGCATTCCCATTTTGGAAGCTGTGTAAGCACTGCTTGCGGTAAATATTTTTTTTGCCGCGCTGGAAAGGACATTTATTATTACTCCACCGCCGTTTTTAATCATCCCCGGAAGGACATACTTAATCGCATAAATTGAGCCAAGAAGGTTTGTATTTATAATATCATTTATTTCCTGCACCGAATTATCCAGCGCATCTTTGAAAGTCGTAATCCCTGCATTATTAACAAGACAATCAATTTTAACCGAAGCAGATATTTTTTTTACAGTCTGATCTACATTGGCCGAAGAAGCAACATTACAGGGAATAGATTCAATTTTTAATTTATCTTTTTCAATTTCTTTTTTAAGTCTCTGCAATTCGGTTGCTCTGCGTGCAGAAGCAAACACATTACATCCCACTTTAGCAAACTCAAATGCAGTCGCTCTTCCTATACCTGAGCTTGCCCCTGTTATCCATATACCTTTTTTCTTTTCTGCCATTATATATTCTTATGAGAAATTAAATTCAGAAATTCCGCCCGTGTTCTTTCATCATCCTGGAAGGTTCCGTGGACTGCACTCGCTGTTGCGGATGAATTTTGTTTTTCAACCCCGCGCATCATCATACACATATGGAAAGCTTCCGAGACAACTGCTACTCCCTGCGGTTCAAGATATTTATTAATTATATCTGCAATCTGCTGCGTCATCCTTTCCTGTACCTGCAATCTCCGCGCAAAAATCTCAACAATCCTCGGAATTTTACTTAGTCCGATGATCTTTCCATCCGGGATGTAGGCAATATGAACTTTTCCATAAAATGGAAGCATATGATGTTCGCACAGGCTGTAAAAATCGATATTTTTTACCAGTACCATTTCGTTATACTTTTCATTGAAAATAGCGCCATTCAGAACCTGTTCAATATTCTTATTGTAGCCCGCGGTCAAAAATTCATAGGCTTTTGCCACCCTGTGCGGAGTTCTCAACAGCCCTTCCCTTTTAGGATCTTCTCCTATTTCATTCAACAGGTTTGTTACAAATACTTCAACTTTTTCTTTGTTCAAGTTTTAATCTCCTTTATATTCAAAATAATTATTCTCAGTTTCATATAATTTTACCGAAAATAATTTGCCTGAAGGGATTTTATTTATCAATTGTTCCCAGATTTTTATACATATATTCTCAGCCGAAGGCTGAACGCCTTTCATAAAATCTACTTCAAGATTTAAATTTTTATGATCGACTTTTTCTGTTACATTTTCCCGAATAATATCTTTGAGTAATTTCAGGTCAATAACATATCCTGTTTGAGGGTTGACGTTTCCGGCAACAACTACTTCAATTACATAATTGTGGCCATGCCAGTTAGGATTGCTGCATTTACCAAATAAATTAAAATTTTCTTCGTTGGAAAGTTCCGGATTGTAAACTCTGTGGGCAGCATTAAAAGTTTCTCGCCTTGTAACGTATACCATTTTAATTCCAAAAAATTTATTAACTCTTTAATGCTTCCAATACTTCCTGATCGTGATTCGGGACTTTCACTTTTGGAAATATTTTTTTGATTTTCCCTTTATCATCAATAATTACAGTTGTGCGTTCAATTCCCATATACTTTCTTCCGTACATACTTTTCTCTTTCCACACTCCATATTTTTCCAGCACTTTTTTATCTTCATCACTAAGAAGAGTAAATGGAAGATTATACTTATCAGCAAATTTTTTATGCGATTCTACAGAATCTTTACTTACTCCAATTATTTTAGCATTTAGTTTTCCGAATTTAGGAAATTGATCACGAAAACTGCAGGCTTCTTTTGTGCAGCCTGAAGTATCATCTTTTGGATAAAAATAAAGTACGACATTTTTCCCTGCATACTCACTTAATGAAACTGTTTTACCATTCTGATCTTTGAGTTTAAAAGCAGGTGCTTTATTCCCTTCTTTAATCATATTTTCTCCATTTAAAAATTCTTAGTCGTAATCTTTATCTTACTCTTTTAAAATGAGCAAGAATAAGATTAGGAAAAAGAGCAAGAGGAAAAATCCTGCTCTTCAATTTTATTGATTAATAAACTGGAATAGAAGGATCAACTTCCTGCGACCAGGCGTTGATCCCGCCGTCAAGATTGCTTACTCTCTTAAAACCATTCTGAACTAAATAAGCACAAACCCGGTAACTTCTGTTCCCATGATGGCAACTTATTACAAGATTATCTTCCGGATTCAATTTAGTAATATGTTCATTGAAAGCACTAAGCGGCATTAACTCAGAATTTTCAATTTTTGCCGTTTCGTATTCCCATTCTTCTCTTACGTCAATAATCCGTATATTTTCTCCTCTCTCAAGAATATTCTTAACTTCTTTAGGAGACAATTGTCTTATCATAATTACTTTAGAGTCTCCTTAATAGCTTCATAATTTGGTTCATCACCAGGTGATGCAAGAACTTCAGCATATTTAACTTTGCCTTCTTTATCTATCACAAATGCTGACCTTTTTGCAACTCCTTTATAATCCAATTTGCCGGCAGCAAACAAATCGTCGAAAACACCGTATGATTGAATTACTTCTTTATTAAAGTCGCTGAGCAAGGGGAACTTATAATCATTTTTTTCAGCAAATAAATTTAGTCCATATACACTATCAACACTAACTCCTAAAACCTGTGCATCAAGTTCTTCATACTGTTTGAATTCATCCCTGAAATTGCACATTTCTTTTGTGCAAACTCCGCTGCCTGCAAAAGGGAAAAATAATAATACTACATTTTTTCCTCTAAAGTCACTTAAACTTACTTTCTCCATTTTAGAACTAACCAGTGAAAAATCAGGTGCCATATCTCCAACTTTAATTGACATAATCGTTGCTCCTTTTTTAAAAAATTGTTCAGAATAATTTTGGATGAGTCAAAAATCAATTTTGATGTTTGAAAATTAGCCAATTAAGTGTGGAGTTTCAAGTTAGAAAGTTTTGCGGTATTATATTTTTCTTTCCTGAAAACAAATGTTCCAAATGTCAAACAAAATATATTTCAGAATTTAAACATAAATAATTGATTCTGAAACAAGTTCAGGAAACCAAAATGTGAAATAGGAAAAGAATAAGATTTGAAGGTCAAATAAAATAAATTTAATTACTAATAAATCGAAAGAAAGTTGGATTAAGAAATTGAATTATTAATCTCAGAGCAATCCCTGTTTTTTGGTCCATTGCCTGAATCCATCTTTCAATTGTTCAAAAGACTCAATTGTAAAAAGTATTGGTTGCAAATGCCAGACATCATATTCTTGTTGGACCATAGTATCAGGATCAAAATCTCTGACTTCAACTTCATCTGAAAGAGCATGTTGAACTTCGCCTTTGGAAGAAAGAATTCCGGCACCGTAAATTCTCAATCCTTCAGGCTGTTTTATTAGTCCGAACTCAACAGTGAACCAGTGAAATGTTTCCAGAAGTTTCCTTGTTATTCCTTCGGCTTTCAAAGCTGCCTCACCAAACTGCTGGTAAAAATCAGCAAAATGTTTATCTGTTAAAAGAGGCATATGCCCAAACATATCATGAAAGCAATCGGGCGCAGGAGTGTAATCAAGTTCTTCTTTTCCGCGGATATAATCAGTAGAAGGGAAAACTCTTCTTCTTAATAGTCCGAAAAAATTATTTACATCAATTAGGCCCGGAACCCTTGCAACTTTCCACCCGGTGGTTTTCTTAAATACGTGACTTAAATCTCTCAAAGGTGGAATTTTATCCCTCGTAAAATTTAATTTATCAACTCCATTCATATATTCATCGCAGGCTCTGCCCGGCAAGTATTTCATCTGCCTGTCAAAAAGATATTTCCAGGATTCATGATCAGAATCAGGGTAATCAGGATAAATAATTTCGTCGTGTTCGGGAACCGGCCCCTCTAATTTTTGAGGAATACAACGGGGATCCAAACCATCCTGTGCAGCTTTTTCATATGCTGACAGTACCTGTTCACCATCTTTTTTATTTTCCATTTTTAACTCCCGGTTGTATTAAATTTTATCGAAATATTTTTTGTGAGGTATTTATGAAAAGTTATGAATATACTTTGATAAATTCAACGCTAATAAGTATTAAATAATATTAATCTCTTCTTCCAATTCAACATCAAATTTTTCTTTAACAGAAGATTTGATTTTGGCAGCTAAATTCAATATTTCTTCGCCTGTAGCATTCCCGTAATTTACAAGAACAAGAGCTTGTTTTATATGAGAACCAGTATTTCCAACTCTTTTTCCTTTCCAGCCGCAACTTTCAATCAGCCAGCCGGCAGCCAGTTTCACTTTATTATTTTTAATATTGTATCCTATTAAGTCGGGAAATTCTTGTTTCAAATCATTGAATTTTTCAGAATCGATTACAGGATTTTTGAAAAAACTTCCTGCATTCCCTATTTTTTGCGGATCAGGCAATTTGCTTTTTCTTATTTTACAGATTACATCGCTTACATCTTTAACCGAAGGATTTGTAATTTCTAATTTTTTAAGTTCCTCTATTATTGTTCCATATTCAAGATTTAATTCAGGATTTTTGCTCAATCTTAAAGTAACATTAGTAATAACAAATCTGTTTTTAAGCTCCTTTTTGAAAATGCTGTCCCGATAACCAAATCGGCATTCTTCCTTGTTAAAGATATCTTTTTCGCCATTTAAATAATATCCCGAAAGGCTTTCAAAAACATCCTTTACTTCCTGTCCGTATGCACCGATATTTTGCATGGGAGCAGCACCGACTGTACCGGGAATAAGTGACAGGTTTTCGATTCCCCCAATGTTTTTATTAATACAATATAAGACCAGGTCATGCCAGATTTCACCTGCTCCTACACAGATTGAAATAAATCTTTCATTTTCATTAACAATATTAATCCCTGATATAGAATTCTTAATTATAATCCCATTGTAATCTCCTGAAAAAAGTACATTGCTCCCGCTACCCAGCATCAATTTTGACATCTCGGAAAATTTTTTGTTTGTTATTACGTAGAGCAATTCATCAGAAGTATTGACTTCTACAAAGAATCTTGCTATCGCATTTATTCTAAAAGTATTAGATTGTTTTAAAGAATAGTTTTCAAGAACTTTCATTTGAATAATTTAATTTTGATATGAAAAGATAAATATAAATTTTAAGAAAAGAGAAAACAAAAATATTTTTTTGGGATTTTCTGTCTGTTGTGTTATTTTAATACCAAATCATTTCCGAAATCAAAGAACTAATTTAATATCAATTTGAAAATTAATTTTAGCCAGTCTGGTGTAATACCCTACAGGAAGAAAAACAATTCCATTGAAATACTTCTAATAACAACAATTAAAAAAAAGAAATGGATTATACCGAAAGGATTTGTTGAATTTAATTTAACACCCTTTGAATCAGCAAAAAAAGAAGCACTTGAGGAAGCAGGGGCGGTTGGGAGCAACGAAACGATTGAGCTTGGTGAATTTATCTGGGTAAGACAGGCCGGCCGCTGCTTGGTTAAAATATATTCAATGGAGGTGCTGGAATTACTGGATGAATATCCTGAAAAAAATAAAAGGAAACGAAAATGGTTTAGGATAGAGGATGCATCTGAAGCGGTTTATGTACCAGAAATATCAGTTATGATTTTAAATCTTGGAAGAAAAATCGATTAAATTAATAATTTCCTTCTTCATCCTTTCCTAAAATTTTGCTTATCGCTTCTTTGCTGGTTTGATAATCATATCCCCTTGACGATAGAAAAGCAAATAATTTATGTTTTATTTTTATCGGGTCACTTTCTCTGCTTATTATAATATTCAATTTTTTACCAGCCAGTTCAATTGCATTTTGAACATCATTGCCTTCAGGAAATTTTTCATTTAAAACTTCGTCCGCAATAGCAGAATCGACTCCCCTTTTCATTAATTCCGCTTTTATTTTATTTTTTCCCCAGAGTTTCAGTCTTATTTTTTCATCTGTAAATATTCCGGCAAACTCACGGTCATCCAGATATTTATTATCTATAAGTTCAAGAAGAACAATTTCAATCAAATCCTTGTCATACTTTTTCTGCCAGAGTTTTGCCCTAATTTCAAATACCGAATGGTGCCTTCGGGCTATGTATGAATAGGCTTTATTTTTGATATGATATTTTTGATTTTCTTTGACCAAAAAATCAAAATGGCCTTCTGGAACTTCCTTGTCTTTCCTCAAGCCATTTTTTAAAAACACTTCGTAAGTTAAGTAGAGTTTCTCATCATTATCTAGATAAACAACCACGTTATTTTCATCTTTCTTAACTACACGGATTATTTTCATCTCTAATTATTTTGATCCTTTTTTCCCTTTTGATTTTTCTTCCGGTTCAGGTTTTTCAGCCGGAGTTGCATCTTTATAAATACCAAGTTTTGTTCTTACATCTTTATCAAGACTTTTGTACATATCCGGATTTTCGAGCAATTTCTGTCTGAATTGTTCTCTGCCCTGGAATCTGTCTTCGCCGTAAGTAAACCAAGCTCCGCTTTTCTTTACGATATCAAAATTGGTTGCTAGATCCAGTAAATCACCCGATTTACTTATTCCTTCATTGTAAAGGATATCAAATTCAACCTC
>Ga0102953_1000137_pt1 | contig 49281 bp, 43 predicted proteins | sample SalPon2A_C_D2_MG_FD_78509 | JGI IMG/M metagenome (GOLD analysis project Ga0102953, IMG submission 78509) | Soil microbial communities from South San Francisco under conditions of wetland restoration - Salt Pond MetaG R2A_C_D2_MG | ecosystem: Environmental > Terrestrial > Soil > Wetlands | place...
AGACCCTAACCGGCCTGTCTATCCAGTCGCTCGAGCAGCCTTTTGACGAAAGGTCCGGCGCTGACTGCTTCAACCAGATACGACCACAGCTTGACTACGCGGCGCTGCAGATAGGTCGGGCGCAGGTGATAGCTCAGGGCGTTGTGTTGCCTGATGGCCGCTTCGACGATGTTTGCATGCCCGGCCAGTGATGCCGCCGAGGCCTTGACCTCGGCCTTTCTGAACAGCATATGGATATCCGGACCATCTCCGGCACTCAGCATGGCGACTTTCTCGAAACCGCATTCGCTGGCCAGACCTTCAAGGGTTTCGGGCGTGAAATTGTAGATGTGCGCATAGTGGAACATCCTGTCGAAGGTCGCGAACGGGCCGGTCAGGTTCGGGCATTCGACATAGAACAGGCCGTCATCGGCCAGCAGGCCGTGAATATGCTCCAGGGCACGGCGCGGCGATGAAAAATGCTCGATGACATGAATCAGCAGCACGACATCTGGAGAGTCGGCGTCATCCAGGTCATAGAGGTTGGTGTTCTCGATGCGTGTGTGCAACCTGCTGCGTGAATAGCTGTTGAAATCGCGGTTCGGTTCGATGCCGGAGGCCGGGTGGCCATGGGTTTCGAATGCCTTGACCGTGCAGCCGATGCCGGCGCCGATTTCGAATACCGATTCCCTGCCTTTCAGCCACGGTTGCAACTGAGCATAAATACGTTCCCCGTTGTTCCATGCGCGCATCACGCGGCGCGGGTTAGGGGTGCGCTCGCCGTGGTAATCCTGGCGATAACGTGTGGCATAGTATTCGGCAACCTCCGCCTCGGATGGCACCGGCAGGTGCATGACCAGTCCGCAGCCCCTGCATACAGCCGTGCGCAGGGCTTCGCCGTGGCGATCGCTCTCGGAGACGATGCTGAAATCGCTGCCGCCGCAAAGATCGCAGCGTGTGTCGGGGGTTGTCGTGTCGGGTGAATTCATCGGCCAGAATACTAGGCGAGTCGCGGGCGGGTGGCTATGCCTGCATCGTGATATCCAGCCGGTGTTCGCTCCACCCGATTCGGCTTGCTATCATCGGCCCATGCGTTTGAGTTCCGAATTCCGAAAACAGTTTGTGCAACATGAAATGCGTACCTACGGGCGCAAAAACGGCTTTGTCACCACCGGGCAGGAGGAGCGCCTGCTGCGCTGGCTGCCGGTGATCGGTCTGCAAAAAGAGATGACACTGGCTGATGCCGATATTCCGGATGGTTCTCCCATCGTGTTGGAGATCGGTTTCGGCAACGGCGATTTTCTCGTGCACCTGGCCGAAAGTCATCCCGAATGGACGCTGGTGGGTGCAGAGATTTACCTGCCGGGCGTAGCCAAGGCGGTGGGGCGCCTGGAGGACGCAGGTGTGATCGAGCGTTGCCGTATCACCCAGTTACCGGCGCAGTTCGTGCTCGAGCACCAGGTGGGCAAGGGCCAGCTGGAGGGCGTCTACGTCAACCATCCCGACCCCTGGCCGAAGGCAAAACACCACAAGCGGCGCATCATCCAGAAAGATTTCGCGCGGCTGCTGGTCTCGCGCATTCGCGAAGGCGGCTTCATCAAGCTTGCCAGCGACAAGCCGGACCTGGCCGAATGGATGCGCGATATCCTTGATGTTACGCCCGGCCTGCGCAATGTGGCGGGCACAGGCGGTTTCGTACCGCGCGATACCGCCCGCCCGGAGACCAAATTCGAACAGCGTGGCCACAAAGAGGGTCGCGGCAGCCAGTTTCTGCACTATATCAAGGAGACACCATGAGCCCGAAAACCATTCTGAAAACCAACCGCGACAAGCTGGTCATGACCGCCGTGCAGGGAACGGTGGCGGCAGCGCACCAGTGGGCGCCTTTCGAGGTTGGTTCCAACGGCGAAATTATCGCCTGGCCCTCCACCGGCGGCATCACCTATAACGTGAAGGTCGGCGATTCAGTATTCGGATGGGCCGGCGAACATATTGAGCCGGGTGTTTCGACCACGCTGGACCACAAGAATCGCAAGTGCTCGGCCGGCTACCAGTTCCTGTCCTGCTGCGGCAACGAGGTGCGCGTCATTTCGGGCGCGGCCAGGGGAGCGACCGGTCACGTACTCGGGCATCACGGCGGCGTGGAACACCTGATGCTGCAGTTCGACGACGAGACGCTGGACAAGTTGACCTGTGACGACAAATTCCTGGTGCGCGGCTACGGGCAGGGCCTGAGCCTGAGCGATTATCCCGATGTGTATATCTACAACACCGATCCGGACCTTCTCGAGCAATGGGGCCTGAAGGAAACCGGCGACGGCCGCATCGAGGTGCCGGTGCATGTCATCGTGCCCGGCCATGCGATGGGCTCGGGCATCGGAGCGCTTTCTGTAACCACCGGCGATTACGACATCCTTTGTCAGGATGAGGAAACGGTGAAGGCTCACGGCCTCGACCGACTGCGTTTCGGAGATTTCGTGGCCGTTGTGGATCACGACAACCGCTACGGACGCACCTTTCGCAAGGGGGCGATCACCATCGGCGTGGTCATCCATTCGGACTCTCCCCTGGGAGGCCACGGCCCGGGCATGATGACCCTGATGAGCGCAACCGGCGGTGAGCTGGTGCCGGTGCTTAAGGATGATGCCAATATGGGGGCCGTGCTCGGTATCGGCCGTTTTGCGAACGGGAGCTAGAGCCATGGAAACCCTGCGCGCAGCCTGTATCCAGATGAACTCCACCGACGACAAGTCGGCCAACCTGTTGCAGGCAGCCAGTCTGCTGGAGAAGGCGGCGGGGCAGGGGGCATGTCTGGCGCTCCTGCCGGAGAATTTCGCCTGCATGGCGGCCAATGATGCCGGCCGGCAGGCGGCGGCGGAGGATGAGAGTGATTCGTATGTGCTTGATTTCCTCGCCGAACAGGCCGCGAAACTCGGTATGACCGTGATCGGTGGCAGCGTGCTGCTCAGGGGGGGCGATGGGGAAAAGCTGCGCAACGCCAGCGTGGTATTCAATGCCAGCGGTGAGCGGCTGGCCGTGTACGATAAGATGCACCTGTTCGATATAGAACTGGAGGGCGAGTCCTACCGCGAATCCGACTCGATCCAGCCCGGAAAGCTGCCACAAATCGCGCACCTTGAAGGCTGGGATGTGGGCCTGAGTATCTGCTACGACCTGCGCTTTCCGGAACTCTACCGTCATTATTCCGCTTCCGGTTGCCAGCTTTTGACCGTGCCGGCCGCCTTCACCGTGCCGACAGGCAAGGCTCACTGGAAGACGTTACTGCGTGCGCGTGCCATTGAGAATCAATGCTATGTGATGGCTGCAGGTCAGTGGGGGACGCATCCGGGTGGACGGCGCACATGGGGACACTCGATGATTATCGATCCGTGGGGTGAGGTTCTGGAGCGCAGGAAAGAGGGTGATGCTGTGCTGGTCGCGGACCTGACGCAGCGCAATCTTGAGAGCGTGCGGTCCAGACTGCCGGCACTGAAACATCGGCGCTAGCGGCGCGGCCTGGTGCGGGTCCTGCGTCTGCTTATGCGCATTGCCATTGCAGCGGCACCTCGTGCAGCGCGGCCATTTGCTCCTTTAGCGTCAGCAGGTGTTCTTCCCAGTAGCGCTGCGTATTGAACCAGGGAAAGGCATCGAGAAAGACCGGGTCGTTGCGGCGTTTGGCCAGCCATGCCGCGTGATGCATCAGGCGCAGGGTGCGCAGTGGCTCGATCAGGCGCAGCTCGGCGGCGTCGAAATCACAGAACGAGGTGTAGCCGGTCAGCAGTGTATCCAGCGTTGATTCCATCTGTGCAGGCTCTCCGGATAAAAACATCCACAGGTCCTGCACGGCAGGGCCCATGCGGGCATCGTCGAAATCGAGGATATGCGGACCGCCGAGTGTGCGCTGCGGGCCTTCCTGCCACAGGATGTTGCCGGGGTGGGCATCGCCCTGCAGGCGGATGCCCTGTGCACCCACGCTGTCCATGATGTCTTCCACGGCATCGAGCAGATCCTCGCCCAGGTGTCGGTAGGATTCCTCCAGTTCGCGCGGCAGCAGGCCCTGCTCGAGCAGGTATTCGTAGGATTCGTCGCCGAAGCTATGCACATCCAGCCGCGGACGGTGCGCAAAAGGATGAATGGCGCCAGCCGCATGAATGCGGCCGAAGAAGCGGCCGAGCTGTTCGATATGCGCATCGTTTTCCAGGTCGGGGGTGCGTCCCGGCATGAAAGGGTAGAGTGAGAAGCGGTAGTCGTGGAAGTGATGCAATGTATTGCCGGCGACGCGCAGTGGCGGCACGGCGGGGATGTCCAGCTCGGCGAGATCGAGGGTGAAATCATGCTCCTCGAGAATCGCGGCATCGTTCCAGCGTGCAGGGCGGTAGAACTTGGCGACCAGCGGAGGCTGCCCGTCCTCAAGGCCGATCTGGTAAACACGGTTCTCGTAGGAGTTCAGTGCCAGCTGGCGTCCGTTGCAGGCGAACCCCAGGGCCTCGACCGCCTGCAATACCTGCTCCGGTCCGAGCCGGTAAAATGAGTCTGCTTGTGTGGTGCCTGAATCATGCATGGCGGCAGGCTGTGGCCCCGCGGGCGTCGGGGCAAGCGGCAAGTGCAATTGTGCGACGGCCTGTTTACTCTGTGGCGATGCCATCAAGCCGTTACAAGGGAGTCCGTTTTGACTGAACGATCATCCGGCAACGATCGCCGTGACCGCGAACAACTCCGCGCCCATCGACAGGTTTTCTGGGATGCCTGGCAGCGTGCGCAGGCCGATATGCCGCTCGATGCCCTGCAGGTGCGTATTGCACGCGTGATCGCGCTGCACCCGGAATACCATCATTATTTCGATGACATGGAGGATTTTCTTGATCGGGACTTTGAGGTTGATGACGGCATGAATCCCTATCTGCACATGTCGCTGCATCTGGCGCTGGAGGAGCAGATTGCCATCCGGCAGCCGCCTGAGGTGGCCAATGCGCTGGAGTTCCTGATGCAGCACAAGGGCAAGGATCGGCACGAAGCGCTGCATGCCATCCTCGAGGTGCTGGCCGAGACCGTGTATTACGCACAAAAGCGCGGCGACGAGCCGGATGTGATGGCCTATGTGGCGGCTGTGAAGGAGTTGATGAAACCGTGAGGTTCTTTTTCGTCACCCTGTTTTTCTTCTTTGCGCCGATCATCCTGATGTTTGCGCTGCGTCACCTGAGTTTCCTGCTGCGCGTATGGCTGGCCTTCCGCCGGGCCGGGGGTGAGAACAGGGGCGGGGATGAGAACATCATCGATATCACGCCGGGCAAGCCGCAGCCGGCTTCGCGCCTTTTCATCGTACTGGCCGTCGTGGCGGGCATTGTATGCGCCTCGCTGGTGTGGATGCGCCTTGGCGACACCACCGAGCCGGCAGGCAGCTATGTGCCGGCACATATCGATGCGCAGGGCACGCTTGTGCCCGGCAGGCATCTTCCCGAGTGAGTATCCCCCGGGTGGCGACAGGAAGCGGCTGATTCGACGATGGGGCAGGGGGAAGGTATTCATCTTTCTGGGCAGGATGAGCTCGGCACCATAGGTCTGCTGGACGATGGTGGCCTGCTGATCGCAGCGTCACCGGCTCTGGCCGCCGATTGGCGCGCGCGCCATGCCGATGCCCGTCCCGGGATCGTCGAAACCCCGCAGATCACCACCTGGCATGCATGGATCGAACAGCTCGGCATGGATGATTTGCAGGCCCCCGTGCCGCTGACCGCCCTGCAGGAAGCCATGCTGTGGGAAAAGGTGGTGCGCGACGATCAGGGTAAGAGCGTGTCTGCAGGATCGCTGCGAGGATTGGCCGCGCAGGCCGCCGCCAGCTATGCGCTGATCGTGCAATACAGGATACCACTTGCCGATCTGGCGGGCAGTTTCAGCGAAGAAAGTGAGGCCTTGTGTCGCTGGATCGGGGGCGTGCATGACCGGCTCTCGTCCGGGACGCTGGCAGGCCGGGCGCTGGCCGCCGATATGCCCCGCCTGCTGCTTGAGCGTGGCGGGCGTTTGCCAGCCGGGCAGCCCGTGATATTCGACGGCTTCCTCGAATATACACCCCTGCAACAGGCATGGCAGCAGGCACTGCACAAGGCAGGCTGTGGCCTGCATGTCGTATGCGGCGGACCCGCCGCACAGGCCGCGGACATGCACTCGTTTTCCGATACTGAGCACGAAATGCAACAGGTGGCGATGGCGGTGCGGGACCGGCTGGAAGCGAATCCGGCACAGCGTATTGCCATCGTCCTGCCTCAGGGATGCGACCAGCAGCGTTTGCGGGGTGCGCTCGATGCCGAATTGCTGGGCGCCGATGCCCTGCAGCCCGAGCCGCGTGAGCAGGCGGTGCACATGCAGGGTCAATCGCTGGCAGAACTGCCGATGGGCGGGCAAATCCTGCACCTGCTTTCGCTCGCCGGGCGCGGCACGGCGAGCTTTGCCGATCTTTCACGGCTGTTGTTCATGCCCGGTCTGGATGGCTATGCCGATGAACGGTTTTCACGCGCCGCGCTGGATGCGGGCTGGCGCAAGGCGAACCGGCACGTGCTGAGTTGCAAATCCCTGCTGGCCGGCAACGATTTGCACGGCATGCCCGCCCTGACAGAGATTATCGGGCATTTACTGGCATGGAAGAAGAATGCGCAAAGCGCGCGCGAATGGGTACTGCAAGTGCATGCCCTGTTGCAGTCGGTGGGCTTCCTGCGCAGCGATGCGCAAGAGGGCAGGCGCAGCGATGCCGAGGTGCAACAACTCAATGCCTTGCGCGATGTGCTCGGTTCGCTGGTAGCCGCGGATGCGTTAGACGAGAAGCTGGAGTGGGAGCGTTTCCTCTCGCAGCTTCGCTCGGCATGCAGGCAAGAGCGGCTGCCGCTGCCGGCGCGGTACCCTCAGGTGTCGGTGGTTCCGCTCAAGTCGATTCCCGGACTCCGTTTCGATGTGGTGTATGCGCTGGGGATGGATGCCGATGCGCTGCCGCTGCCGGTGAGCGTGCATCCGCTGATCGCGCCGGCAGTACAACGCGCCTACGGATTGCCCGATGCCACGCCGCAGGCGGCTTACCGCATGTCGGTGTTTTATCACGACCAGTTGCTGGGCGCCGCGCCCGAGGTGCATCTCGGTTTTGCGCGTGAGCGAGAGGGCGGTGAGCAGCGCGTTTCGCCACTATTTGCCGGCCTTGAGGTGCGCTCCGTGGAAATGATGGCGGAGCATCAGGCTGGATGTGCTCCCGCTCCGATGGAGGCATATGATGATGCGCCTGATGTGCCGCTGGCCGAGGGGGGACGGGTATCGGGGGGCACGGCGCTGATCCGCGACCAGTCGGCCTGTCCGTTCCGTGCTTTCGCCGGGCACCGCCTCGGCATTGCCGGCCTTGAGGACACCGAACCCGGCATGCAGGCCACCGAGAAGGGCTCGTTGATCCACAAGGCACTGGAATATATCTGGCTACGCTTGCGTGGTCAGCAGGCACTGCAAATGATGGAAGATGAGGGCGTTGCGATGCTGCTGGACGATGCGGTGAAGCATGCGTGGCAGGCGGTGAGATTCAGGCCGCCGGAGTCCGTGCGCCTGATCGAGCAGCGGCGCATGCGCGCGGTGTTGGCCGAATGGCTGCAACTGGAGCGCGAGCGGCCGCCGTTCACGGTGCAGGCATGCGAAAGCCGACATGAGCTGACATTGCCCGAATCATCCGGCGTGCAGATCGTGCTGCGCATCCAGATCGACCGGCTGGATGCGGATGACGACGGGCACCGCATTCTGATTGATTACAAGACCGGCCGGCGCGCCGGTGCATCCAAATGGCTGGGTAGCCGCATGGAGGAACCTCAGTTGCCGCTGTACAGCATGGCCGCGGGACTGGGAGAGGGCGATGCGGCGGCGTTTGCGCGGGTGCGCAGTGGCGAACCGGGATTCGAGGGCCTGTCCGGCGTGGATACCGGCATCAAGGGCATCACGCTGTGCGATGGCAAGCGCGGCGCTCCGGAGGACTGGGGACAGGTGCTTGAGGTCTGGCGACAGGATATTAATGCGTTGGCCGCGGAGTTCGTGCAGGGGCGCTCGGATGTGTCTCCGCGCGATACCGGTGCTTGCCGGTATTGCGGCCTGGAAGCGGTATGCCGAATCGATGAAACGGGTTTCGACGCAGATCCTGATGATGAGGGTGGGAGCCGATGAGCAGTAAGGTCCGGCTGCGCGCGATTGATCCTGCCGCATCGTTTCTGGTGCAGGCACCTGCCGGCTCGGGCAAGACCGAACTCCTTACCCAGCGCATCCTGCGTTTGCTCGCGGTGGTTGATGCTCCCGAGGAAATTCTTGCCCTGACCTTCACGCGCAAGGCGGCTGCCGAAATGCGCAGCCGCGTGGTGCAGGCGCTGGGCATGCCGAAGCCGGAAGACCCCGATTCTCACCGCATGCATACCTGGCGCCTGGCCGATGCGGCCAGGGTGCGCTCCGAGGAGCTCGGCTGGCATCTTGAGCAGCACCCAGCCCGCCTCAGGGTGATGACGCTGGACAGTTTCACCCATGGCCTGGCTGCCCAGATGCCACTGCTTTCCGGTTTCGGTGAGATGCCGACACCCAGCAGCCACCCCGATCCTTTGTACCGGGAGGCGGCGGAGAATGCCGTGCAGTCCCTGTTGCGGACCTCGCCCGAGCAGGCCGCCGGACTGCTGTTGCACCAGGATCACAATGCGGTGGCATTGATCGAGTTGCTGGCCGCGATGCTGGCCAGGCGCGACCAGTGGTTGGACGATGTGGCCGGTCATACGGAAGATATGAAGGCGCTTCGCACCGCGCTGGAAGCAAGCCTGGTCCGGGTGATGTCGGACAAGCTGACGTGTTGTGCCGAACTATTGCCAATGGACATCAAGTCAGAGATGCCTGCATTGCTGCGCTTTGCAGGGGAAAACCTGCAGGATGACGGGCTGAGGGCCATGCAGGCATGGCCAGGCAGCGGCATCGACGATTTGCCAGTCTGGCAGAGGCTTGCCGATATGCTGCTGACCAGGGGCAAGCCTGCATTCCGCAAACGGGTGGATGCAGGCATGGGCTTTCCTCCGGGGAAGCCATTCGCAGATCAGAAGGCACGCTTCGCGGACATGCTGGCCATGCTCGCCGAGGGTGAGAGGCTGGCCGAAGCGCTGCATGACCTGCGCTGCTTGCCGGAGGAACCGCGCTTCGATGATGCCCAGTGGCAGGTGCTGGAGGCCTTGCTTCCGCTCCTGCTTGGCGCGGATGCCGGCCTGCAGCGCATCTTCGAGCAGCGCGGCGAGGCGGATTTTATCGAGATCGCATTGCGTGCCAAACGGGCATTGGAAGACGAGAGCGGCAGGCCGAGCGACCTGCTGCTTCGGCTCGATTATCGTATCCAGCATATTCTTGTCGATGAATTCCAGGATACTTCGCTGTTGCAGATTCAATTGCTGCAATGTCTTACAGCCGGCTGGCAGGCAGGCGACGGCATGGCGCGCAGCCTGTTCATGGTGGGCGATCCGATGCAGTCGATCTACCGTTTCCGCAAGGCCGAGGTAGGGCTGTTCCTGCTGGCGGCGGCCAACCGCGCCGGCTTGCCTGAGGTAGAGCCGCTCGGGTTGGTACGCAATTTCAGATCCTCGCCGGTCATTGTCGATTGGGTAAATACTGCCTTTGCCGGGATTTTCCCCGTACAGAACGATGTGCTGCGCGGAGCGGTTTGCCATGCCGGTGCCGAGGCCGCCCTGCAGCATGCGGGTGAGGTTCGCCTTTGTGTCCAGACCCGGCAGGACGACGCGCAGGAGGCTGTGGCTGTGGCTGACGCGGTGGCCGGACAGCTGAATATTCCGGGTCAGGGGGGCGAGCTGCGCCGTATCGCCATTCTGGCGCGCTCGCGCAAGCATCTTCACGCCATTATGCCGGCGCTGGACGAGGCGGGTATCGCCTACCGTGCCATCGATATCCTGCCGCTGAACCGGCGACCTGAGATCAGACAGATGCGGGCCATGCTGCGCGCGCTGCTGCATCCGGCCGACAGCGAATCGTGGGCGGCGCTGCTACGCGGCCCGTGTTGCGGCCTGGATACCTTGCAGATGCACAGCCTGTTGGCCGGCGACAAAAGACCGGTCAACGAGATTCTTGGCGATTCGCCGGGCTTGTCAGCGCTGGATGCAGATGCCCGGCTGCGTGTCGCGCGGTTGATGCGAGCCCTGTCGCCGGCAGTGGAGATGTCCGGGAGGGTGGGGGTACGCCGGTTGCTGTACAGTGCGTGGCAACTCTCGGGCCTGCCCGGTACGCTGGAGGAGCCGCAGCGCCGCAACTGCGAGGCGTTTCTCGCTCTGGTGGATGAACTGGATGAGGCGGGGTCGGTCAGCTTCCGGCTGCTCGATGAGCGACTGGAAAAGCTCTACGCCTCGCCGGATACCTCTGTAGAGGCAGCACGTGTGGAGCTGCTCACCATGCATGGAGCCAAGGGCCTGCAATGGGATGCGGTGATCTTGCCGGGGCTCGGCAGGGGAAAGCCCGCCAGTGATTCGCCGCTGCTCGCTTTCACCGACATCCCGGGCCGCGACGATGCCCATCCGCTGCTTGCCATGCGCCCGGCGGTGCGTAGAAGGGATGCCGTTTATGACCTGATACGAAGTGTCGAAAAAGAACGTGAATCCAATGAGTTGTCGCGACTTCTTTATGTGGCTTGTACACGTGCGGAAAGCGCATTGCTGATGTTCGGGCATGTTTCGGAGAACACCGGTATGGCAACATCGGGCTCGCTGCTTGCACGACTGCTTCCGGAGGGTGTCGAGGCCGGCTGCTTCGGTGCCGGAGTGGTGATGCTGGCGCCGGACGATACCGGGACTGCGGTCGGAAGACAGGCACTGCACCGCATGTGCATGACAGCCGGCGGCATACAGGAAAGCCGGCCCGAGCCAATCCCCGGGCATACGCCCGGCAGCGAGTCTGTTGCAGAATACTTCTGGGCCGGCCCCGAGGCTGCGCCGGTCGGTACGGCACTGCATGCCGGCCTGCAACAGGTGGCTGAGAAAGGCATCGAGGCATGGCAGAGGGAGGATACAGACCGGGCGCTGCTGATGATGCGCCGCATGCTGATCATGCACGGGTTGTCCGGCGCGTCGCTGGAGTCTGCTCTGGGTATTGCTCAGGGTGGATTGGAACGCACCCTGTCGAGCGAGCGCGGGCGCTGGATTCTGTCCTCAAGCCACCGTGATGCGCACTGCGAGTGGTCGCTGAGTGCGGGCCAGGGCGCGGGTGTCCGGGTGCTTGACCGCTGCTTTATCGATGATGCTGGAGATGCTGTTGCAGCCCCCCCCGGCGGCGAGCCGACGCGGTGGATCGTGGACTACAAAACAGGCTCGCATGAAGGCGGCGATATTCGGGCCTTCCTGGATGCAGAAAAAGAGCGTTATCGGAGCCAGTTGGAGGATTATGCGCGGCTTGTTTCGGCACGGGATGAAGGTTGCTATGCGGTTCGTATGGGGCTGTATTTCCCGATGCTGGATGCCTGGATGGAGGTTGAAGGGGAGGAGCTCTGAGCCGGAATCGGGCTCAGCGGGTTTGCCTGTTTCGTTACTGGCCAGTGCCGTGGTCCGTGGGCCTGGCAAAACGAGCGCCGGTGTCTTTTTTGTCCCCGGGCTGGCCGGCGCTCAAGAATAGTAATCGATCAGCACATCCGATATGATGCAACACCACTGAATTCGGATGAGGGGATAATGATGTCGGATTTGTTGCAGAAGAAGACATGGAAGGCGCTGGAGGCGCATTTCAAGGAAATGTCCGGCGTGCACATGCGCGACCTTTTTGCTGCCGACAAGCAGCGCTTCGAGCGCTATAGCCGGCTTTTCGCCGGCGACGGCATTCTTGTCGATTTCTCCAAGAACATTATCAACGACGACACCATGAAGCTGCTCATGGAACTGGCCCGGGAATGCGATGTGCCGGGCTGGATCGAGCGCATGTTCAAGGGTGAGAAGATCAACAACACCGAGCATCGCGCCGTGCTGCATACCGCATTGCGCAACCGCTCCAACGATCCGGTTATCGTGGATGGCCATGATGTGATGCCGGATGTGAACCGGGTGCTGGCCCAGATGCGCACCTTCGTGGATGAGGTCCGCTCCGGCAAATGGAGGGGGGGGACGGGCAAGCCCATCACCGATATCGTGAATATCGGCATCGGCGGTTCCGATCTCGGTCCGGTGATGGTGACCCAGGCGCTGACCCCGTTCGGGCGCGACAAGCTGCATATGCATTTCGTCTCCAATGTGGACGGCACGCATATGGTCGAAACCCTGCGCCATCTGCACCGCGAAACGACGCTTTTCGTGATCGTGTCCAAGACCTTCACCACGCAGGAAACCATCACCAATGCACGTACGGCGCGCGACTGGTTCCTGACCCGCGGCGGTTCCAAGAATCAGGTGGCCAAGCATTTCGTGGCTGTGTCCACCAATGCCAAAGCCGTGTCCGCCTTCGGCATCAACACCGATAATATGTTCGAATTCTGGGATTGGGTGGGCGGTCGCTATTCGTTGTGGAGCTCGGTTGGCCTGTCCATCGCGCTGTATCTCGGCATGGACCATTTCGAGGAACTGCTGGCCGGTGCGCACGATATGGACCAGCACTTCCGCAATGCACCGCTGGAGGAGAATATTCCCGTCATCCTTGCCATGCTCGGTGTCTGGTATAACAATTTCTTCGAGGCGGATTCGCATGCGCTGCTGCCTTATGACCAGTACATGCACCGCTTCCCGGCCTATTTCCAGCAGGGCGACATGGAAAGCAGCGGCAAGAGCGTGACGCGCAGCGGCACGCCGGTGGATTATTCAACCGGCCCGATCATCTGGGGCGAGCCGGGCACCAACGGTCAGCATGCCTTCTATCAGCTCATTCATCAGGGAACCAAGCTCGTGCCCTGCGATTTCCTTGCCCCGGTTGAAACCAAGAACCCTGTGGGCAGGCATCATCCGATGCTGCTCTCCAACTTCTTTGCGCAGACCGAAGCGCTGATGCTCGGAAAAACAGAAGACGAAGTACGTGCCGAACTGGAAAAGGAGGGGCTCTCAGGCGAAGAACTCGAAGCCCTGCTGCCGCACAAGGTGTTTCCCGGCAATCGTCGACCAATTCGATCCTGTTCCAGAAACTCACCCCGCATACGCTTGGGGCGCTGATTGCCATGTATGAACACAAGACCTTCGTGCAGAGCATCATCTGGGATGTGAACGCCTACGATCAGTGGGGCGTGGAACTGGGCAAGCAGCTGGCCCGCAAGATTCTCCCCGAACTGGATGAATGGGAAGAGGTGAAGGGCCACGACTGCTCGACCAACGGCCTGATCAACTACTACAAGGAACACCGCAAGGAATAGCTGCGCCTGACGTCATTTTTGGATAGGCTGCGCCGCAACCACAGGACTGGAGTACCCATTTGTTATATGTAGCAGTGCGCGCAGCCAGGCGCGCCGGTGATTTGCTGGCCCGTATGTTCGACGACCGTAGCGGGCTTGCCGTCGAAGAAAAGCAGGATCGCGATTACGTGACCGAGGCCGACCGCAAGGCCGAGGGCATGATCATCCATGAAATCCTCAAGCATTATCCCTCGCACGGCATCGTGGCCGAGGAATCCGGGGTGCGTAACCCCGATGCCGACATCGTCTGGCATATCGATCCGCTCGATGGCACCACCAATTTCATCCACGGCTATCCACATTTCTCGGTATCCATCGGCGCATGGAAACGTGGCAAACCGTTTCTTGCCGTCGTGCACGACCCGCTGCGTAACGAAACCTTCGAGGCCCAGAACGGCAATGGCGCGTTTCTTAACCGTCGCCGCCTGCGCGTAGCGCCGCGCCGCAAGCTGCACGATGCCGTATTCGCCTCCGGTCTCCCGCCTTACCGCCGTGATGAAGGCGAGCTGTTCCGCAAGCGCCTGGATGTGTGCATCCGCGATACCAGCGGCTTCCGCCGCGGAGGCTCTGCCGCGCTGGATCTGGCCTACGTGGCTGCTGGCAGGCTGGATGCCTACTGGGAAGCCGGTTTGTGCTCGTGGGATATCGCGGCCGGCGCGCTGCTGGTGCAGGAGGCCGGCGGCATGGTGACCGGTCTCAACGGCGCTTCGCTGGACCTGAAAAAGGGCGATGTTCTGGCTGCCAATCCGCAGTTGCACGACCAGTTCCGCACCCTGCTCGCCTCGGTGGGCTGATCCGGCCGGGTCATCGCTGCAGGCAATCAGACAGGGGCGTTCGCGCCCCTTTTTTTGTTTGGTACTGCAAGGGCGGCAGCCGGACACAGTCGGTCAGTCAGGGGCATTGCTGAGTGATGTTTTTTTGTAATCCCGGTGCTGTACCAAGCCATTCGACGAGTCGTACCTGATACCCGTGAAGGGTCGCGTCCCCCATATTGTTCAATCCTGAGCATGCATGGCATCATGTGATAGATGACTGAACATCTTTGCAAGCCACATCGGCGGATAGGGGAACGTGATCATGGAATCATTCCGCTGGGATAGCAGCTTTGAAACCGGTTTGTCCGAGGTTGATGAGCAGCACCATCATCTTGTCGATGTCATCAATCGCTTCGGCAACTTGCTCATGGAAGTGGAATCTGTATCGGCGGATGAAGTCAAAGCGGTTTTTACCGAACTGGCCAGTTACGCCCAATACCATTTCTCAACCGAAGAGGCCTACATGGACAGGATGGGGGTCGATGCCCGCCATGTGGCAAAGCATTGCAAGGAGCATGCAGATTTTCTCGGGGATGTAACGCACATCTACAAGGGTATTTCTCTCGACAAGCCGGATGCGTGCCAGCCCTTGCTGAAGTTTCTTATCGATTGGCTTGCCTATCATATCCTTGGCTCGGATCAGGCCATGGCGCTGCAAATCAACGCTATTGAGAAAGGGAAGAGTGCGGCCGATGCCTATGCAGGTGCCGAGCATATGTGGGCCGGTCCGAATGAATCGCTGCTGAAGGCTCTCAATGGTCTGTTTCAGCAACTAAGCCTGCGCAATCGGGAGCTGTCGCAGTTAAACGAAACACTCGAAGCCCGCGTGAAGGAGAGGACGCGGGAACTTGCCCATGCCAATCAGAAGCTGGAAGTCATTTCTTTAACCGATGTTCTCACCGGCCTGCCCAATCGCCGCCATGCCATGCAGACATTGAGTGCGTTGTGGGAAGAGTCTGTAGCCCAGGATAGCAACCTGGCCTGCTTGATGATCGACGCCGATCATTTCAAGGAGATTAATGATACTTCCGGGCATGATGCAGGCGATAAGGTACTGCGCGAGCTTTCCAGGGCCCTGCAGCATGCGGTGCGCACGGATGACATTGTATGCCGGTTGGGAGGCGATGAGTTTTTTGTCATTTGTCCCAACACGCCCATGGATGGGGCCCTGTTCGTGGCGGAGAACGTGCGGAAGAAGGTTGCCGCCTTGCGCGTCCCCGTCGAGCAGGGTGAATGGGTGGGCAGTATCAGCGCGGGTGTTGCAGCGCGACAGGCGGATATGACCAGCCCGGACCACCTTATCAAGATGGCTGATAAGGGGGTGTATGCAGCCAAGGAAGGCGGGAGAAACCGCGTAGCCACTGCAGATTGAGGCGTGCTGCATCTTTTATCGATGTACCTGCATAAAGGGGACGCAACCCGGTTTGAATGCCTGGGGTTGGTCGGACGGCCAATCGGGGAGGGCGGTCAGTAGCCTTCGCGGTGAAGGAGCAGGAAGCCTGCGAAGCCGAGGGTCATCATGTCCGGAAGCCAGGCGGAGAAGCCGGCGGGCAGGTAATCGGCCACGGTAAGTAGCTGGGTGGCGGTGCCCATCACATACGATCCCAGGCCGAGGCCGATGGCAGCCACCACACCCCACGAGGCCGAACCGAGTCGACCGCCCATGTTCATGCACAGGGCGACGGCCAGCAGCGCCATGATCATGCAGGAAAGCGGCACGGAGATCTTGCGATGCAGGGTGAACTCGAAGCCGGCGCTGCCCAGGCCCGCGCGCTCAAGGTTTTGCGCGTACTGCATCAGTTCAAAGAAACGCATATGGCGCGGCTCGGGCGGATCGGCGGTGTCCGGGCCGACCGAGGCGGCTACCTGCATGTGTTCCTCGAAGCTCAGGTTCAGGTTGTCTCCGCCCGGCCTGCTGATATGCACATGGTCCATCGTCCACATGCCGTCCGCGTAACTGGCCTTGTCGGCCTCCAGTCGCTCCAGCCAGTGCCCCTCCCTATCGGTTTTCAGCATGATCAGCTTGAACAGTCCGCCGCGCAGCGCCTGCAGGCGGAAGAAATTCTGCCCGTCCTTCAGCCATTGCATGCCGCGGGAGGTTTCGGCCATGTGATGGATATTGATCCGCTCGATCTTGTCCAGCCGCTGGTTGGTGGCCGGCGTGACCCATTCGCTGACAATGAAGGTGGCGAAGGCCACGACAGCAGCGGCCGAAATCAGCGGTACCAGAACCTTGTTTACCCCGAGGCCTGCGGCACGCATGGCCACCAGTTCCTGATGCCGGGAGAGCTCGATAAGCATGAAGCTGGTGGCCAGCAGCACGACGACCGGCATGAATTCGCTGATCATGAACGGAATCTTCAGGAGCAGGTATTCGATCAGCATGCTGCCGTCCAGGCCGTGGCCGAGGTAGCGGGCCTTGTCGAAGGCCTCGGCGATCAGGAAGATAGCAACCAGCGTGGCCAGCGTGGCGGCGATGCGGCCGAGGCAGCCGACGAATATCCAGCGGAAAAGGGCGGGCATGGTTTCAGCTCAACCGGTTGTGATGGCGTGGACGCGTGCGCATGGTCGCATGGTAGCAGCGCTCTCCGGGATGTGCGACGACGATTCTCCCTTCCTGCGTGCGGTCAAGGCATTGGAATGACCCGAAGTATTGGGGGGGTGCATCGAAAGGTTCGGATGTTAAACTCCGGCGCTCAAAGCACTGCGGATTCTTTTTAGGAGGCATCATGCCCTGGAGCGATCAGAACCAGCCGAACAATCCATGGGGGAACAGACCCAACCAGCAACCCGACCTTGATGAGGTCGTCAAGCGACTGCAGGAGAAGTTCTCCGGCATCTTCGGGGGAGGCCGGGGAGGCTCCGGCGGGACCGGTGGCCCTAGCAAGGGGGTGATCCTCGGCGGGCTTGTTGCACTTCTGTTGCTGTGGTTCGCCTCCGGCCTGTATGTGGTTGCAGCTGACGAAGAGGCTGTTGTGCTGCGCTTCGGCCAGCATATCGCTACCAAGAGCCCGGGCCTGAACTGGCATCTGCCTTATCCGATCGAAACAGTCGAAAAGGTTCCTGTAACCCGTGTGCAGCGGCTGGAAATCGGTTTCCGCACCATCGCCGATGGCCGTACGCGCAAGGTTCCCCAGGAAGCCCTGATGCTGACCAAGGACGAGAATATCGTGGATATCTCGTTTACCGTGCAATACAAGATCAAGAGCGTGGGTAACTATCTGTTCAACATCGCCCATGCCACCACCACCGTGCGTGATGCAGCCGAGTCGGCCATCCGCGAGGTGATTGGCCGCACCATGATCGATGATGTGCTGACCACCAAGAAAGCCGAGGTCGAGGTCGAGGTTGAGCAGCTCATTCAGTCCATCCTCGATTCTTACCAGTCCGGCATCCTGGTAACCACCGTGAAGCTGCAGGATGTGCAGCCGCCGGAGCGCGTCATCAAGGAATTCAAGGATGTGGCTTCTGCCCGCGAGGACCGCGAGCGCGCCAAGAACGAGGCCCAGGCCTACGCCAACGACATCATCCCGAAGGCACGTGGTGAGGCCAAGAAGATGGTGCTCGATGCCGAGGGCTACGAGAAGGAAGTAATTGATCGGGCCGCCGGTGAGGCCGAAGGCTTCGAGAGCGTGCTTGCCGCGTATAAAAAAGCCCCGGATGTGACCCGCAAGCGTCTGTATCTGGATGCGATGCAGCAAGTGCTGAGCAAGACGGACAAGGTGATTGTCGACAAGGCGGTGGCCGAGCGTGTGCTGCCGTATCTGCCGCTGGATCGAATGCGCGGCAAGGTGGAGGTTAAGTAATGAACGCTAAACAGACTTTGATTGCAATTGTCCTTGTCGCTGCCGCCATCGTGGCCAATATGTGCGCTTTTGTGGTGGATCAGCGCGAACAGGTGCTGGTGCTGCAGTTTGGTAATCCGAAGAGCGTGGTGAGCCAGCCGGGTCTGCACTTCAAGCTGCCGTGGCAGTCACTGACCCGCTTCGAGCATCGCCTGCTGGTGCAGGATGCGCCGCCCAACGAAGTCATCACCATGGATAAGAAATCCATTCTGGTGGATGCGTATACCCGCTGGAGCATTGTGGACCCGCTGAAGGTGTTCCAGGTGGCGCGAACCGAGGCCGGGGTGGCCTCGCGCATGGAGGATATGGTGCGTGGTAAGGTGCGCGAGGTGCTCGGTCAGCATACCCTGGCCGAGATCGTATCCGGCGGCAAAGATGCCACGCTGAGAACGGCCCTGATGCAGTCGATTCAGGAAAAGGCCGATGAGAGCGCTCGCGATCTGGGCGTGCGTATTACCGATGTGCGTATCAAGCGTGCCGACCTGCCGCTGGAGAACAGTGACGCCGTGTTCCACCGCATGAAGGCCGAGCGTAACCGTATCGCCAAGGAATACCGTTCCGAGGGTGAGGAGGCTGCCAAGGAAATTCGTGCCACTGCCGAGAAGACCCGTAAGGTGCTGCTGGCCGATGCCTACAAGCAGGCGCAGATCATCCGCGGTAAGGCCGATGCCGAATCCACTGCCATCTATGCCAAGGCGCACAGCAAGGATGTGAATTTCTATGCCTTCCTGCGTTCGCTGGAGGCCTACAAGGCAGCTATCGGCGAGGGCACGACGCTGGTGATTTCGCCCGAGTCGGAGTTCTTCCGTTTCTTTGATCAGTCCGGCAAGTAAAGTCGGGGACATCGTTTGAGCGATCTGTGGGCCGCCCTGGGGCTGGTGCTGGTGCTTGAAGGTGTGGCCTACGCGCTGTTCCCCGGGAAGATGCAGGACATGATGCGCCAGATTCCTGAGATTCCCGCGCAGGTGCTGCGCCTGATGGGAATAACGGCAGTGGCCATCGGCTGGCTCATCGTTTGGCTGGTGCGGCACTAACTGCCTGCACTATATAGCCTGATGTGATTGAAAGCCCCGCTTCGGCGGGGCTTTTTTATGCCTTACGGTGTATGCCGAAGTGTCATCAGGGGCGATTGCGCCTAGTTGCCCAGACCGAGGATTTGGCGTGCGCGGATGCTGGCTTGCACGCGATTGTCCACACCCAGCTTATCCATGATGTCGCTGACATACTGTTTGACCGTACCTTCGCTCAAATGCGCGTGTTTTGCGATATCACGATTGCTCTGTCCTTCGGCCAGCAACTGAAGCACCTTGATTTGTTTTTGTGAGAAATGGGGTATGTTGGTGTCCATCGTGCCGCACGGGATATAGCTTCTTTTGGCCAGCACCTGCCGGATAGCCTGCAGAATGCTCTTGCCGTCCCCGGATTTGGAAAGAAACCCGGCTGCGCCGGCCTCGATACATCCCTTGATAACGATCGGGTCGTTGCTTCCCGACACCACCAGGATGGGCACAGTAGGCCAGGACGCATGGATATCATGAACGCTTTCCACGCCGTTCATGCCAGGCATGCATAGATCCAGCATCAGTAGTTCCGGCAGGATGCCCTTCTTAAGGAAAGCGATGACCTCGGCATGGCTTGAGGCCGTTTCAATGCACAGGTCTTCTTCCATCCCCCCCAGCGTTTCAAGCCATAGCTTGATGCTGTCACGATACAACCCGTGATCGTCCGCCAAAAGAATTGTCATGCTTACCCCCGTCCGACATAGCGAAACTAATCCCTAACTTTCGTTAGCGCAATTTGATAACCAAAGCCAATTACATGCGCGAACAAATCCCTGTATTTTGGGCACGGGGAGAGGCATGCCAGGGCTCTCCGTACAAGCAAGAGGAGGAAGAGGGTTATGCGATATACAATTCAGGTTATGCGCCAGGGGATGCTGTTGGTCGCGCTAATGGCTTTTGCCTGCAGCTCGCTGGCAACGGTGGCCTATGCAGACAACGACAGGGGCAAGCACAAGAAACATAAACATGATGACGATGTGGTTCTCATTCCCGGACCTCCCGGACCTGTCGGACCGCAGGGGCCTGTTGGTCCGGTGGGGCCGCAAGGACCACAGGGTCCGATTGGTCTGACGGGTGCTGCCGGCCCGCAGGGCGCGATTGGTCCGGTGGGGCCTCAGGGTCCGGTTGGTGCAACCGGTGCAGATGGTGCGATTGGTCCGATTGGCCCGCAGGGTCCGGTTGGTGCAACCGGTCCGCAGGGCGCTCAAGGCCCGCAGGGTATACCGGGTCCGCAAGGCGCTACCGGAGCTCCCGGCCTGAACGGGATTGACGGGGCAACCGGCCCGCAGGGTCCGGCAGGCCCGGCCGGAGCCAATGCTCCGGGATATCCGGCCAGCATTGTTGCCGGTTCGGCATCATCAGCCACCGTCAGCCTGTCCAATGTCACGTTCGGTGATGGCCGGACTGTGAACGGAACCTGCGCTCCGGGAGGCACGGTTACGGTGAATTTCAACTGGACTCAGGCATCGGCCGGGTCGTTGATTCAGCAGGCCAATGTCGGTTTCGTGGGCGGTGACACCCGTTGCCTGTCCAGTGGTTTTGCTGCCTCGGGTTCATCTTCACTGGCCCTGACCTGCCCGACAACGCCGGGCTCCTACCAGTTGGGCGTGAACAGGACGTTGTGCTACGGCTGCGGTGGCTGCAATGCCGCCGATCCGCATACCGTTCCGGGTGATGGCACCGCCGGCTACGGGGTGGGCGCAAGCGGAAGCGCATTTGTCGGTGCTGTGACCGTTCAGTAACGTATATAGCGCGTGGGGGCGCTTCCCCCGCCATGAGAGGGCAGCCGAAAGGCTGCCCTTTCTTTTTCCTCAATATATAGTGGTCTTGCCGAGGGGGTGACGTTATACTTCACGCGCTTTGGGTTCTTCCGAATGGATTGTTTAGATAACAAGCTGGTGAGGAAGTGAAACGGGAAGTCCGGTAAGGTTGTTTGTATCACACAAGCGAACCAATTCCGGCGCAGCCCCCGCTACTGTAGGCCTGACGACTCTGTTTTTCCGCCACTGTCCAGATGGATGGGAAGGCTTAACAGAGGAGGATGAAGGCAAGCCAGGAGACCGGCCCTGAGCACAAGCGGATAGTGCCTCGGGGTGAGGTGCGGCCGGTACGGGCTGCCTGATTCACGACACAAAGCATCCCCTCCGATCACAACCAACTCCCGATACACACCGCCATACCACGATGAACGCACGGCGGGTGCGAAGGAGAAAATCTTGCAACACAATAAACTATACGGACAGGCCGTTTTGGCCTGTGCCTGTCTTATCTCATCGGCATCACAGGCAGCAGCCGGCGATGTCGGCACCATCACGGTGACGGCCGAACGGCAGCCGGCACTGGTGCAGCAATCGGCACGTCCGGTCACCGTGATCGACCGGGCTGCCATCGAAAAGAGCCATGCATCCAATCTGGTCGATCTGTTTCGCGGACAGGCCAACCTGGTGGTGCGCGACACCAGTGGTATCGGCGCCAAATCGCAGGTCGATCTGGGCGGTTTCGGTGAAACTGCGGCAGCCAACAGCCTTGTATTGATTGACGGACGACCGGTTAACAACGCAGACCTGTCCGGTGTGGACTGGACGCAGATTCCGGTGGACAGCATCGAGCGCGTTGAAATCATCCATGGCGGCGGCTCGGTACTGTACGGCTCCGGCGCCGTGGGCGGTGTTATCAACCTGATTACCCGTGTGCCCGAATCCGGCGCCCAAATCTCCGGTGCGGGAGGATCGTTCGATAGCTATCAGGGTTCGGCAAGGCTGGGCACCGAGTCCTCCGGCCTGCGCGCCGACCTGCATGCAGCCGGCAAGCATAGCAACGGCTATCGCGTGAATGGCGGCCTTGATCTGTTCGATTTTGGCGGCCGGGCGGAGTTTGATGCAACCGAAAGCGTGCTGATGTATCTGCGTGGCAATCAGCACAGGGATCGCACTGGCGCGCCGGGTAGCCTGACGGCAGCGCAGATTTCCACCAACCGCCAGCAGAGCACCACCCCGAACAATGTGGCCAGGGCGCGCGACGGATATGTGGAAGGAGGCGCCCTGCTGGAGCTGGGCAGCGGCCTCGAACTGGATGTGCCTGCATCGTGGCGCAAGCGCTCGACCGATGCGCTGTACTCCGGGTTTCGTGTGCAATCCACCCTGCGTACCCTGACGCTGCGCCCGAAGCTCAGCATGGCCCTCGAATCAGCGGTACATGTACGGGCGGTCGCCGGCGCCGACCTTGAACGGGGCCGGGGAAAGTTATCCTCTTTCGATTACAAGCGAACCCACGACGGCTATTACGGCCATGTGTCGGTGTCCGCTCCGGATCGCCTGTGGGTGCTCAGCGGCGGCGCACGCAGCGAGAGCCTGCGGGATCGTTTTGTCAGTGGCGCCACGGTCAGCAGTCAGAAACAGAGCAAGGCAAGCTGGGAGGCGGGGGCTGCATGGAATGTCTCGCCGCAATTCGGCCTGCACCTGACAGCGGCATCTTCATTGCGTTTCCCGCTGCTGGATGAGCGTTTCAGCTATACGACCCTGAGCATTGTTCCCACCCTGTTGCCCCAGACTGGCAGGCACTTCGGCATCTCTGCGCACTCGGAGATGAATGATGCATCGCTCGATGTCTCGTTCAGCCGGGCTGATCTGAAGAGCGAGATTTTCTTCAACCCGAATACCTTCAGCAACGAGAACTACACCGACAAGACCCGTCACGATGTGTGGATGGCGCAGGCGGGCTGGAAGGCAGACGAGCGGGCACAACTGCGCGCCAACTATACCTATGCCCGGGCGACATTCCGTGGCGGTGCCTTCGATGGCAAGCTGATTCCGGCCGTGCCGGGTCATCGCTTCGGTATGGGGATCGATTCCGAATGGGGCGGAGGCTTCGGCACAACGCTTGATGTATCCTATGTCGGCACTTCATTCCTGATCAGCGATCAGGCCAATGCTTCGCCCAAGCTGCCTGCCTATGTGGTGGCCAATGTGATTGGTCGCTATCGTTGGCAGGACATGGATACATTCCTGCGCATCGACAATATTGCCAACCGCAAATACAGCCGTTACGGCGTCCATTCGGCCTTTTCCGGCGACAAGTATTATCCCTCGCCTGAACTATCCGTGATGGCGGGTATCAGCTATCGCTACTAGGCGAAGCGCAATCTGGCCGTGGGCGGTCGCCAGTCTGGCCGCCCACGGACTGTTGCTGTCCGGTATCCTGTTTCTCCTGCCGGATGGCAGGCCGGATATCGGAGCCCGGGCAGCCGGGGTCGAGGTGATACTGATGCCTGCGGATGCGGCGCAAAGCGCTGCCCGAACTGAAGCAGACACAGCGCTGCATGCAGAGCCTGAGGAACCAGCGGAGGGGTCGCCACAGAGCATGCATGTGGCCAGCAGCGAAGTGTCGGACATCTCCCATGCGGCGCAAAGAAATAATATAACAAAAGAGCGTAAAAACAGTAAATTAGAAAGAAATATTAATCTTTTAGATGAAATTAAACCACTGGGGGAGCCAGCCGTTCCTGCCGTAATCGCCGGGCAGGGAACGACCGCAAGCCCCACAGATTCAGCAGGCGAGGAAGAGGCGCGCAATCTCGCCGTTCGCCAGCGGCTGGAAAGCTTCAAGCACTACCCGACCAGTGCCCGGCGGCGGGGTATTGAGGGCGCGGTGGATGTCAGTTTCCGGCTGAATGACGATGGCCGGGCCGAGGATATGCAACTGGTTTCCGGTTCCGGGTATTCCATCCTCGACGATGCGGCGCTGAGTACCGTCCGCCGGGCCGAGCCGTTTCCGGTGCGCGGCGGTTTCTATCAATTCAGGTTATTGTTCACGCGCTCATGAGGTGGCTGCTGTGTGCCCTGATCCTGCTGTCGGCCAGTCCCGCGATGGCTGCCGGGCGCATCCTTGCGCTGACACCGCATGCCTGTGAGATGCTCTATGCCATTGGCGCCGGGCCTCAGATCGTAGGCGGATCCTCCTACTGCGATTACCCGGCCGCGGCCTTGAGCCTTCCCCGGGTCAGCAGCTTTGACGGTATCAATGTCGAGGCGGCGCTCCGACTGCATCCCGATCTTGCAGTAGTCATGAGTCGCAATATGAGCGGGCTGGAAATGCTGGAAAGGATGGGGGTGCGCATTGTCGTATCCAATCCCGACGGCTTCGAGGACATGTTTGCCGATATCATGAAGCTTGCTGCCATCACCGGTCATACCCCGCAGGCCGGGAAGCTGGTGGGCTCTCTGCGCGAACGATTGGCAAAGGTGCGCGCCAAAGAGCGCTCCGGAACGGCAGTCTTTTACGAGATATGGCCCGATCCGATGCTGACGGCGGGCGGCCCCGGTTTCATCACCGACCTGATCCGGGAAGCCGGCGGACGGAACGTATTTTGCGCCATTGATGTCGAGACGCCACATGTGAATGTGGAATCGGTGCTACGGGCCGGGCCCGAGGTGATCGTGGTTCCGCTGGAAGGGCGCAGTATCGAGGAACGCCGTGCCTTCTGGGAGCGCTGGCTGGGCAAGGGCAGGGTGCGTCTGGTGGCCATCGATCCGGATCTGATGCATCGGCCGGGGCCGCGCCTGCTCGACGGACTGGAAGCCTTGCAGCAGGCACTTTCCACGGGTGACACAAAGTGACGGCCCTGATGCTGCAGGGCACGGCCTCCGGGGTGGGAAAATCCGTGTTGGTGGCCGGCCTGTGCAGATTACTGGCCCGCAACGGCGTTCGCGTTGCTCCCTTCAAGCCGCAGAACATGAGTAATAATGCTGCGGTCACCGTGGACGGCGGCGAGATCGGACGGGCCCAGGCCTTGCAGGCATTCGCTTGCGGCATTGAACCGACCGTGCACATGACCCCTGTGCTGATCAAACCCGAGGCCGACGAAAAAGCGCAACTGGTGGTGCGCGGCAAGGTGGTCGGCCGGCTTGAGGCCAGGCGCTTCCGGGAAGACCGTATCGGCTGGATGCAGATGGTGCTGGACTCCTTTGCCGAGTTAAAGTCGCAATACGATGTCGTGATCGTAGAAGGGGCGGGAAGCTCTGCCGAGCCCAACCTGCGCGAGGGAGATATCGCCAATATGGGCTTTGCCGAAGCGGCCGATGTGCCGGTCTGGCTGGTCGGGGATATCGATTGCGGGGGGGTGTTTGCCGCACTTACAGGCTCGCTTGGCATTCTTTCCGATTCGGAGCGGGCACGGGTGAAGGCTCTGATTATCAACCGCTTTCGCGGCAATCCGGGCCTGCTCGACGATGCGCTTGTCTGGCTTGAAAATAAAACGGCGCTGCCGGTTGCGGGCGTTATTCCCTATCTGCCGCTGGAGTTGCCGGAAGAGGATGCTCCATTCCGGCATCTTTTCTCCCGGCAGGCCGATAGCGCCCATCTCAATATTGCGGTGATTGCCTACCCGCGCCTGTCGAACTCTGACGATATAGATCCGCTGGCATCGGAAGCGGGCGTGAGCCTGCATTTTGCCCGTTCGCCGGATGAGTTGCAGCCTGCCGACCTGATTATTCTTCCCGGCTCCAAGCATGTGGCCGGCGATCTGCTCTGGTTGCGTGAGAACGGGTTCGTTCCGGCACTGGAGCGGCACCTGCGCTACGGCGGCAGGTTGCTTGGCATCTGCGGTGGCATGCAGATGCTGGGCCAGAAGATCGAGGATGCGGGCGTTGAGGGCGGTAGTGCCGACGGGCTTGGCTGGTTGCCCCTTTCAACCACCATGCGGCCTGACAAAACCCTGCGACAGGTGGATCGGGCATCTGCCGGGTTCGGACATGCCCGTGTAAAAGGCTACGAAATCCATCACGGCGAATCGAATGCTGACGACGCACTCTTCCCCTTTGCTGCCTGTTCTGCCGACGGGCAGGTGTGGGGAAGCTATGTGCACGGACTGTTCGAACAGGGAGAGTTTCGCAGGGCATGGCTTGCTGACATAGGGTTTTCCGCCAGCGATGGCAGGGATCAGCGGCAGCGCACGCTGGCCTCGCTCGACCGGTTGGCTGATGCCATGGAAGAGGCGATTGATCCGGCACTGCTGGCGCCTCTGTTGGCATCCCGGACCGGTTGCGGAAACGCGGCATGATGCGCTGGTTCATTCTTGCCCTTGCCCTGGCCGTCTGCCTGTTGTCGGGCCTGGCCATCGGGGAGCGCTGGATCAACCCGTTTGCCCTGCACGACGCGTTGGAGCAGACCATCCTGTGGGATTTGCGGCTTCCCCGCCTGCTGACTGCCTTTGCCGTCGGCGGGCTATTGGCGCTGGCCGGCGCATGGTTTCAGGTGCTGCTTGGGAATCCGCTGGCCGAGCCCTATGTCCTTGGCGTGGCAGGCAGTGCATCGGCGGGGGCCGTGAGCGGTCTGATGCTGGTGCCCGAATCGGCGTGGGTGATGTCGCTCGGCGCATTTGCCGGCGCATGGCTCGGAATTGTGATCGTGATGCTCTTTTCCCGGCTGGGGGCCAGCCGGATGCTGCTCGCCGGCGTGGTGCTGGCGGCCTTCTGGTCGGCCGTGCTGGCACTGCTTCTGGCCTTGCTGCCCGAACAGGGGTTGTTTCGCGCCTTTGCCTGGATGATGGGGGATCTGTCGCATTCCGATCTTCCCCTTGCCGTATTGCTGGCGGCCTGGGGTACTGCCCTGATCTGCGGACTGATGCTCTCCCGATCCCTCGACATCCTGCTGCTCGGAGAGCGCCATGCCGAGGCTCTGGGCGTGGATGTGAAGCGCCTGCGTCAGCGGGTGTTGCTGCTTGCCTCGGCGGTCACTGCCGTGGCAGTGACCGCTGCCGGCACCATCGGGTTTGTCGGGCTGGTAATTCCTCACCTGATGCGGCTGTTGTTCGGTTCCCTGCACAGGGCCGTACTACCCGCCTCGGCGATCGGCGGCGGCCTGTTGCTGCTGTTGGCCGATTCCGCCGCTCGCACGGTGATTGCGCCGGCCGAACTGCCTGTCGGTATTCTCACGGCACTGATCGGCGTACCGGTATTCCTGTTTCTGCTGCTCAGGCGCTCCTGAATGTCTGCACTGCTCAGGGTTTCGAATCTGGCCGTCACACGCGGCACCTCACCCGTGTTCTGCGGGCTGGATTTCGAGCTTTCGGCCGGCGAGGTGGTGGTCGTGCTCGGCCCGAACGGGGGCGGCAAGTCGAGCCTGCTGTTGGCGCTGGCCGGCTTGATTCCGTCGGATGGCAGTATTGAGTTGAGCGGAGGGGCGCTCTCCGGCTATGGTCGCAGGGAGCTGTCGCAGGCCATCGCCTGGCAGGGTGAATTGCCGCCCACCGAATTCGGTCTGACGGTCAGGCAGCGCCTTGAGCTTGTCGCAGGAGAGGCCGGGGAAGGCATTGATTGCTCCGCGGCGGCGATGGATGTTGCCTCGTTGCTGCACAGGCCGCTGGGCGAGCTTTCCAGCGGTGAACGCCAGCGCGTGGAGCTTGCCGCGATGATGCTGCGCACGGCCCCTGTCTGGCTGCTCGACGAGCCCACGGCGCATCTTGATCTGAAGCATCAGGTGCAATGCATGCGGATGATCCGGGAGCAGCGCAGGCATGGACGGGCCATGATCGTGGTGCTGCACGATCTGCAGCAGGCAAAGGCCGTGGCCGATCATCTGATTCTGATCGATGGCAGGGGCGGTGCCGAATATGGAGGGGCCGACAGACTTTTTGCCGGCGACCGGTTGAGTCGCCTGTTCGATGCCTCTCTTGTCATGCAGGGTTCGCTGCTTGTACCGGATTACGGAGATGGCTGATGAAGGCAAGGGATAAACGCAAAGGACTGATTGTTGTCCATACCGGCGAGGGCAAGGGCAAGTCGTCATCCGCCTTCGGCATGGTGTTCCGCGCCGCGGCCTGGGGCATGAAGGTATGCGTGGTGCAGTTCATCAAGGGAAAATGGAAAACCGGCGAACAGAAGGCGGCTGAACGCTTCGACAACATCGAATGGCATGCGCCGGGCGATGGTTTCACCTGGGATACCAACAACCCGGAGCAGGATATTGCCACCAGCCGTGAAATCTGGGAGCTGTGCAAGCAGAAACTCCGCTCGCACGAGTTCGATATGCTGGTGTTCGATGAGCTGAATTATGTAACCGGCTACGGCTGGATTTCCGGCGAGGAGGTCGCGACCATCCTGCGCGAGGAGCGCCCGGAATGGATGCATGTGATCATTACCGGCCGCAATGCCGCGCCGGAGGTGATCGAACTGGCCGACACGGTGAGCGAGATGAGGCCGGTGAAACATGCCTTCGAGCAGGGCATACCGGCCACGCAGGGGATCGAGTTTTGAACATTCTTTTATCGCATGGATCGCCCGATGATGCGCACCGGCAGGCGCTTGATGAACTGGCACAGGCGGTGTCCACCGAGCTGGGCGAGGCGGTCGGCACGGCCTTTCTGGATGATGCGCTGCCGCAGGGCGCCAGGGTGCTTCCCTTATTGCTTGGCAGGGGGAGACATTCGGACAGGGATGTGCCGGCCATGATCGAAGCGGCAGGTGCCGAATTGCTGACGGGGCCTGCCGGGCATCCGGCAGCCATGGCCGACATGGCCTTCGAGCTGGCACAGCAGAAGCGCGGCAAACAGCGCGCGGTGATGTTTGCCCTGTATCGCCTGTCCGCTGCGCAGGCACTGATGGCCGAGCTTTACGAACGCAGCAAGAAATTCTCCCTGCCGGCCATCGCCGGACTGCATGGCCAGTGCGATGTCGCATCCGTGCTGCGCCTGTGGGCGGACGAAGGCCTGAAGGAAGCATTGATTCAGCCGGTGCTGCTGTTTCCGGGGCACAGCCTGCAGACATTGGAGGATGCCGGTGTGCAGAGCGGACTGGATGTCGCTATCGGTCCCGTGCTTTGCGAGCATTCCGGCCTTGCGGCCTGGCTGGCCGAACGATTCAGGGAGGCTGTGTGAGTCAGGAAGACAGCTTGAGTTCCGAAGTCGGGTTGGATACCGGCAGCCTGTCTGCGCCGCTAGTCTCGGGAGAAGTCGCACTGGTCGGAGCCGGTCCAGGTGCGGCTGACCTGCTGACGCTGGCTGCCGCGAAGCTGATCGGTGATTGCGATGCGATTGTGTTCGATGCGCTGGTGTCCGACGAGGTGCTGAATCTGGCTGCTGTGGATACCGACCTGATTCCGGCCGGCAAACGCGGCGGCAGGCCATCGGCCAGCCAGGACGATATCAGCCGGACATTGGTCGAACTTGCACGCGAGGGAAGAAGGGTGGTGCGGCTGAAGGGCGGCGATCCGTTCGTGTTCGGCCGCGGCGGCGAGGAAATCCGCGCACTGGCTGCGGCAGGCATTCGGTTCCGCGTGATCCCGGGAATTACCGCAGGCGTGGCCGCTCCTGCCATGGCCGGGATTCCCGTCACGGACCGTTCGGTGAACGCCAGCATCGCCTTCCTGACCGGGCACGAAGCCGGGGATGACAGCCGCGTGGACTGGCAGGCACTTGTTAATGCCTTTCCGGTGCTGGTGTTCTACATGGCGGCCCGCAACCTGCCGGTCATTGCCAGACGGCTGATGTCGGCCGGCCTGGAAGAAGGCACGGCGGTGGCGATTATCGGCTCGGCGACCTTGCCCGGGGAAGACACGCAGACCGGCACGCTGGCCACGGCGGCTTCCGGCGAATTGACTGCGGCCTCGCCGGCCATCGTGATTGTCGGCGGGGTGGTTGCCGAGCGCGTGGCATGGCGCGGGGAGTTGCCAGGACGCGGGAAGTGAAGACGCATTTTCTGGAGACGCCGCATGGCGGGTTCGAATACACCCTTGAGCGGCGCCCCAGGCGGCGCACGCTGGCCATCCGGGTCAAGCCGGACGGGCAGGTACTGGTGGCCGTACCGCCTTTGGTGCCGCACCTGTTCGTCAAAGGCTTTCTGCGCGACAAATCGGCCTGGGTGCATCGCAAGCTGGCCGATGTGACCCGGCTGCATCGCCAACTGGCGACCCGCACTTATGCCGATGGCGATGCGGTGCCTTATCTGGGCGAGGATTACCACCTTCGACTCGTCGCCAGAAGCCGGTTGGATGATGCGGACCGCGAATTGCATCTGGGGGTGCGCGGTAAGCCGGAACGCGAGGCCGTGATTGCTTCACTGACGCGTTGGTACAAAAAACAGGCACTGGCCGTGATGCAGGAGCGGGTCGCTCTGCTGGCAGGGCGCCTGGGCCGGGAGCCGTCGCATATCGGCATCAAGTCCTACCGCACGCGCTGGGGCAGCTGTCATCCCGATGGGCGCGTCTATTTCAACTGGCGGCTGGTCATGGCGCCGCTGGATGTCGTCGATTACGTGGTGGCGCATGAGCTCTGTCACCTGCTGCATCCGAATCATTCGCCGGCCTTCTGGAATGAGGTGGGGCGCCTGTATCCGTGCTACAGGGAGCAGCGCAGCTGGCTGAAAAAACACGGTCGGTTGCTGGACCTGTAGCACTCCTGGCCCCCTGTTCCGGGGTGTATTTCATTGAACTTTCATTTTTTTTGGCCTAATGTGGTCCGCATGTTCATGCGCAGAAGTCATGCCCGTTTCACATCCCGCCTGGTCGCGGGGCTGTTTGCCGTGCAGATCGTGGTGACAGGTTTCTGCCTGCTCACCTCGCAGGCGCATGCCATGCCGATGGATCAGATGGGCGCTTCGCATATGTCCGGCATGATGTCGGGCGCGGACGATATGTCGGGGCATTGCAGCAAGTCGATGATGCACATGAACGGGCAGGGTCATGATGCTTCGCATTCCGGGGGCTGTTTCCACTGCGATGAGCCGGATCAGTTCGTCAAGGCTGCGAGTGCCGATCTGGCGCCGGTGAGCCTTGTGCTCGCCTGTCTGGCAATGCTTCCGGAAATATCGGACGTCACAACAGCAACGCTTCTGTCCGAGGTTCAGGCGCCCACCGGGCCGCCCAGATCCTCGACGCTTCTTTTCACCACCACCCAACGTATCCGCGTTTGATCTAACCCTTCTGCTGATACCTCGACTCATGTGAGCCGGGGTTTGCGCCCTTTTGGTTCGCACAACAAACTCAGACAGGAGGCATTTTCGAATGCGTATTCCGATAAAAAAAGCCCGGCATTTGCTGGCAATCATACTTGTTACGGCAGGGGGTGTTCCGCTTGTGGCCCAGGCCGATGAAGCCGCTTTAACGCTGGCTCAGGCGGAATCTCTTGCCTTGGAAAACAATCCCGCGCTGGCCGCTGCCGGGCAGCGCGCGAGGGCCATGGCGGAGGTACCGTCGCAGGTCGGCAGCCTGCCCGACCCGATGCTGTCGATGAATGCCATGAACCTGCCGGTGGACACCTTCTCCAACACCCAGGAGGCCATGACCCAGATGCAGGTGGGCCTGAGTCAGGCGATTCCGTTTCCCGGCAAGCTCGGGCTGAAGGAGAAGGCCGCCAGGCGGATGGCTGAAGCGGCGACTCACAATCAGCAGGAATACCGCCTGCTGCTGCTGCGCAATACGCGCATTCACTGGTGGAACCTGGCCTATCTGGACAAGGCGCTGTCCATCATCCGACATAATCAACAGCTGCTGCGCAAGCTCGTGCGCATCGCCGTGACCCGCTACAAAACGGGCAAGGGATTGCAGCAGGATGTGCTGCTGGCCCAACTGGAGCTTTCCAAGTTGCTGGAGCGGGAACTGGACATGAAGGCTTCGCGGCAGCGCGAGGCGGAGGCATTGAGTGCGGTGCTCGGTGGTGTACCGCTGAGCGCGCTGCAACTGCCCGATATCGAGGCGCCGGCCACGGCAGGCGAAGCTTTGCAGCAGGCCGTACCGGATACGGCGCTGCTCAAGGCACGCGCGAGGCAGCACAGGCCGATGCTGCTGGCCATGCTGGACGGCGTGCAGGCTGCCGATTCAAGGCTGGAACTGGCCAGGAAGGACTATTACCCGGATTTCAAGCTGGGTGCTGCCTATGGCTTCCGTCGGGGCTCGAATGCCAGCGGGCAGGCACGGCCGGACCTGGCCTCGGTGATGTTCAGTGTGGAGCTCCCCCTGTATGCCGGTAGCAAGCAGCACCGCGCAGTGGATCAGCGCACGGCGGAGAAGGTGTCGGCCGAGTTTTCCCGGCTGGATGCCGTGAACCGGGTCGACTCCGAGATCGAGTCTTCCGCCTCCGATCTGTCGATTGCGCGCGATCGCCTTCAGCTTTTCGAGCAGGGCATCCTGCCGCAGGCCCGGCAGACCACGGCTTCGATGCTGGCCGGTTATCAGGTGAACAAGGTGGATTTCCTGAACCTGGTACGTGCGCAGCTCAACGAATTCAACACGGATATCCAGTACTGGCAGCAGGTGTCGGCTTTTCATCAGGCCGAAGCCCGTCTGGCCGCGGCCTCGGGCCTGGATGATCTGATACCCCCGAGGGTGGACCCGCTGAGGAAAAAACAGACGGGGGTCCTGACGAACCAATCGATACAAAGAGGAATGCATGATGAATAAGACATTTGTGATATGGATTGTGCTTGCGCTCGGCGCCGGGCTGGCGGGCGGTTACCTGCTGTCCGGTGAGCAGCAGCCGGCGGGAAGCAAGGGCCCTGCAGGCGCGGCGAAGGGGGACGGACCATGCGCGGACGGAACGCAGCCGCTGACGTGGCGGAACCCGATGAACCCGGCCATCACCAGCGAGACCTTTCAGCAGGATTCGATGGGCATGGATTATATCCCGGTCTGTGCCGGCGATACCGGCGGGCATGCACCCGCCGGAACGGTACGCATCGACCCGACCACCACGCAGGATATCGGTGTTCGCCTGATCACGGCGGTGCGGAAAACCATGTCCCGCCAGATCACCACGGTCGGGCGCATCACCTTCGATGAAACCAGGCTGGTCACCCTGCATCCCAAGGTGGATGGCTGGGTGGACAGGCTGTTTGTCGACAAGACCGGCGAAAGCGTGAAGAAGGATACTATGCTGCTGGCCTTCTATTCGCCGGAACTGGTCGCCACGCAGGAGGAATACCTGCTGGCACTTTCCAACTGGGAGCAACTGAAAAACAGCCCCTATACCGACATCCGTGACGGCGCGAAACGCCTGCTGGCCTCGGCGCTGGATCGCCTGCGTTTCTTCGATGTTCCCGAGCACCAGATTGCCGAGTTGCAGCGCACCCACAAGGTGCGCAAGAACATGCACATCCATGCCCCGGCTGCCGGGGTGGTGACCAAAATCGGGGTACGCGAGGGGGCGAGGGTTACACCGGCATCCGAGCTGTACCAGATCGCCGACCTGTCGCGCGTCTGGGTGCTGGCCGACCTGTATGAGCATGAGATTGCCTGGGTGCATGTCGGCGATCAGGCCACGCTGCGTATCGGTTCGCTGCCGGGCCACGATTTCACCGGCCGCATCACCTATATCTATCCGTATCTGGATGCCAGGACGCGGACCAACAAGGTGCGCATCGTGTTCGATAATCAGGAAGGCCTGCTCAAGCCGGATATGTTCGGCGATGTCGAGATTGATACCAGTGCCGGCAAGACAGGGGTCTTCGTACCGCGCGAGGCGGTACTGGTCACCGGCAAGCAGGCGCATCTTTTCGTGCAGGCCGGGCCCGGTCGCTTCGAGCCACGCACGGTGCGCACCGGGGTGTCCGCGGACGGCCTGATCGAGATACTCGAAGGCGTGAAAGCCGGCGAGCAGGTGGTGAGCAGCGGCCAGTTCCTGATTGATTCGGAATCGTCCATCCGCGAGGCCGCGGCCAAGATGCAGCGCCCGGAGGAGCATGGCACGGAGGCGGGGGGAGGCGGTATGTCGATGCATGGCATGGACATGAAGGGCATGGATCCGGAGGCGCACAAGCCATGATCGCGAAACTGATTGATCTGAGCCTGCGCAACAGGCTGATCGTGTTGCTCGCCACCGTGCTGATCGGAGCGGCCGGCAGTCTGGCAGTGAAAAACATTCCGCTCGATGCGATTCCCGACCTGTCCGATGTGCAGGTGATCGTGTTCACCAAGTATGCCGGGCAGGCCCCTCAGGTGGTCGAGGATCAGGTGACCTATCCGCTGACCACCGCCATGCTGGCCGTGCCGCATGCCAAGGTGGTGCGTGGCTACTCGTTCTTCGGCCTGTCGTTTGTCTATATCATTTTCGAGGACGGCACGGACATGTACTGGGCGCGCTCGCGCGTGCTCGAATACCTGAACTATGTGGCCGGACGCCTGCCCGAAGGGGTGACGCCGACACTGGGGCCGGATGCCACCGGCGTGGGCTGGGTGTATGAATATGCTCTGGTCGACAAGACCGGAAAGCACGATCTGGCCGAACTTCGTTCGATTCAGGACTGGTACATGCGCTATGCCCTGCAAACGGTGCCGGGTGTATCGGAGGTCGCCTCCATCGGAGGTTTCGTCAAGCAGTACCAGGTCGAGGTGGACCCCAATGCACTGGCCGGCTTCGCCATTCCGCTTTCCAGGGTGAAGCAGGCCATCAAGCGCAGCAACAACGATGTCGGCGGCCGGATCATCGAGATGGGCGAAACCGAGTTCATGGTGCGCGGCAAGGGCTACCTGAAGGGCATTGATGACCTGGAGAACATCCCCGTGGGTGTGGATGCGCACGGCACGCCCATCCTGTTGCGCAATGTCGCGCATGTGCACCTGGGTCCGGATCTGCGGCGCGGGCTTGCCGAACTCAACGGCAGCGGCGAGGTGGCTGGCGGCGTGATCATCATGCGCTACGGGCAGAACGCGCTGACCACCATCAAGGCCGTGCGCAACAAGCTGGGCGAACTGGAGTCCGGCCTGCCCGAGGGGGTGGAGATCGTTCCGACCTACGATCGCGGCGACCTGATCGAGCGGGCAGTGGCCAATCTGAAGGGCAAGCTATTCGAGGAATTTCTCGTTATTTCATTGGTTTGCATGCTTTTCCTGATGCATGCCAGAAGCGCGCTGGTAGCCATCGTGACCTTGCCGCTCGGCGTGCTGTTCGCGTTCATTCTGATGCAATGGCAGGGGCTGGCGGCCAATATCATGAGCCTCGGCGGCATCGCCATCACGCTCGGCGCGATGGTGGACGGGGCGATCGTGCTGATCGAAAACGCGCACAAACATCTGGAGTCGTCGGTGCGACGCAAGGCGGATGCATTGAACGCCGGCGAACGCTGGGCGGCGATCGGCAAGGCCTCCCGCGAGGTGGGGCCGGCATTGTTCTTCTCGTTGCTGATTATCACCGTGTCCTACATGGCAATCTTCACGCTGGGTGCGCAGGAGGGGCGGCTGTTCAAGCCGCTGGCCTTCACCGCCACCTACGCCATGCTCGGCTCGGCCGTCCTGGCCATTACCCTGGTGCCGTTGCTGATGGGCTGGTTTATCCGGGGCAAGGTGATGCCCGAGGAGAGGAATCCGGTGAATCGTGCCCTGCAATGGGCTCATGGGCCCATGCTGGCTACAGCGCTGCGCAACCGCGGGATGACCATGATGGTGGCGCTGCTGTTGCTCTTCTCTATGGCCGTGCCGCTATCGAAGCTCGGGTCGGAGTTCATGCCGCCGCTGGACGAGGGCGATGTGCTGTATATGCCGACCACCTTCCCGGGTATTTCCATTACCAAGGCCCGCGAATTGCTGCAGCAGACAGACCGGATTCTCAAAACCTTCCCCGAGGTGGCATCCGTGTTCGGCAAGGTCGGGCGTGCCGATACGGCAACCGATCCGGCGCCCCTGTCGATGATCGAGACCATTGTGCGTCTTAAGCCGAGGGATGCCTGGCCCGATGCCGGCAAGAGCACGCAGGAACTGATGAAGGAAATGGATGCAGCGATCAGGTTCCCGGGACTGGCCAATGCCTGGACCTACCCGATCAAGACACGCATCGACATGCTTTCCACCGGTATCAAGACGCCGGTCGGCATCAAGGTGTCCGGCCCGGACCTGAACGTGCTGCAGCAGGTGGGTGAGCAGATCGAGCGGGCCGTCAAGACCCTGCCGGATACCACCTCGGCCTTCAGCGACAGGGCAGCAGGCGGCTACTACATCGATATCGATATACGGCGCAGCGATGCGGCGCGCTACGGCCTGACCGTGGGCGATATCGAGGATGTTATCCAGTCGGCCATCGGCGGCATGAACGTGACGCAGACGGTGGAGGGACTGGAGCGTTACCCGGTGAACCTGCGCTATCCGAGGGATTACCGCAGCGACCCGGATGCGCTCAAGCGCGTGCTGATCCCGACGCCGAGCGGGGCCCAGATTCCACTGGTCGCGGTGGCCGATATTTCCGTGCTGCGCGGTCCGCCGGCCATCAAGAGCGAAAATGCCCGTCCCAATGCCTGGGTGTATGTTGATATTGCGACGAGTGATATCGGGGGCTATGTGGCAAGGGCCAGGCAGGTGATTCGGGAGAAGGTGTCCATTCCGGCCGGCTATACGCTGGAATGGTCGGGTCAGTTCGAATACATGCAGCGCGCGGCGGCCAAGATGCGCATCGTGATACCGGCCACCCTGTTGCTGATCTTCCTGTTGCTGTACTTCAATTTCCGCAACCTGACCGCGCCGCTGGTGGTGATGTTGTCGGTGCCGTTCGCACTGGTAGGCGGCTTCTGGCTGGTGTGGTGGCTGGGCTTCAACCTGAGCGTGGCGGTGGCGGTCGGCTTTATCGCGCTGGCCGGCGTGGCTGCCGAGATCGGCGTGCTGGTGCTGACCTTTATCGACCAGGCGGTGGCGGAGCGGCGCGCAGAGAAGGGTGATGCCTTTTCGACCAACGACCTGCTTGCTGCGGTGCAAAGCGGCGTGGCCAGGCGTGTGCGGCCGATTGCCATGACGGCCACGGCGGTGATTGCCGGCCTGGTGCCCATTATGCTGGGCGCCGGCACGGGTTCGGATGTTATGCAGCGCATTGCCGCCCCGATGATCGGGGGCATGCTCACCACCACGCTGTTGTGCCTGCTAGTGTTACCGGTTATTTATGGCGCTATACTGCAATATCAGGAAAACAGAAGGACCCTGAAGGAGACGAACGAATGAAACAGCGGACATGGCTGTATGGCTTGTTGCTGGCAGGAGCGTTGGCCTTGCCGGCCGCTCAGGCCGATGCACAGGAGGTGACGATGTATAAATCTCCGTATTGCGGCTGCTGCACGGGCTGGGCCGATACATTGAAAGGCGCGGGTTTCTCGGTAACCGAGAAGAAGAGCGACGAGATGGAGGCCATCAAGCAGAAATACGGCGTGCCCGAGAAGCTCGCCTCCTGCCATACCGCGCTGGTTGGCGGATACATCATCGAGGGCCATGTGCCGGCTGCCGATATTGAGCGGTTGCTCAGGGAGAAGCCGAAGGACGTGGTCGGGCTGACCGCGCCCGGCATGCCGCAGCAGTCGCCCGGCATGCAGCCCGATGGCCTGGAGCCGAAAGGATACGATGTGCTGGCCTTCGACAAAAATGGCAACACCACGGTGTTCAGCCGGTACTGATGCCTGAATCCACGCAAGTTCGCCTGTCCATCGAAGGCATGCGTTGTGCCGGCTGTGTCAGCAAGGTCGAAGCTGCCCTTGCATCGGCTCCCGGCGTACAACAGGCCAATGTTAACCTGGTAGACCGCACGGCCAGCGTGCAGGGCGAGGCGGGGCTTGATGAGGCGTCACTGATTTCGGCGGTGCAGGCGGCCGGCTACGATGCCAGCCCTGTCCAGGGCAGCGAGAATGTCGACCAAAGCCGGCATGAGGAAGCCACGCATTTCAAGAGCCTGATGCTGCGCTTTATGGTCGCAGGCCTTGTCAGCCTGCCGCTTATTCTCGATATGTTTCTGCATCTGCTGCCGGAGCTTTCAGAGGCACCTCGGGTCTGGCTTCTGGTCGGGGGCGTCACCCTTGCAACCATGGTGTATGCAGGGCGGCACTTCTATGTCGGTGCATGGCGCGCATTCAGCCACCACTCGGCCACCATGGATACCTTGATTGCCACCGGTACCGGGGCGGCATGGTTGTATTCAATGCTCATCTGTCTGGCGCCGGAGATCGTTCCCGAGATGGCCCGGCATGCCTATTTCGACGCTGCATTGATCATCATCGCCCTGATCAACCTGGGGCAGGCGCTGGAGGTGCGGGCGCGCGGCAAAACCTCCGAGGCCATCCGGCGCCTGATCGGATTGCAGGCCTCCACCGCGCGGGTGGTGCGCGATGGGCAGGAAATCGACGTGCCATTGGCCGAAGTGGCCGCCGGCGATGTGGTGCGCGTGCGACCGGGGGAAAAGATTCCGGTGGACGGCGAAGTGCTGGAGGGTGAATCCACCGTGGATGAATCCATGCTGACCGGTGAACCGATGCCGGTGCATAAGGCCAGGGGCGGCAGCGTGGTCGGCGGCACCATTAACGCCTCCGGCAGCTTTCTGTATCGCGCTACGCATGTCGGTGCGGACAGCGTGCTGGCGCATATCATCGAGATGGTAAAAAACGCCCAGGCCTCCAAGCCGCGTATCGGACGCATCGTGGACAAGGTGGCCGGGGTGTTTGTGCCGACGGTGCTGATTCTGGCCGTTGTTACTGCGCTGATCTGGCTGAACTTCGGGCCGGAACCGCGCATCAGCTTTGCCCTGGTGGCCGCCATGACCGTTCTGATCATCGCCTGCCCGTGCGCGCTGGGGCTGGCCACGCCGATTTCGCTGGTGGTCGGGGTTGGCAAAGCGGCTGAGTTCGGCATCCTGATCCGCAAGGGAGAGGCGCTGGAGCGGGCCTCGAAGCTGAGCACCGTCGTGCTCGATAAAACCGGCACGGTCACCGAGGGCAGGCCCGTGGTAACCGATATTCATGGTGATAATCCGGATGCCATATTGCGCCTGGCGGCGGCTGTCGAGGCTGGCAGCGAACACCCGCTGGCGGCGGCCATTGTGGCCCGCGCAGCCGATATGCCGGAGGGGATGAAAGTGCCGGCTTGCCAGGATTTTGATTCGCATGCCGGGCAGGGGGTCAGTGGCCGGGTGGAGGGGCAGGCCGTCCTGCTCGGCAATGCCGCATTCATGGCAGATCGCGGCGTGCCTGTTGAGGAGGGCGTGCTGGAACAGGCAGGAAAGCTGGCCGAACAAGCCAAAACGCCGATGCTGCTGGCCAGCGACGGACGGATTTCGGGCATCATCGCCGTGGCCGATCCGGTGAAGGAAGATTCAAAAGCCGCCATTGCGCGCATGCAGGCACTCGGCCTGAAGGTGGTGATGCTGACCGGTGATAACCGGCAAACGGCAGAAGCCGTAGCGACACAGGTCGGTATTACCGATTTTTATGCCGATGTCATGCCGCAGGACAAGGATGCGAAAGTGGCAGAATTGCAGGCGGCCGGCGAGGTCGTCGGCATGGTCGGGGATGGCATCAACGATGCGCCGGCCCTGTCGCGCGCCGATGTCGGCTTTGCCATCGGGGCGGGTACGGATGTGGCGATTGAATCGGCAGATATCACCCTGATGCGCTCCTCGCTGGATGGCGTGGTGACGGCCATCGAGATATCAAAGGCCACGCTGCGCAATATCAAACAGAACCTGTTCGGCGCCTTTATCTACAACACGCTGGGCATTCCGGTGGCCGCCGGGCTGCTGTATCCGCTGATGGGCCTGATGCTCAACCCGATACTGGCGGGTGCGGCGATGGCGGCTTCCTCGGTGACGGTGGTGAGTAATGCCAACCGTCTGCGCCTGTTTTCTCCATCCGGACAGGGGTCCGGAGGCGGGACTCAATGACCATGTACCTGGTTAATTTGTCCGGTCTGTTGCTGATCGGTTTCATCATCTGGTGGTTCTGGCTGTATCGCCCGAAGAGAGGCGTGGTTGCGGATCCCGGTCAGGTCATCGAGGTGCGCGTGAAGGATGGTGTCTATGATCCCGCCCTGATCGAGGCAACGGCGGGCAAGGGCATATCGCTGCGGTTTATTCGTGAAGATGAAACGGCCTGTGCCGGCCAGGTGATCTTTCCCGGGCTGGGCATTCAGAAGGAATTGCCGCTGGGAAGGCCGGTGGTGCTGCGCATCGTTCCCGACAAGCCGGGCGATTACGACTTCCAGTGCCAGATGGGCATGTATCGGGGCACGCTGCGCGTCAATTGATGGAGCCCGATAAAGGGCTTTGCCTGCACCTGTGCCACTGACGTAGTCTTGCCGTTCATGCCCGTCGATTCGTTTTCAGAACGTATATCAGCAGATTTCCAGCCGGATGGCCCGCTTGCGGCCAGCATGCCAGGCTATGTCTGCCGCACCGAGCAGGTGGAGCTGGCCGAAGAGGTGGCCGGCACCCTGCAGGTCGGCGGTATCCTGTTGGCCGAGGCGGAAACCGGCACCGGCAAGACGCTGGCCTACCTGGTGCCTGCACTGCGCTGCTCGGACAAGGTGCTGATCTCGACCCATACCCGCGCCCTGCAGGATCAGCTGATGTACCGCGATATCCCGACGGTGCAGAAATCGCTCGGCGTGCGCCGCAAGGTTGCGCTGCTCAAGGGGCGGGGCAACTACCTGTGTCCGCACCGCCTGGAAAAGAGCCTGCAGGATGCCAAAACCGAGCCCTGGGCGAAGCGCAGCCTGTTGCGCGTCAACGAATGGGCACAGGGCAGCCGCGATGGCGACCTGGCCGGGCTGTCCTTCGATGCCTTCTCCGCCGGTATCGGCAGCCGCATCACAGCCACCGCCGAGCAATGTCTGGGCACCAAGTGTGCACAGTACGATGCATGCCCGCTGGTCAAGGCACGGCAGGCCGCGCAGGAAGCCGATGTGGTGGTCAGCAACCACAGCCTGCTGCTGGCCGACGCGCAGTTGAAATCGGGTGATTTCGGCGAGGTGCTGCCGGATTTCGATGTCACCATCCTGGATGAGGCGCATGCCATTCCCGACCTGGCCTGCCGGCAATTCGGCAGGCAGGTGGCCATCAATCGCCTGACCACATGGCATAACGATATGCAGGGCATGCTCGAGGAACTGGGCGACGAGGCCGAGCTCAAGCGCGACATGAGCATCCATTTTCTGCGGGTGAACGAGGCCTTCGACAAGGACCGGCTGGATGAGGTGCTCGAGGCATGGCAGGAGCTTGCCGCCTGCGCCGATGCACGGCGCGAACGCAACTCGGATGCGGCCAGGCTGGCCGACCGCGCCGAGATCATCGATCTGGACCTGCAAGCCATCCTCACGCCGCCGAAGGGCTATGTGGCATGGTGCGAGGGCAAAGGCAGGGCGGCAACCCACCTGCTGGCTCCGGTGGAGACCGGGCCGGTGCTCGGAGAAAAGCTGTGGAGCCGCGCATCCTCCTTTATCCTGCTCTCGGCCACGCTGCGGATTTCAGCCTCCTTCGCCTATGCCGCCGAGCGTTTCGGGCTGAAAACCGAAATCGACGGGGTGATGCTGGGAGGCGGGGAGGCGGAAGCGCGGGCCGTGGCGCACCCTTCGCCTTTCGATTATGCCCGGCAGGCCATGCTGTATGTGCCGCGCCACATTCCCGTGCCGGGGTCAGCGGGTTACGAGGATGTGCTGTTCGAGGAAATGCGTGCCCTGATCGAAGCCTCCAGTGGCCGGGCCTTCGTACTGTTCACCTCGCACCAGATGCTGCGCCGCGTGGCCCCGAGGCTGTCGCAGGCCGTCGACTGGCCGGTGCTGGTGCAGAACGAGAGCGGCGGCAAGGACGCGATCCTGCAGCAATTCCGCGAAGACAGGCATTCGATCCTGTGTGGCACGCGCAGCTTTTGGGAAGGCGTGGATGTGCCGGGCGAGTCGCTCAGCCTGGTGATTATTGATAAGGTGCCATTTGCACCGCCCGATGATCGCTTGCTGGTGGCGCGCTGCGAGGCATGCGTGGAGAAGGGTGGCAACGCCTTCAACGACATACAGCTGCCCGAGGCGATGGCCGCGCTCAGGCAGGGAGCAGGCAGGCTGATCCGCACGCAGGACGACCGCGGCGTGATCGCCATTCTGGATTCGCGTCTGTACACGCGCTCTTATGGACGGGTGGTGGCGCGCAACCTGCCGCGTGCGCCGAAGTCGGAGGATATCGGTGATGTGCGCCGTTTTTTCGCCATCGCCTAGGAAGTCTGTAGAGATGGAGCGCCTAAGGAGGCCGGCATGATTGTTTATCTGGTACAGCACGGGGAGGCACTTTCCAGCGAGCAGGATCCGCTTCGTCCGTTGAGTGACAAGGGCATGGCGGATGTCCGGCGCATGGCGGATTACCTGAAGGCGCATGCGGGTGTGTCTGTGCACGAGGTATTGCACAGCGGCAAGGAGCGTTCGGAACAGACTGCCGTGGTACTGGCTGAGGCCCTGAATGCCCCGCTGGGTGCGGATCATCATCTCAAGCCCGGTGACGATCCGGATTGGTGGGCGCAGCACCTGAAGACGCGCCAGAAGCATGTGATGCTGGTTGGCCACCTGCCGCACCTTGAGCGTCTGGCAGACCTGCTGCTAGCCGGGAAAGACGGGTTGTCGCTGGTGAATTTCCGCAATGCCGGCGTTGTGTGCCTGCAACGCAACGGAGATGGCGTCTGGCAGCTGGGGTGGATTCTGACACCGGCCATCCTGCCGGCAGCGAAACCCTAGCTCCGTTCGTCCAGGCCGCCTTCGTTCTGCTCCGGCGTGCCGGTTGCTACACCACTGGCGCAGCCGTTGGCCAGGGCATTGGTACGACGGATGATTTCCGGCAGCACGTTCATGCGGTTGCGATCGAGCTTCATGCGCAGTCGGGGCAGATGCAGCAGGCCCCGGTCATCGCTTTTCGGCCAGCTGAACACCTGCTCGATCTCGCCCTCCGCCAGCACATCGGAGAATTCGGCATTCAGGCGACCCAGATCGGCCTCACACAGTGGGCTGTTGATGCGCAGCAGCACCCATTCGCCGACATAGCGGAAGCTGTGGTAGTTGCTGTAGAAGCTGGTGATATGGCGTACCGCCGATTCGGCGGAATCGGTGTGGTAGAGGAAATGATGATCGTTCGGACCGATCAGACGGTCATCCACCAGCCGGCGCATCCATGAATTGACGAACGGGCCCCAGTAGTCATCACCGGGGGCTTCCAGCAGCACGACAGGGACCGGTGGTGTGCGCCCGGTTTGTAACAGGGTGAGGGTTTCGAAGCCTTCATCCAGCGTGCCGAAGCCGCCCGGGGCGAGGATCACCGCATCGCCTTCCTTCAGGAAGAACAGCTTGCGGGTGAAGAAGTATTTGCAATAAAAATGGCGCGGCGAGCCGTCCACCACGGGGTTGGGGAACTGCTCGAGCGGCAGGTTGATATTGATGCCGAAGGAGTGCTCCTCGCCGGCGCCTTCGTTGGCTGCCTGCATGATGCCGCCACCACCGCCGGTGATCACCATCATGCCGTTGTCGCGCAGGATGGCGGCGCATTTTTTCGCCTGCCGGTAGCGGGGGTCGTTCGCCTCCGTGCGGGCCGAGCCGAAGATGCACACCTTGCGCACCGCATGGTAGGGCTCGAACACCTCCAGGCCCTTGCGGATTTCGTGCACCGCATTGCTCATCATTTTCATGTCCGCCGTGCTCCCCGAGGCGGCAATCAGGCGCACGGTTTCAAGCAGCAGGGCGCGCTTGTGCGGCGAGTCGTCCTGCATGCTGTCCAGCAGGGCATGAACATGTTCCCGCATTCTCTCGGGGATGTCCGAGAGGTTGTCGAGTTCGATCACTTCGGGGCCTGGATGATGATGTCGATGCGCCGGTTCATGGCCCGTCCGCGGTCGTAATCGTTGCTGGCCACCGGGCGAACCTCGCCGTAGCCCAGCGCCTTGAGACGGCCTGCGTCCATGCCGGCGGCAATCAGGAAGTCGCGCACGGTCTCGGCGCGCTTCAGAGACAGTCGCTGGTTCACATCCGGTTCGCCCCGGTTGTCGGTATGACCCTCGATCACCACCTTGCGATCGGGGTACAGCTCAAGACCGCTTTGCACCCGCTTGAGCAGATCGAAATATTTCTTGTCGATGCTGGTGCGCCCGGAGGCAAATTGCAGGCCGCTCAGGCGCAGCAGCAGCGAGCCGTCCACATTGGCCAGAACTTCGACTTCATCCTTCTTGAACATCGCGCCGAGTTTCTTCTGGCGCCGGGTCTCGAAGGTTTCGCGCTCCAGCTTGGCGCGGAAGGCCTCTTTCATTTCACTGAGCTGTGCACCCTGCTGCTGGGTGAGCTCATTACGCAGGGCCTCGGCCTGCTCGTCGAGCTTGAGCTGGTATTGCGCCTCCATGGTGGTCAGCTGTCGCTGGTACTTCTGACGCTGCCTGTCGAGTGAGGCGCGCAGTTCGCCGATGGCATCGAGGATGCGGGCCTGATCGACATCGGCGGCGGGATTGCTTTCGTCCAACTTGATACCCAGGGCGCGCGCCACCTCGAGGCGTTCCTCCCTGGCCTTGAGCACAAGATTCTCGTAACTCTCGGGCTTTCTCCGCCACTGCATGATCTGCTTCGACAGCTCGCCGGCACGTGTGGCCAGGCTCAGTCCGCGGCGCGGATGCTCGGGCCACTCGGTGCTAAGCCCGTCGGTATAGGCCAGGGCCTTGCTCAGCCACTGCTTGGCGGCGGCGTAGGAGGCCGGGGCATAGCGCTTGGCATTGCTGCGCGCCGCCTGCAGCAGCGCGGCATCGGTTTGCTGCATCAGGGGTGGGAGTTTTTTCTTCAGTACCTCGAGGAACTGCTTGTTGGCGGTTTCCGCAAGCACGGCGCTGCGGTTCAACTCGCCATGCTCGAAGGCGCGGATCAGGTCGCTCATCGTTTCCTGCGGCGCGGCGAGCGTGAAATCCGACGGGTTGCCGACCGCCTCGGTGGCGGCCTTTTCGAGCTTCAGGGTTTTGGCGTACCTGGAGGTAAAATCACGCGCGATGCGCCTGGCATTGATTAAAGCCTCCTCGGTTTCGCGCGCCCCCTGATCGCGTGCCTCGGTATCCTGACGATGTCCGGCCATGGTGGCTGCGGCCAGCAGGGCGCGGGCACGGGCCGCGCTGTCCGGTGCGAAGCGGTAGAGCGGGCCGTTGACGAATTCGCTGATTTGTTGATCGAGCGAGGTGAGCGATGGGGCAGGTAATGCATCCTCGTCCTGCGCAAAGGCGGGTGCGCTGAACAGGAGAAGCACGGCCAGCAGGGCCGGAAGGGTGGCTCGCAATGTGGGTGCTGCAATCGGGAAACGGAAGGTCATCTGTTTTCTCCGGTGTCTGGTTTGGAGTCAGGCAAGATCAAGCATGCGTTGCAGGGACAGCAGTCCCCAGCGCTGGTCGGCCTCGGGCACGCGGATCGGATGCGCGGCATGCCCGGCCTCCACCTCCCTGAGTGAGGCCAGCAGGTGTTGCGGATCGGTGCGGAACATCGTCGAACACATGCAGATGGTCGGGGAGAGGAAATACACCGGCTTGGTCGGGTTCTGCAGGCGCAGCCGGTTGACCAGGTTCAGTTCGGTGGCCACGGCAAAGGCCTGGCCGTCGGGGGCTGCGGTCACATGCTGGATAATGGCCTCGGTGGAGCCGACAAAATCGGCTGCCTCACATACCGCGCGAGAGCATTCCGGGTGCGCCAGGATGTGGATGCCTGGATGCTGCGCACGCATCGCATCGGCATGCTCGGGGCGGAAGAGCTGATGCACCGAGCAGAATCCTTTCCACAGGATCAGCGTTGCCTTTTCGATGGCCTCGGGGCTGTTGCCACCCAGGTGCTGCGAAGGGTCCCAGAGGATCATGTCGGCCTCGGGCACGCCCATGGCCAGCGCGGTGTTCTCACCCAGGTGCTGATCGGGGAAGAACAGGATCTTCTCGCGCCTGTCCCACGCCCAGTTGAGCACCTTTTGGCAGTTCGACGAGGTGCACACGATACCGCCGTGTTCGCCGCAGAAGGATTTGAGCGCGGCGGTGGAGTTGATATAGGTCACCGGCGTAACGCTTTCGTCCGGCTGGATCACCTCGGAAAGTTCCTGCCAGCAGCGCCGCACCTGCGCATCGTCGGCCATATCGGCCATCGAGCAGCCGGCGGCCAGGTCCGGCAGGATCACGTCCTGTTCGTCCGAAGTCAGGATGTCGGCGGTTTCTGCCATGAAATGTACACCGCAGAAAATGATGTAGGGGGCGGGTGTGGAGGCGGCATACTGCGCCAGCTTCAGCGAATCGCCGGTGATATCCGCAAAAGCGATGACCTCTTCGCGCTGGTAGTGATGGCCAAGGATCAGCACCTTGTCGCCGAGTTTGGCGCGAAGTTGCCTGATTTCGTCCAGCACTTCGTTCTCGGGGGTATCGTAAAGCTCTTGTATCAATGGGTTGCCGCTCGGGTTCATACTCAAGTGTGTGCTCCTGTAGGGGAAGTGTCGAAGCGCGCCCCTTTGATGTCAACGACACAGCGCGCGCGGTTTCATGGCATGGCCGCCCATCACGATGTAAGCTGCGCACCTTGAGTGATACATTCGCTCAAGTATCGCGCATCACCGCTGGAGGAAGACCATGCCCGCATATCGTTCACGTACATCCACGGCCGGCCGCAACATGGCCGGTGCCCGCGCCCTGTGGCGCGCCACGGGCATGAAGGACGGCGATTTCGAGAAGCCCATCATCGCGGTGGTCAATTCATTTACCCAGTTCGTGCCCGGGCATGTGCATCTGAAGGATATGGGGCAACTGGTGGCGCGCGAGATTGAGGCCGCCGGCGGCGTGGCCAAGGAATTCAATACCATCGCCATCGACGATGGCATCGCCATGGGCCATGGCGGCATGCTCTATTCGCTGCCCAGCCGCGACCTGATCGCCGACTCGGTGGAGTATATGTGCAATGCGCATACCGCCGATGCCATGGTGTGCATCTCCAACTGCGACAAGATCACCCCCGGCATGCTGATGGCCGCGCTGCGCCTGAATATTCCGGCCATCTTCGTATCCGGCGGCCCGATGGAGGCCGGCAAGGTAACGCTGCATAACCGCGAGCTTCACCTCGACCTGGTGGATGCCATGGTGATGGCGGCAAGCCCGGATGAAACGGACGAGGATGTGGCGGCGGTTGAGCGCTCGGCCTGCCCGACCTGCGGTTCCTGCTCGGGCATGTTCACGGCTAATTCGATGAACTGCCTGGCCGAGGCGCTGGGCCTGGCCCTGCCGGGCAACGGCTCGCTGCTCGCCACGCATGCCGATCGCAAGGAGCTGTTTCTTGAGGCAGGCCGCTCGATTGTCGATCTGTGCAAGCGTTACTACGAGGGTGACGACGAAACCGTGCTGCCGCGCTCGATTGCCACCTTCGAAGCCTTTGAAAATGCCATCGCGCTGGATATCGCCATGGGCGGCTCTACCAATACCGTGCTGCATCTGCTGGCCTGTGCGCAGGAAGCGGGTGTGGACTTCACCATGGCCGACATCGACCGCATGAGCCGCCATGTGCCGAACCTGTGCAAGGTGGCGCCTGCCGTGCAGCACTATCATATGGAGGATGTGCACCGCGCCGGCGGCGTGATCGGCATCCTGGCCGAGCTGGACCGGGGTGGCCTGATCCATCGCGATACGCACACCGTGCATGCCGCCACCCTCGGCGCAGGGCTGGAAGCCAACGACATCATGAACGAGGCCAACACATCGGCCCGCGAGATGTTCCGCGCCGCGCCCGGCGGCGTGCCGACCCAGGTGGCTTTTTCACAAGATCAGCGCTGGAAATCGCTGGATACCGACCGCGAAGCAGGCTGCATCCGCAGCGTGCAGCATGCCTATTCGAAGGAGGGCGGTCTGGCCGTGCTTTATGGAAATATTGCGGAAAGGGGCTGCATCGTGAAGACCGCAGGCGTGGACGAATCCATCTGGAAATTCACCGGCAGTGCGCGCGTGTTCGAAAGCCAGGAAGATGCGGTGAACGGCATTCTCAACGACCGCGTGAAGCCCGGCGACGTGGTGATCATCCGCTACGAAGGCCCGAAGGGTGGCCCCGGCATGCAGGAGATGCTGTATCCGACGTCCTATCTCAAGTCCAAGGGCATGGGCAAGGTGTGCGCACTGCTCACCGACGGCCGCTTCTCCGGCGGTACCTCGGGGCTTTCCATCGGCCATGCCAGCCCGGAAGCGGCCGAAGGCGGGGCCATCGGCCTGATCGAGGATGGCGACACCATCGAGATCGATATCCCGAATCGTTCCATCAATCTCGCTGTCAGCGACGACACAATGGCCGCCAGACGCTCCGCCATGGAAATGCGTGGTGAGGCGGCCTGGAAGCCGGTCAAGCGCGACCGCGCCGTTTCCAGGGCCCTGCAGGCCTATGCCGCATTGACCACCAGTGCCGACAAGGGCGGCGTGCGGGATTTGGATCAGCTTAAGTAGCGCTTCCGTGTTTCGTTAAGCCAAAGCCCTCTGCCTGTTTGTTGATGACTGGCAGGGGGCTTTTTTTATGCGCTTACTCGATCAGGTTGTAATCGCTCAGGTGGAACCATTTGAAAATGTGAAAAAGGTGAAATGAAAAAGGTGAAAATGAAAAAGGGGACGCTACCCTTTTAATGAAAAAGGGGACGCTACCCTTTTTGTGCTATATTTGATGTATGCCAAGGTTAGCCAGAGCCGTATTTGCGGGAGTTCCGCATCACATCACTCAGCGAGGGAATCGTCGCGAGGATGTGTTTTTCACGGATGAGGATCGTCAGTTATATCTGGAGTGGTTACAGGAATACTGCGACAGGCATGGGGTTGAAGTTCTCTCCTATTGTCTAATGACGAATCACATTCACATAGTTGCAGTACCGGGAACAGAAGCTGGATTGCATCGAGCGCTGAAACCATTGCATATGCGGTATGCTCAACGTCTGAATCGCCAACAGGGTTGGGAAGGGCATTTATGGCAAGGCCGTTTTTTCTCTTCTCCACTTGATGAAGATTATATGTGGGCAGCTATTCGGTATGTTGAGAGGAATCCTGTTCGCGCGAAGATGGTGCGAAAGGCAGAGGAGTACCGGTGGTCAAGCGCGGCGGCGCATTGTGGGTTACGTAAGGATTCTGTGCTGACAGATAAAAAGGTTTGGAGAGACCGATTCGAAGCTGTCGGAGATTGGTCGGCCTGGCTGTCTGCGGAGGATCATGCCGGGCAGCTGGATGTGTTGCGCACGCATGTTGAGAAGGGGTTGCCTTGTGGCTCGGAAGGCTTTGTGAAGAGATTGGGGGAAAGCATTGGTCGGGTTTTGGAGTTCAGGCCTCAAGGGCGGCCAAAGCGTAGTGAGGATGATATAAAAGGGTAGCGTCCCGAATGGCGCTAACTTAAGCCTTTTCTGCCCGATATTTACTTCTGTGCTGAATCTCTTTCATCACGTGTCTTGGCGCGGTTAATAATTGGAAATTGTTGGGTCTTCGTTTCACTGCTCT
>Ga0102953_1000138_pt1 | contig 49209 bp, 44 predicted proteins | sample SalPon2A_C_D2_MG_FD_78509 | JGI IMG/M metagenome (GOLD analysis project Ga0102953, IMG submission 78509) | Soil microbial communities from South San Francisco under conditions of wetland restoration - Salt Pond MetaG R2A_C_D2_MG | ecosystem: Environmental > Terrestrial > Soil > Wetlands | place...
AATCGCGAACCCATCAGCATGGTGGGTCTCAAGAAATATATTACGACGTTGCTGAAGTAATCCTTTATGCGCACTTTAATTTCCCTGTATCGAAGCATGCTCCGCATCCGGATGGTTGAAGAGGCTCTGGCAGAACGCTATGCCGAGCAGGAGATGAGGTGCCCGATGCATTTATGTATCGGGCAGGAGGCGATAGCTGCAGGCGTCTGTGCCGCTTTGCGGCCCGACGACGTCATGTTCAGCAACCATCGGGCGCACGGTCATTATCTGGCCAAGGGCGGAGACCTTGATGCCATGGTGGCCGAGCTGTACGGGCGATCAACGGGTTGCTGCGGGGGCAGGGGCGGCTCCATGCACGTGATCGACCAGTCCGTAGGGTTTATGGGGGCCACACCCATTGTCGGCGGTACGATTCCGCTTGCTGTTGGCGCGGCCTGGGCTGCGTCCCTCAAGGAGGAGGACAAGATCAGTGTCGTATTCTTCGGCGACGGTTGCTTCGAGGAGGGTGTGGTGCACGAGTCGCTTAATTTTGCTGCCCTGCACAAATTGCCCATCCTGTTCGTATGCGAAAACAACAGCTTTTCCGTGTATACGAGGCTGGAGGAACGTCAGCCAAGGCGCCCGATTCATGTGATTGCACAGGCGCATGGCTGGGGGGCATGGCATTCGGATGGCAATGATGTCGAGGCGGTGAATGCGATCACCATCGAGGCTGTGGACCAGGTCCGTGCCGGGAATGGGCCGCAGTTTCTGGAGTTCGACACCTATCGCTGGCGTGAACATTGCGGGCCGAATTTTGATGATGAGTTGAACTACCGCAGTGAACATGAGATCACTGCGGGTAAGGCGGGCGACCCCCTGCTCAGAAGCCATTCCAAGCTGGTGCAGGAGGGGGCTGTCTCGGAGGGTGAACTGGATACATTGAACGAGGAAATCAGGAGCGAGATCCGGCGGGCCTTTGAGTTTGCGCTCTCGAGTCCGAAGCCGTCGCCGGTCGACGGTGCAGGTAAAGTTTATGCAGACTGAACAGCCGATGCGCAAAAAAACATTCGCCTTTGCAATTCGCGAAGGCTTGCAGCAGGCCATGGAGCAAGATTCCTCGGTCATTTTGATTGGTGAAGGCGTTCCGGATCCAAAGGCAATTTTCGGGACGACCGAAGGACTGCAGGAGCAATTCGGAACATCGCGGGTGTTTGATATGCCGTTGGCCGAGAATGGCATGACCGGCATCTGTATCGGTGCAGCGTTGTCCGGCATGCGTCCGGTCATGGTGCATCAGCGGATTGATTTTGCCCTGCTGTCCGTGGATCAGTTGGTGAACAATGCCGCCAAATGGCATTTCATGTTTGATGGCAAGGCGAATGTTCCGCTTGTTGTGCGCATGATCGTCGGTCGCGGCTGGGGGCAGGGTCCGCAGCATTCACAGAGCCTGCAGGCCATGTTTGCCCATATTCCCGGTCTGAAAGTGGTGATGCCGACCACGGCGCATGATGCCAAGGGTATGCTGGTCGCCGCGATTGAAGATAAGAGCCCGGTAATATTCATCGAGCATCGCTGGCTGCACTACGTGGAAGACCATGTGCCCGAGGACTGCTACCGCGTGCCGCTGGATAAGGCGAAAGTCCTGCATTCGGGCGAACGCGTCACGGTGGCGGCATTCTCCTATATGGCGCTGGAGGCACATGCGGCTGCCAAGGCGTTGAAATCGTTCATGGGGATTGATATCGAGGTGCTGGATATGCGTTCCGTTCGCCCTCTGGATATGGATGCAGTGCTCGCATCGGTCCGCAAAACCGGGCATCTGATTGTTGCGGACACGGCCTCGCGTACCGGCAGTGTCGCCGGCGAGGTGATATCCGGGGTCGTTGAGCAGGGCCTGGATCTACTCAAGACTGCCCCGGTCAGGCTGGCCAACCCGGATCATCCCCTGGCGACTTCCCATTATATGGCAGACGGGTACTATCCCGGTGCGCAAACAATTGCCGATACGGTGATTGGCATGCTTGACGGAGATAAGGGTTCAGGGGGCTATGAGCAGCTCTGCGCTGCGCTGCGCCACGATGGTTCGCATGATACGCCGAATCGAGCTTTCTCGGGTCCCTTTTAGGAATATTATCAACAGGACAAATGCTTATGAGTGATAATCTGAAATACGCATCGGCAATAACCCCGACCCCCGCCCCTCGCTGGACGGGTATGGCGGAGGCCGACCGGCTGGCGCTTGTCACGCAGGTGATTGAGTCCAGCCCACTGGACACGAAGGCGAACCTGGAAGCGGTTTCCACCAAGGAGGATGGCCAGGTCATCGTCCGGTTCCGGCAGCCTGTCGGCCCGGCCGAGCGCGGCACCGTGCTGCTGGATCTTGAGGCATACCTCAAGGAGCAGGTTGATCAGGGTATTACGGTTTGGCTCGAGCCGCTGGGTGACAAGAACTCGTTGCGGAAACTACGTGGCATTGAGGTGAAGGCATGAGTGCTGCAGTAGAAACGCGCGAGGGCGCACTTATTCTGGATTCACACAAACTCTCCTATCACATGGACCGGGTGGAGGCCTGGGAGGCCGGCGAGCGTATAGCACCAGTGAGTGTTGATATGTCGCTGACCCGGGCCTGCGGGGCCATGTGTTCGTTCTGCTATGCCATGATGCAGGAGTCGCAGGTTCGCAACAGCGTCAAGACGGACAAGGCGCTGACCCTTCTCGACGATTTTGCGGAAATTGGGATACGTAGTGTTTCACTGGTTTCCGATGGGGAAAGCACGCTGGTTCCGGCCTATGTTCCTTTTGTCCAGCATGCCGCTGAACTGGGTATCAATGTGGGCAATGCTACCAATGGGTGGGAATGGGGTCCGGAGAAGATTGAACAGGTTTTGCCCCATATGACCTGGGTTCGTTTCACGGTGGCTGCAGGACGCCCGGAGAGCTATGCCAGCCTGATGTACAAGGGTCCGGAGCACACCGAGGTATTTGATCGTGCCATGGAGCATATCCGTTACGCCGTTGAATTTAAAAAGAAGAACAATCTTTCGGTGACGCTCGGCATCCAGATGGTGCTGATGCCAGACCTGAAGGATGAGATCATTCCGTTCGCCCAACTGGGGCTCGACCTTGGGGTCGATTACGCGGTGATTAAGCATTGCTCGGATGACGAGCAGCATTCGCTTGGCATTGACTACAGCAAATACGAGAGCATGTATGATCTGATCAAGCAGGCTGAGGCCATGAGCAATGAGCAGACCAAGATCATTGCCAAGTGGGACAAGATCAAGGACGGCGGCAAGCCGTCGTACAGTCGTTTCTATGGTCCGCAGTTTTTGTTGCAAATCAGCGGCAGCGGTCTGGTTGCCCCATCGGGCATGTTCTTCAATGCCCGCTACTCCAAGCTGCATATCGGTAATTTCGTTGAGGAGCGTTTCATCGACATCTGGAAGTCGGAACGTTACTGGCGGACGATGAACTACCTGGCTTCCCCGTCGTTTGATGCGCAAACCATGATGGGGACCCTGCCGATTCAGCACTATGTGAGCAGTGCCTTGGACAACCATGCGAAGGGTATTCGACGTATCCAGCCCGGAGTTGATCCCAAACCGCTGCATGTGAATTTTTTGTAGTCGCAATCAGCCAGATTGCTGTAAACAATTTTGGGTTTAATTGAGCGTAGGAACGCATGAGAAACGCAACCAATATTCCGAACTCTTGTAATTTTAGGAGGAAATAGATGGCCAATGTGTATAGTAATTTGAAGTTTCTTCAATATTCGGCTCATATTAAAGCCTTGCAAGAACGGCGGGTTATGGCGCCGGTACACATCCGCATCAAGCCCATGAATTATTGTAACCACGACTGCTGGTATTGCGCATATCGAGTAAGCAATCAGCATCTGGGTGAAGACATCGATTATAAGGACACCATTCCGAAAGATAAGATGTTTGAGATCGTTGACGATGTGATTGAAATGGGCGTGAAGGCAGTCACCTTCTCCGGGGGTGGTGAGCCGCTTTTGTACAAGCCTTTGCCTGAGGTGGTGAAGCGATTGGCCGAGGGCGGGATTAGGGTGGCCACGCTGACCAATGGCTCCAACCTTAAAGGCAGGATGGCTGATGCCTTTGCCGAATACGGAACATGGGTTCGGGTATCCACCGATGCTTGGGATGATGCAAGCTTCTCGAGATCTCGCGGCATCAAGGATGGTGAGTTCACGAAATTATTGAACAATATGAAGGATTTTACCTCACGTGAATCCAAGTGTGTGCTGGGCGTCAGCTTTATCGTGGACGAGAATAATTACACACATCTTTATGATGTATGTGGCATGCTCAAGGATGTTGGCGTTAATCATGTGAAAGTTTCCGGTGTCGTGACCAGTAATTCCGGGGCCGAAAACAATGCCTACCATGCGCGTATTCACGAAACCGTTAGCGAGCAGATCAGCAAGGCCAAGTCACTGGATGATGAAAACTTTCGCGTCGTCAACCATTATCATGACTTGGAGGAGCGCTTCCAGAAAAGCTACACGATGTGTCCATACCTGACATTTTTGACGGTGATTGGTGCCGATTGCATGGTTTATACCTGCCAGGACAAGGCCTTCACCGAGTCCGGAAAGCTGGGGTCGATCAGGGATCGCAGCTTCAAGGATTTCTGGTTCTCCGAGGAAAATCGCAAGCGCTTGTTTGAATTGGATCCGTCGAAGGAATGTAACCATCACTGTGTTACGCATCTAAAGAACGTGGCCCTTATGGATATGCTTTCGATCGACCCGGATCACGGCGTTTTTGTCTAGAGGCTGTGTCTGTTCTTGCCCACAGGGCCTACAATCTCATAGAGGGTGAGGGATAATTCATTGATGATGACAAGTTTGGCCAACGTCTTTCTTAAATAGGAAACGATATGGGATCAGAAATTAATTTAATGGAAAACTATCCCTATACCAAAAGGGATGTTGATGAAAGAGGTGCGACCAAGTCGGAGTACGACAGGGAAATAGCACGCAGGTTTGGGAAGGAGTTTTTCGATGGGGGTCGTGCCCAAGGATACGGTGGCTTTAATTATCATCCCCGCTTTTGGCAACCTGTCATTCCAACTTTCCAGAAGCATTGGGCACTTACATCGCAGAGTTCGGTTCTGGATGTGGGATGTGCCAAGGGGTTTATGCTACACGATTTTGCCGAGCTGATCCCCGGGATTAGCGTCGCAGGTGTGGATGTCTCGCAGTACGCCATAGAAAACGCTATCGATGATATGAAGCCCTGCCTTCAGGTAGCTAACGCAGTAGAACTTCCTTTTGCCGACCAATCTTTCGACGTCGTTATTTCGATTGCGACCATTCACAACCTCGATCGCGATGACCTTATTAAGGCTCTGCAGGAAATTGAGCGAGTCTCCCGCCTCGGTAGCTTTATTACGGTTGACGCTTACCGCAATGACCAGGAAAAAGAGCGCATGGACGCATGGAACCTGACAGCAAAAACCGTTTTGCATGTCGATGAATGGAAAGAGTTGTTTAGGCAAGTGGGTTATACTGGAGATTATTACTGGTTTATTCCGTGAGCAGCGAGCCGAAATGCAAAGCTATGGTGATAGGTGCAGATGGCATGATAGGCCGCGCGCTTGTTAAGCATTTGCAACAGGAAGGGCTTTCAGTTGTAGGCACGTCAAGGAGACAGAAGCCGACTGCTGATTCCAACAGCTTTTTTCTGGATATGTCGAATGAAGTGGACGAGAAGTCTCTGCCCTCCGCTGATCTGGTGTTTCTGTGTGCTGCTGTATCCAATATTGTCGATTGTGAAAAATCCCCTGAATTAACTTCTCGAATTAACGTGTCGCAAACTGTAAATATCGGCCGGCATTATATGCGTCGTGGCGCCTCCGTGATTTTTCTTTCGTCAAATGCCGTTTTTAAAGGAGATGTACCTGCTCCAAATGAGAGAGAGGAGCCAAACCCAACGACTGTCTACGGAAGGCAGAAAAGAGAAGCGGAGCAGTCACTGTCGAAAATTGCTGGAGAGGAAGGGTTCGATGAACTCTCAATCGTAAGGTTAACAAAGGTTCTCCCAAAGGATTTCCCCTTATTCATGGAATGGCGAGACAGTTTTCGCATGGGGAGAAAAATTAAACCACTTACAGATTTGATGGTGAGTCCGATTTCGCTTGATTTTGCTGTTGCTTCCCTTTGCCTCATCGGACGTAAGGGGGGCGGGGGGATATTCCATCTTTCCGGGCAGGAGAATCTGTCTTATGCCTCGCTGGCTGAGAACTTGGCATCCGAGTGGGGTTGCAAAGACGAATTGATTGTTCCAACCAGCTCAACGGATCTGGGTGTTAAATTGTTCTGGAAACCAGAATATTCATCGCTAGGCATGTCTGAGACTTTTCTGAGGACATCCCTTAAGTCCCAACCTCTAACTGATTTGGTTAGAGCGGTCTCCGGCATCTAGGGATGAGTTTTTTTTAGGATATAATGACAATGTCTAGACAAAGAACCGTGCTAGGGGGTGATATTGGCGGCACAAAAACGCTGTTGAAGCTTGTCGAGGTTGATGAGCGTGGAAAATGGAATGGTCTGCGCGAGCAGCGTTATGACAGCTGTGCCTATCAAGGGCTGGAGTCGATCGTCGAGGTTTTTCTTGGGGGAGTTGTCCCGGATTGTGCGTGCTTTGGCGTAGCTGGCCCAGTAGTTGATAATACCTCGCAGATCACCTTTTTGCCCTGGTTCATTGATGCGGATTCGATAGCTGAAGCATTCGGTATTCCCGACGTAACACTGATCAATGACTTTCAAGCTGCAGGTTACGGAATAGATGCGCTTGAAGATGAGGACCTGTTGAGCCTCAATGCAGGTATGCCTGAAGTTCATGGTCCCCGGGCGCTGATCGGCGCTGGTACGTTTCTAGGGGAAGGATTACTTGTCTGGCAAACGGATGGTTATGTTGCGCTGTCTTCCGAGGGGGGGCATGCAGATTTCGCCCCGCGAGGCTCCCTGCAGGCCGAATTGCTCCTGTCGCTAAACGCCTGTACGGGTGGATACGTGCCTTGCGGAAGTCTGCTTTCGGGCAATGGATTGGTTGCAATATACGAGTTTCTGCATGAACACAGGGGCATGACTGACGCACTGGGGCTGTTGTCCGGTAAAGGAATCGCTGACCTGCCGCTCGCCGTTTCGCAAGGCGCTTTACAGCACAATGACCCTCTGGCCTCTGCAGCATTGGATTTGTTCATCGACATCTACGGTGCAGAAGCGGGCAACATGGCTTTGCGGACATTACCGACCGGAGGGGTTTATATAACCGGTGGTATTGCACCACAAATTCTTCCGGGATTAATTGATGGCCGCTTTATGCGAGCATTCTCAGATAAGGGTGGGTTCTCGACGCTGCTATCGGATATTCCGGTGGCTGTGGTGCTAAACCCCAAGGTGGGCTTGTTGGGGGCGATGTTGTACGCGGTGCGAAGACAGGCAGACTAACCCGTAATGAAAGGGCAATATGCTTGCAGCATAAAACCCTGTTAAGCTCGAACAGATTCTTGGCTATTGTGAGGAAAGTGATGATTTATAAATCTGAGATTAAGGTTTCTGATGTCGAAGAGAGAATACAGACCTTAAGAAATAGCAAGAATATTATTGTTTTCGGGACTGGCAATTATGGGGCGCTTGCGCACCATGCCTTAAAAGAGTTGGGAATCAATATTGATTGTTTCTGTGATAACAACGAAGAGAATTGGGGTACAGATTTTATTGGTCATAAGGTTATATCGCCTGATGAGTTGATAAATGAATACCCTGAAGCCGTTGTGCTCATTGCCTCTCTTCGATTTAAATATATGGCACAACAACTTGAGAGCGCCCCGAAGATCAGGGTTCTGAACTGCGATTTCCTGTTTGGGCACCTAGACCTGTCGGGCATCATTGCCTTAACGTCTCTTAGCCGACTTCTTTGGATGCTTGATTTGTATATGTTTGCCGTTGCAGCCGAAAAAGATACGGCAAGCATAAAAGTTAAGAGCCTGGATATTGTGGTGACTGAGAAATGTACGCTGAAATGCCAGGATTGCTCAAACTTGATGCAATATTATGAAAAACCGGTAGATAATGAACTTGATCTTATGCTGGCTTCTCTCCAGAAGTTCATGTCCAACGTGGACGAGTTGCATGAGGCTCGAGTCATTGGTGGTGAACCTTTCATGTATAAGAAGCTGCCGCTGCTTATGAATCAGCTTTCATCCTATGAAAACTGCAAGAATATTACCATATTCACGAACGGAACAATCGTTCCTAAAGGTGAAATGCTGGAGTCCATCAAGAATGATAAGGTCTCATTGATCATTTCGGATTATGGGGCATTGTCCAAAAACACATCAAAGCTGAAAGCGGTATTGGATGAAAATGGAATTCCATACATCGCATATGAAGTGGATTTCTGGCAAGACTGCGCCAAGGTTTATTATCGGGAACGAACGCACGAGGAATTGAAAAAGGTGTTTGGCGATTGTTGTGTCAATGATTCGTTAACACTGTTGCATGGGAAGCTTTACGCCTGTCCCTTTTCTGCACATGTAACAAATTTGAAAGCGATTCCCCCCGAAGCTTATGATGATGATGTTGATGTAAGTGCTTTGAGTGATGAAGAATTAAAAACAAAGATCCGTGCAATGTATTCGGCTGAGAGATATCTGAATGCATGCTCGTATTGCGCGGGTAGGGATTACAGTGTCGGCAGAATAGAAGCGGCGCTCCAGACAAAGGCCCCGTTGCCTTTAAAGACATACCCGATTAAAGAGCAGCGCTAGTTTCCAGTGAGGGATAGCATGCTGGTTTCTATTGTCATTCCGGTTTACAACGCGGAAAAGGTCCTGCCAGGTTGTATGGATAGCGTGCTGAACCAATCGTATGGAAACCTCGAGATCATATTAATTGATGACGGCTCAACCGATGGTTCCGGATCGTTATGTGACCGTTATAAATCGATGGATGACAGAGTAAAGGTGTGTCATCAAGATAATGCCGGTCCGTCTGCCGCAAGAAACAATGGCATTCATCTGGCACAAGGTTCTTATCTGATGTTCGTGGATGCTGACGATCATGTGGATACCACCATTGTTCAGCGTTTGGTTGATGCCATTGAGACAAAAAATGTGGGGCTCGCGGTTTGTACATACAAGAGCCATCTTTTTAGCAATGGCAAAGAGGTGGCTACCGGTTCTTTCCAAGTGCAACCGGGGGTCACGTCAACCGAAGAGTTTTTCAGTCTCGAAACGTTTGATATAGAGAACTCACAAGTTGTTCGTGCAAGACATCATATTGCAGGAAATGTTTGGGGTAGATTGTATGTGCTCGATACAATAAAGACGAACGGGCTACTGTTTAATACCAGATTAACAAGATACGAGGATATTTCATTCAATCTATGTTATTTGGGGCACATCAATGAAATATTTGTTTCAAATAAAGAGCTGTACCACTATTGCGTAAACAATGACAAGCCTTCCTTGTCTGATAGGGTAACCAAAGATAAATTCGAAATGCTGACCACCTCATATGAGGCAGTTTGCCATGACTTGGGAAACAGGAAAATCGGTTACATTAAGTACTATTATTCATATATAATCATGGGGAGCATTATCCGTCTTTTCCAGGACAATAGCCCGTTTCCCTTCAGAGAGGCATTTCATGAGGTGAAAGCCATTTGTTCGTCTGGCACATATAAGGATGCCATGAGATATTATCGTATCAGCAAAGGCGGAAGCGCATTGATCCCCTTTCTTCTTAGGCGAAAAATGTTCTTGCTGGCTTCGCTTGCCGCCAAGGCGCGTATGCTCGAGGCGTCATTGGGAAAGAAGCCGATCAGGCAGTGGTGTTTTTCGTCTGAATCTGAATAGGATTGCCTTTCTGAATATGGGGGCGTAAGCCTTCCCGTATGTTTGGGAATTGCGAGATTATTCGAAGGTTTTATTTGGGGACAGGGGATCCAACTTGATTGCCTGAATGAATAGTTAGATATCGACACACATAGATTATGAGAAGGACGGTTTCCAATGATTAAAAAATTCGTAGCCCTCGTTCGGTTCGGGAGGGAAAAAGCCAAGATAGAGGGCGTTCCCCTCAGTCTTGTCCGAATCTTTATAATCATTCTGAATAAATTGGACGGTTATATACGAGAGCTTGACTTCAGGAAGAGGGGGTTGCCGTCTGTTTTGCTGATTACATTACCCAAGAGTGGCAGCATGTTTATTCTGCATTCGTTGATGGGTATTTGCAGATTGCGTTCGCTTCAAACGGGCGATCATGGCTTTCCATATGGGTCTATTGATGGCGATGGTTTGAAGCGATTCGCAAAAGGTTGCGCCATTGATCAGGGGCATTATATGCCGTCATCAAAAAATCTGTTTCTTCTGAAAAGAGAAGGCATCAATAAGGTTGTGGTTCACGTACGGGATCCTAGGCAGGCGTTGCTTTCCTGGGTGCATTACGTGGATAAATTGCATAAAAATAATATTGTATATACTGAACTGGATATCGAACTTCCACTCGATTATTTTGATAAAACATTGGAGGAGAAAATCGATGTTATGATCGAGTGCTGGTATCCCCACCTGATCGGTTTTATTGACGGCTGGTTGCGTTATCAAAGGGAGGGTGTTTCAAGATGGGACGTCGAAGTATTGATTACTGAATTCAAGAAGATGAAAAACACCCCGGAGCTATTGTTCGATGATATATTCAAGTTTTATGGCATCGATCAGTCAACGTTTCCTTCAGATGTCATGCATCATAAAGGGACGCATTCGCACTTCAGGAAGGGTGAGTTGGATGAGTGGAATAGTGTATTCACCGCTGAACAGATAAGGAGAACATCGGAAAGCATGACTGATGAAATGTATGATGAATTCGGCTGGACAAGAGTCCAACCATAACGTTATGCATTATACCGGACCCTTCACTATGCGGCTTTGCTGAAGTCATCATATGGCTACAATTGACATCAACGTACCGCAGTATGCTCCACACAAGATTTGTGTAGGAAGTGCTCGCAAACCGCCATGCTCTGAGCAGGTGATGCGCTGTCCTGAGAGCTGGAGAGAAGGATATAGCTACACGTGTCTGTGCAGCACTGAGATACGATGAGTCTTTCACTTTTCCGAGTCCCATTTCATTTATGAATAGCTCTAAAGGATTCTTTAGAAGACAGGTGAGTCAGATCGTTCATGGGGGATGGCCAGCCCTCAGGCGGAAACTGGCTAGAGTTCAGCCATGGATCATCAGGTCTCCACTATTATTGCTTGAATTACCTGGGAGTATCCTGTTTGTTCTAATCATTCGCCTGATCAGGCCTTTTTATCTGGTCCGCTTTCAGAGGATGATCAACTGGCGAATCGGCCACTATGCCGCGAATATGGAGCTGTACCTGTGCGAGCGTGATGCCGGTATCAATACGCCCGATATTCCCTATGTCGATGTGTGGTATCGCCTCTGTGCGCCATGCAATGAACAATTGGATATTATGTGGGGGCGCAAACTAAATATCGGGCCTCAATATCTATTCATTCTGGCGAACCGAATCAATGCCCTCATTCCCGGTGGGGAGGTGCATCTCATTGACGACAATACAAAAAATGATCGCGATGTGCATAACCTTCTGGAACGCTTTCCACCCCATCTGAGTTTTCTTCCTGAAGAAGAGGATCGGGGCGAGGACGGGCTGCGTGCCCTTGGTATTCCTGAGGGGTCTCCGTTTGTCTGCCTTATCGTCAGGGATAGCAGCTATCTCCAGAATCAAAGTTCGCATCTCGATTGGAGCCGCCATGATTATCGGGATTGTGATATTCAGAACTACATTGCGGCTTCTCGAGCGTTAGCTGAGCGCGGTTATTACGTTATTCGCATGGGGGCGGTGGTAAAAGAGGTCATGGCTGTGGATCACCCGATGATTATTGATTATGCCACGAATGGCATGCGCACCGACTTCATGGACATCTATCTGGGGGCGAAATGCGCATTCTGTATTTCCAACGGAACCGGGTTTGACGCGGTTCCCAATATCTTTCGGCGCCCCATCGTGTATGTCGATCATGTTCCGCTGGGGTATATTTTTACGCACGAGTCCAGGTTTCTGGCGACGACCAAGAAACATTGGTTGCGGGATGAAGATCGGCTCATGACATTCCGTGAGATATTTGAGTCTGGTGCTGCCTATAGTTGTTTCACGGGCAAGTTTGAGGAAATCGGCGTCGAGCTTGTTGAGAGTACGCCTGAAGAGATTACAGCCGTGGTTCTTGAGATGGACGAGAGAGTAAGGGGCACCTGGCGGCCATCGAAGGAAGACGAGGAATTGCAGCGACGTTTCTGGGGGATGTTCCCCAAAACTGAATTGCATGGAGAAATCCGCTCACATATCGGGGCTGATTTTTTGCGTCGACATAAGGAGTGGTTGGAGTGAAGGGCAGGTTTTCGTTTTGGCTGGTCTTTGAACGCTATCTGGTAGCTGTTCAAAGTGCCTGGCCAAAGTTTGTGGAACATATTAAGGCTGGAAACTGGCGGGGTGTCCACTTCATATTGAGAAAGGCATGGTATAAGACTCTTAACCTCCTTCTGTCTCCTGTTGGATTGTTATTTGTTATCATCATACGTGCTATTCGGCCTTGGATATTAATCAGGATTGATGTTCTGGTCAGTAACAGAATGGGTCATTTCGCAGCAAATACGGAACTGTATCTTTGTGAGCGTGATGCGGGGATCAACATTCCGAAGGGCCGTTATCTCGATTTATGGTACCATAATTGGCCGATTTGCAATCAACAACTTGCACGTATGTGGGGGCGATTGCTGCATATAGGTCCCAGATGGTTTCTGTCTGCCATCAAATCCATGAATGAACTTATTCCGGGTGGGGAGATGCACTGCATTGGCAACAACACGAGCGGAGACCGTGATGTGCACAACCTTCTGGAGCGCTTTCCATCGCACCTGAGTTTTCTTCCTGAAGAAGAAAGCCGGGGCGAGGCCGGGCTGCGTGCTCTTGGCGTTCCTGAGGGCGCTCCGTTTGTCTGTCTTCAGGTTCGGGATAGCAGTTACCTGAATAATACTGCTCCATGGAGGGTGTGGAGATACCATAACTTTCGGGATTGCGACATTCGGAATTACGTTGATGCTTCCCTGGCATTGGCTGAGCGTGGCTATTACGTCATTCGCATGGGTGTAGTGGTTAAAGAGGCCATGGATGTTGATCATCCCATGATTATTGATTATGCGACGAGCGGCTTGCGCACCGAATTCATGGATATCTTCCTGGGAGCGAAGTGCGCGTTCTGCATTTCCAATGGAACCGGGTTCGATGCGATTCCCTATGCCTTTCGTCGCCCGATTGCATATGTAGATATGGTTCCCCTGGGGCTTATTCTTACATTTAGTTCAAACTTTCTGGCTACAACGAAGAAACACTGGTTGCGGGATGAGGGGCGATTCATGACATTTCGTGAGATATTTGAGTCTGGTGCCGGCTATCGATGTTTCACGGGGCAGTTCGAGGAAATCGGCGTCGAACTTGTTGAGAGTACACCAGAAGAGATTACAGCAGCGGTTCTTGAGATGGACGAGAGAGTAAGAGGTACATGGCGTCCATCGGAAGACGACAAGAAATTGCAGAGACGCTTCTGGGAGATATTTCAGACAAACGCCAAGCATGAAAGCGTACTTCGTTCACGCATCTTGCATGGCGAGTTACGCTCGAGCTTTGGCGCTGATTTGCTGCGTCGACATAAGGAGTGGTTGGACTAGGTCGTTGGACTTGTCGGATGTGCTGTTGTTATTGAACGAAGAAAAGACGGAAGGCGTGAGTCTGCCGGTTGTGTTGAATCGATGTGTGGGGCAATAGAAGTCATGGATATGAAGAACAGGGTGCTCTTTCAGCTTTCCAGGAATCTCCTGCGAAGGAACGAGCGTTTCAAAGATATTCACAAGGGAGAGAGCTGCTATATCATTGGTAACGGCATCTCCATCAAGGATATGGACCTGAAGAGGCTTGGCGACAAGATCTCGATCGGTTGTGGATATCTCTTTCTGCACAACGAATTCGACGCGCTGAATGCGAAATACTACGCTGAGATGGAGCCTTTCTGGTTTTACCGCTACTGGAAGAGCCGGGTTGACGGAAAATGGGAAATAAATCGCAACAGTGAGATGCAGAAGCAGGTGCTGAAGCAATACCCCGATTTGAATTTCTTCACCAGTTTGTCCAACCGGTTTGCAATATCGGGGAATCATGTTTACTACATGCATCATTTTGATGCGCCTACGTTCAATGCGAACACGTTCGATATGGCAGGGGTGTTTTATTTCAGAAGCCTGATGTATGCCATGATCGGCATGGCTATCTATATGGGTTTCGAAAAGGCTTATCTGATCGGCTGCGATTATACCTTTTCACCGCAGCGCGTTTTACATTTCTATGAAAAGGGCCATGGCAAGACTCAGGTCAACGACACGCACCTGGCGGATTTCTTCAGGGTCGCGCAGGAGCAGATCGATCTGGTCACGGTGACCACCAATGGCGGCATCAGCAAGACCCTCAAATATATTGATTACCGCGATCTTACCGGTGTGGACGCGGTTTTTCGTGAAAATACGGAGCTGGTAAAAAAAGAATATCTGGATGTTCTGGCGGATTACCACGACTATCTGGTTTATTGATCTGGAGAGGCTCTCGGGCATGTAAATCAGGGAAAAGGAGAAATGAAAGCGTGAAAAAAGTTCTTGTTACCGGTGCTGATGGGTTTATCGGATCCCATCTTACCGAACTTCTTGTGCGTGAGGGATATGCGGTTAAGGCTCTTTCCCAGTACAACTCCTTCAACAACTGGGGATGGCTGGAGGACATCGAATGTCTGGATCAGGTTGAAGTGCTTAACGGCGATGTGCGCGATCCGCATTATTGCAAGCATATTACGCGGGATGTGGATGTGGTTTTTCATCTGGCTGCACTGATAGCGATCCCCTATTCCTATGTGGCGCCAGACAGTTACGTTGATACCAATATCAAGGGTACCCTGAACATCTGTCAGGCTGCGTTGGACAATGGGGTGAGCAGAGTGATCCATACCTCCACCAGTGAGGTGTATGGAACGGCACAATATGTTCCCATTGACGAAAAGCATCCATTGCAGCCGCAGTCACCCTATAGCGCGTCGAAGATCGCCGCCGATGCGATGGCGATGAGTTTCTATAACGCATTTCAGTTGCCCGTCATGGTTGCACGTCCTTTCAACACCTATGGACCGAGGCAATCGGCGCGGGCCGTTATACCGACCATCATCACGCAAATTGCCAGCGGCATGAAGCAGATCAAGCTGGGTGATGTAAGTCCAACCCGTGATTTCAATTACGTTGCTGATACGTGCCGCGGTTTTCTGGCGTTGGCTCTCTCTGATGCGGCCATCGGGCAGACCGTGAATATCGGGTCTAACCGCGAGATTACTGTGGGCGACACCCTTAAGCTGATTCGCGAAATTATGAACAGCGATGTCGAGTTTGTAACTGATGACCAGCGGTTGCGGCCGGAAAAGTCTGAGGTGTTTCGACTGTGGTGCGACAATACCAGGATACGTGACCTGACCGGTTTTGAGCCGAAATTCAGTCTCCGCGACGGCCTCGCAGAGACTATCGAGTGGTTTACCCGCCCGGAAAATCTCGCGAAATACAAAGCCGGCATTTACAATCTCTGATCGATGTTCGATGCCCTGATTCGCTTTGTCCGCGACCAGTATCGCACCAGCGATTATATTCCTCTGCACGCACCGGTATTTCATGGCCGCGAGCGGAAATATGTCGCTGATACGATTGACTCGACCTTCGTGTCGAGCGTCGGTGCCTATGTTGACCGTTTCGAACGCGACATGGTCGATTACACCGGTAGCCAAAGGGCCGTGGCGACGGTCAATGGGACCGCAGCACTGCATGTGGCCCTGCAATTGGCGGGTGTCGGGCCCGGAGACCTGGTGATAACCCAGCCGCTTACCTTTGTGGCGACATGCAATGCAATATCCTACGCGGGCGGTGAGCCTGTTTTTGTCGATGTCGACCGTCACAGCCTTGGCTTGTCTCCGGAGGCGCTGTCCGGTTGGTTGCACGATAATGCCAGGCTGGATGACGAAGGCGTTTGCCGTACCCGCGTGGATGGGCGTGTGATTCGTGCCTGCGTGCCGATGCATACCTTCGGGCACCCGATGGACATTGATGGTCTTATGCGGGTGTGTGGCGAATGGAATCTTGCCGTGATCGAGGATGCTGCGGAATCCTTGGGCAGTTTCTACAAGGAGCGCCATACCGGGACTTTCGGCCTGCTTGGAGCGCTCAGCTTCAACGGCAACAAGATCATGACTACTGGCGGTGGCGGCATGATCCTGAGTAATGAGGCCCTCGGCCTGCATGCCAAACACCTGACTACAACAGCGAAGAAACCGCACCTCTACGAATACGTGCATGACGAAATCGGTTATAATTACCGGATGCCCAACATCAATGCAGCCCTTGGTTGTGCCCAGTTGGAACAACTGGAGTCGTTCATCGAGGCCAAGCGAATCCTGGCCAACCGCTATGCCGGCCAACTGAAGGGCAGCGATCTGCAGTTCGTCTGCGAGCCTGCCGGATGCCGTTCCAATTACTGGCTTAATGCCGTCATTTGCGAAAGCTACGGGCAACGTGATGCCCTTCTGAAGGCGACGAATGAACAGGGTGTGATGACCCGCCCGGTTTGGGCTTTGATGAATCGCTTGCCCATGTATGAGCATTGCCGCAAGGGCGACTTGAGCAATGCCGAATGGCTGGAGGCGAGAGTGGTCAACCTACCAAGCAGTATCCTGCCTGAGTTTATTTCGTGAGGCGCAAGGTATGCGTGGTTTCCAGTGGGCGTGCCGATTACGGCTTGCTTTACTGGCCGATGCGTGAAATCCAGAAGGCTTCAGACCTCGAATTGCAAACCATCGTAACGGGCATGCATCTTGCCCCGGAATACGGGTTAACCGTCGATCGCTTTCAGCAAGATGGCTTTCCGGTTTCACAGCGCGTGGATATCGAGCTGGCGGGTGATTCGCCGCGTGAGATAACTAGATCGCTGGGTTTGGGGGTGATTGGTTTCGCGGATGCCTATGCGCAATTGCAGCCGGATATGGTTTTGTTGTTGGGGGACCGTTACGAAATACTTGCTGCCGCGCAGGCTGCGTTGATCGCCCGTATCCCGGTAGCGCATCTGTTTGGCGGCGATACCACCGAAGGAGCCTTCGACGAGGCTATCCGACACAGCATTACCAAGATGTCTCATTTGCATTTTGTAAGTAACGAAATATCGGCGCGTCGAATCATACAGATGGGAGAGGCTCCAGAGGCTGTCCATGTGGTTGGGTCGACAGGGCTGGATGCCATTCATCAGGCGAAGCTGCTGGAAAGAGATGAGTTTTTCTCAGCTATCGGATTTTCCCCGAGAGAAAATAATTTGATGTTGACCTTTCATCCTGTGACGCTTGGCAGGAATTCATCGCAGGACGATTTTGTCGAATTGCTTGCGGCTCTGGATGAACTGGGTGACAAGTTCGGACTTATATTCACCCGAGCCAATGCCGATACTGAAGGCAAGGTTTTGAATGCCATGTTGGACCGGTTTGTAGCGTCACACGCCAATGCAAAGTCCTATGATGCGTTGGGTGAGCACTATCTGAGTGCGCTCAAGCATGTTGATGCCGTGGTCGGGAACTCATCCAGCGGATTATATGAAGCGCCATCATTCGGTATCGCGACAGTCAATATTGGAGACCGACAAAAAGGCCGGCTGCAGGCGTCCTCAGTGATTAATTGTGAAGCACGAAGAAAGGAAATTGTGCAGGCAATCGGGAGGGCGATTTACGAGGACTTCTCGCAAACTGAAAACCCATACGGCGATGGGCATGCTTCTAAGCGCATTGTCGAAGTTATTCGAGGGGTAACCGATCCACGCACTCTGTTGCAGAAACATTTTTTTATACTGGGGGAAACAAGGTGAGTTTGCCGGTGAATATGCATGTTATGATTATTGCCGAAGCTGGCGTGAATCATAACGGTTCAATGGATATGTCGTGTAAATTGATTGATGTAGCAGCGGAGGCTGGTGCAGATGTCGTCAAGTTCCAGTCATTCAGGGCAGATCAGATTATCAGTTCGCATGCACCGAAGGCGGCGTATCAGACGCGCACTACGGATGCCGGTGAAAGCCAACTGGAGATGGTGCGTAAGCTGGAGCTCTCGGAGGAAGACCATGCAAGCCTGATGGCGCATGCCCGGTCGCGGGGCGTGGGTTTTATGTCGACGCCTTTTGATTTGCCCAGTTTGCTTATGCTGACGCAGCGCCTTCATCTGGAAACGATCAAGGTTTCGTCGGGGGATATAACCAATGCCCCGCTGCTTCTGGAAATGGCCAGGACCGGAGCGCGTGTTATCCTTTCCACTGGCATGAGTACGATGGGTGAGGTTGAGGCAGCGCTGGGCGTACTTGCCTTTGGTTATATAGCGTCTAAAGGTGAAGAGCCAAGCACAGCATCTTTTCGTGCGGCTTTGGCATCGGATGCCGGTCAGAAGGCATTAAGACACCGGGTTTCATTGCTGCATTGTACAACAGAATACCCGGCTCCATATGCCGATGTGAACCTCAAGGCAATGGATACCATGGGTCGAAAATTCGGGTTGCCAATGGGGCTATCAGACCATACTCCGGGAATTCATATCCCCATTGCGGCTGTGGCCCGGGGGGCGCAGATCATCGAAAAGCACTTTACGCTCGATCGAGAACTTCCAGGGCCGGATCACGCAGCTTCTTTGGAACCGGTCGAGCTCAAGCAGATGGTCCGGGCGATTCGGGATGTGCAGGCGGCTTTGGGGGATGGAGAAAAGCAACCGTCACCTTCCGAAATGGCAAATCATCATATTGTGAGAAGGAGTCTGGTAGCAGCCAGGGAGATCAAGGCCGGGAAGAAGTTCGGACCCGAAGACTTGATAGCCAAGCGTCCGGGCGATGGCCTTTCTCCTTTCTTCTACTGGGAGATGATTGGGAAGGTCGCAAATCGAAATTATATGATTGACGAAGCCATTGAGCTATGAGTTTGTCGGTATCTCCAATGATCCTTCTGGTCACTTTGAAGCCATGAGGGGGTGGTTGCGGTGTAAAGACCCAACCTCATTCAGTATGCAATTCTTTGGGTTGTAAACCGGTCGGCTGTCGGTACGTTTGAGGGATAATTATCCTTGCGGGGTGCCGCTAGCTGTGAGTCAGCACAATTGATGGAGAGATAATGAAATCTTGGGAGTCTGTTCTCGTTTCACCTGATACACCTCTTCGTGAGGCGATTGCCAGAATCAATGCCGCCACCACGCAATTGGCCTTGGTGGTGGATGAGGGCCGTCATTTGCTTGGTTCTCTTTCCGACGGTGATGTTCGACGTGGATTGCTGGATGGTATGGAATTGAGCGATCCGATTGAGCGCTGTATGTGTCGAACCCCCACGACGGTTCAGGTGGGAGAGGAAAAGGATGCGATCCTGGCTAAAATGAGAAAGCTCGTGTTGCATCAGATTCCGGTTCTGGATGACCAGGGCAGAGTTGTCGACCTGAAAACGATTGACGATTACCTGACCGTGCAGCCAAGGGAGAACTGGGTTGTTATTATGGCCGGCGGGCTAGGCAAACGTCTCAAGGAATTGACACGTAATACGCCAAAGCCAATGCTGACTGTCGGGAATCGTCCACTGCTTGAGACCGTTGTATGCCGTTTTGTTGAGCAAGGTTTTCGCCACATCTGGTTGGCGGTGAATTACCATGCGGATCAGATTGAGAGTCACTTTGGCGATGGGTCGGAATTCGGAGCTGATATTCGTTATCTGCGTGAAGAAAAGAGACTGGGTACGGCGGGTGCCTTAAGCCTCCTGCCGCAGGTTCCGGGCTCCCCCCTTCTGGTGACTAACGCTGATCTTCTGGTGACGGCGGATTATGGTGAGATGCTGGATGAGCATCTTGCCAGAGGAGCTATGGCAACCATGGCTGTTCGTGAGCATGAATACCAGATTCCCTATGGCGTGGTACGTACAGCAGAGGACCGAATCAAAGAACTGGAAGAAAAGCCGCTGCACTTGGCCTTGGTTAATGCTGGAATCTATGCCTTGTCCCCCGAGGCGTTGGCATGCGTTCCGCATGATGCGTTTTTTGATATGCCAGATCTGTTTGCCAAACTAATTAATCAAGAAAAGCCCGTGTGTTATCACAGGCTTGAAGGTTATTGGCTTGATATCGGCCGGCACGAGGATTATCACAAGGCCAATGGCGATTTTCCAGAGGTTTTCCTGTGATCGATGGGCGGAGTATATTGGGTGTTATTCCTGCCCGCGGGGGATCTAAAGGGCTTCCGGGTAAGAATGTTCGGCCGCTTTGCGGTAAGCCACTCATCGCCTGGAGTGTTGAGGCCGGGCTCGCAAGTCAATATATCGACGAGGTAATGGTTACAACTGATAGCGATGATATTGCCGGTATTGCTCGTTCATTGGGTGCATCGGTTCCGTTTATCCGGCCTTCCGGGCTGGCCAGTGATAGATCCACTTCTTTTGATGTGGTTAAGCATACAATCGACTTTTACGAGACAGAACTGGGTAAAAGTTTTGACTACATCGCCTTGCTGGAGCCGACCTCGCCTTTGCGCGAAAAAGGCGATATCGATGGCATGCTGGAGAAAATGATTGCCACGGAAGACCGGTACGATGCGATCGTAAGTTTGGGTGAGGTTCGCGAACATCCATCCATCATGAAAAAGCTTTCGGGCAACAATATTGAACCCTTTTACAAGGATGTCGCGATGACCGCGCGCAGGCAGGATAACGAGGCTGCTTATTTTCCCTATGGCGTCGCTTATATTGTTAAAACAAATACACTGCTTGAAGAGGAATCTTTTTATCCACGGCGCACGACGTACGGAATGATCAAGCGGTACCAGTGTTACGAAATAGATGATATCTATGATTTTCTGGCCATTGAGGGAATTATGAAATACGAGTGGAAACTGCAATGAAATTTTTGGTGATTGGTCTTGGATCGATGGGTAAGAGAAGGGTGCGCAACCTCAAGGCGTTGGGTATGGAGCACGTCGCGGGGTTTGATCCCCGGGCTGACAGAAGGCAGGAATCTTCCGATAAATATGGTATTCCTGTTTTTGAGTCCCTTGAAGAAGCCTTGCTGACCTATGCGCCGCAGGCCTTTGTCATATCAACTCCGCCGGACTTGCACATGCACTATGCGAATATCGCATTTGAGAAGGGTATCAGTTGTTTTATCGAAGCTTCCGTGGTCGATGCGGACAAAATAGCGCAGTTGGCCAGGAAGATTGAAAACACCGGTGTCGTCATGGCCCCATCCTGTACCATGCGTTATTTTTCAGGGCCGAAAAAGGTCAAGGAACTGGTTCAGGAGGGGAGTATCGGCAAGGTGCTGAATATCAACTATCAGACGGGACAGTACCTGCCGGATTGGCACCCTTGGGAAAATATCGAGGAATTCTATGTGTCCACACGCGAAACAGGCGGTGCGCGGGAAATCGTTCCATTTGAGCTGACCTGGCTAAATGATATTTTCGGAGAGGCGGAAGCATTGGGGTGCGTCAAAGCAAAGGTGACGGATATGCCGGCGGATATTGACGATATTTACCATTGTCTGCTGCGCTATCCGAATAATGTTCTTGCAAACATGACGGTGGAAGTTGTTTCCCGTCCGAGGGCGACCCGGGAGATGCGCGTACTCGGCAGCCTGGGCGAAATCGTGTTCAGTGCTGACTCGAACAGTGTCCGCTTTATCAATACCTCGATGGAGTCATGGGAAGAGTTCCGCTTTGATACAGGGACGGTTGAGAACCAGTATATCAATCCCGAGGAGCCCTATATTTCCGAAATGAATGATTTTGTCGAAGCTGCGCGTTCCCGGGATCAGGCTCGCTATCCGAACAGCCTCGAAGACGACTTCAATATTCTGCAAACCTTGTATGACCTTGAAAAAATTATTGCCCGTCAGGCATAACATATTGAGTGCGATGAGAAACACGAATTATGCAGGAGTACAAGCCGCTTCCCGGTTTGTGAGTTGTGGCGAACCGACGGAGATGATTTCGTGATCAATGGTCAGCGAGTATTGGCGATTATTCCTGCCCGGGCGGGGTCGAAGGGGATTCCCGGCAAGAATGTCCGCCCGCTTTGCGGTAAACCGCTTATTGCCTGGAGCATCGAACAGGCGCTTACCTGTCCGGAAATAGACACTGTTGTTGTTTCGACGGATTCAACAGCGATCGCCGATGTCGCACTATCGTATGGTGCCGAAGTTCCGTTTATCCGTCCGGAGTCTCTCTCGGGAGATACGGCCTCGAGTATCGACGTTCTCCTGCATGCTATCGACCACATGCAGGAACGGGATCTCGGATATGATCTGGTTGTATTGGTTGAGCCGACATCTCCGTTGCGCGAGATCAGTGATATTTCCGGGGCTATCCAGCATTTGTTGCATACACCCGGCGTGGAAAGTGTGGTGGGTGTTTCGCAGGTGGAGACCCTGCATCCGTCTTTTCTTTACCGTGAGCAAGGCGGTTTCCTTCGGCCCTATCTTGAAAGGCAGCCGGACAATGTTCGTCGTCAGGATATCGAGAAACTCTATTTTCTCGAAGGGTCTGTCTATGTATCCAGTATCGCATCGATGTATGCCAGGCGAAGTTTCTACCATGATGCGACAGCCCCATGGGTCGTGCCACGCTATAAGTCGTTTGAGGTGGATGACCTGGTGGATTTGATTGCAATCGAGGCACTAATGTCAGCAAGATTGGAGGGCAGAATCTAATGAGCGATTACAGCAAGCGTTTAAATGCGGTTATTCCAGGCGGAGCACATACCTATTCCCGCGGGCATGACCAGTTCCCTTCCAATGCACCGCAGATCCTCTCGCGGGGGAAGGGTGCATATATCTATGATTCCGAGGGAAAACGTTACCTCGACTATGGCATGGCCCTGCGGGCGGTGAATCTTGGTTACGCGGAGGATGAAGTCGATGCAGCGGCAATCCGTGAAATCCATAATGGCAATAATCTGACGCGGCCTTCTCTTATCGAACTGGAAGCTGCGGAACTATTGGTAGATTTGATTGATTCGGTGGATATGGTCAAATTCACGAAGAACGGTTCTACCTCCGTATCGGCTGCCGTTAAGCTGGCACGCGCATACACGGGGCGGGAGATGGTCGCACGATGTGCCGAGCATCCGTTCTTTTCCTATGATGACTGGTTCATTGGATCCACACCGTTGACCAAGGGAATCCCCCAGGAGACCATCGATAAGACCAAAACATTTCAGTACAACGACATCGCTTCTCTGGAGGAGTTGATAGCCCGTTATCCGAACCAGTTTGCCTGTGTGGTTCTGGAGCCGGCAGCGACAGAGGAACCCAGGGACGAATTTTTGCATAAGGTGCAGGCCTTGTGCAGCAAGAATGGTATCGTTTTTGTTCTGGATGAGATGATTACCGGGTTTCGCTGGCACATGAAGGGAGCGCAACACGTTTATGGTGTGAAACCGGACCTGTGCACTTTCGGCAAAGCGATGGCCAATGGTTTTTCGGTGTCATGTGTTGCTGGACGCCGGGAGATTATGGAACTGGGATCGATTGAGGCCGAAGGCAGGGAACGGATGTTTCTGCTATCCACGACGCACGGTGCAGAGATGGGGGGCTTGGGTGCGTTTGTCGCTGCAGTGGATTTCATGCAGCGCAACAAGGTGGTGGAGCACTTGTGGGGCTACGGTCAGAAGCTGATAAGCATGCTGCAGCGCCAAGCCGAGGCACACGGTATTGCCGATCATTTCAAGGCGGGCGGTTTTGCCTGTTCGCCTTATTTTTTGACCCTGGACCAGGCTGGGGCCAATTCACTTCCCCTGCGCACCCTTTTCCTCCAGGAAATGATCACTAACGGTGTACTCATGCCGTGGGTTGCTCTGTCCTACCGACATGGGGATGAGGAGTTGGCGCTGACCGAAGCGGCAGTGGATCAGGCTTTCTCGGTTTACCGCAAGGCGCTGGAAGATGGGGTGGAAAAATACCTTGAGGGTCCTGTCGTCAAGCCCGTTTTCAGAAAATACAACTGATGCGCATTGCCCTGGTTTCGCTTAACCAGCGCTGGCTGGACAAGGACGAAAATTTCCGCCGCTGCGACAGTTTTGCCCGGGAAGCGGCAGGCCACGGTTGTGATCTGGTGGTTTTCCCGGAGATGACGCTGAGCGGATATTCTCTGGATGTTGCGGCGATCGCCGAGCATGAACAGGGTTCGGAGAGCGTGCAGCGCTTTGCAAGGCTGGCCGCTGATGCCGGCGTAGATATTATTTTCGGTGCATGTCTTGTGCATACCGCATCCGGGAAACCCCGTAACTACCTGTGTCTGGCCCGCCGTACCGGAGGGGCGGAGGCGGTTTATGCCAAGATTCACCCTTTTAGCTTCAGTGGAGAGGATAAGGTTGTGGAGATGGGCAGCGCGCCATGTGTGCTGGAGGCAGGTGGCCTGCATCTTGGCTGCTCGGTATGCTATGACCTGCGCTTTCCCGAATTATTCTCCCCGATGGCACCCGGTTGCGATGCGATGATCAATATTGCCAATTGGCCCGCCCCGAGGGCGGCGCACTGGCGGGCGCTGCTGGTGGCAAGGGCCATCGAAAACCAGTGGTTTGCCCTGGGGGTCAATCGGGTGGGAATCGATGGGAATGGCCTGCAATACGAGAAATGTTCGATGGCCATAGCCCCGGATGGCACAATCCTTGTGCCTGTGATCAGTGGGCCGGAGATGGATGTTTACGAAATCGACCGGGAGGATGTTACCCGTTATCGCAAGGGGTTTCCCACCATACGTGATAAGCGTTATGCATTGTACCGCGACATGATGGAGGCAAGTGATGCTGAGTGAGAAGGTCGTGGTCATTACCGGGGGTGCGGGGCTGCTCGGTCGCCAGTTCTGTGCTTCCGTGGCAGAGCAGGGTGGGGTTGCCGTGGTGGCCGATCTGGATGCCTCCGGGGCATCCCGGGTGGCTGCGGAGATCAGCGAGAAATATGGTGGTCGAGCCGAAGCGGCGACCCTGGACATTACAAGCAAGGCCTCGGTTTCCGAACTCATTGAGTATCTTGGCGAGCGCTATGGGCGAATTGATGCGGTGGTGAATAATGCCTACCCGCGCAACCGGAATTACGGACGCAAGCTGGAGGATGTTTCCTACGAGGATTTTTGCGAAAATGTTAATCTTCACCTGGGCGGTTACTTTCTTGTGGCGCAGCAGTTCGGAGCCTATTTCTGCAATCAGAGGGAGGGGAATATCATCAATTTTGCATCCGTTTACGGGGTGATAGCTCCCCGTTTTGATATGTATGCAGGAACCGAGATGACTGTGCCGGTCGAATACCCCGCCATCAAATCAGCCGTCATTCAACTTACGCGGTATTTTGCCCAGTATTTCAAAGACAAGGGCGTCAGGGTCAACTGCATCAGCCCCGGAGGCATTCTGGATAATCAGCCCGAGACGTTTCTTCGTGAATACAATCGTTATTGTGGCTCCAAGGGCATGCTGAACCCACAGGATGTCAGCGGCAGCCTGTTATTTCTGTTGTCCAGGGCGTCCCGCCATATTACCGGCCAGAACCTGATCGTGGATGATGGCTTCAGCCTGTAGTTCAGGCATGGTTGTTCATCAGTGAAAAAGATCATTTATATCAAGCCTTCGCCGTTAACCAGGCACTTTGCGAAGAGCTATTACTTCGATGACTTCGAACGGCGCGGTATTGCGGTCGAGTACTGGGATGTCAGCCGGCTGTATGCGCACGATGTCCATGCCGGCGAGCAAACCAGACCGGATATCGCGGTTAGCTTCAACTGCAAGCGTGAGGTCAGAGAGCGGATTGCTGCGGAGGCAGGGAAGGAAACCGTGATTGTCGAGATGTTCACCCTTGGCTGGGACTTTTTGTGGTTGCATCGTGCCCTGACCAAGCACCGGTGTTACATCGCCTTGTTCGGCATCGGGCACCTGCCGATTCCGGCCAGAACGACTTCGCCCGGGGGTATGATCGCGCGGCTGTGCGATGGGGGCGGAGCCAAATTTCTCAGACGTTTTCTCAATAAGCTGGTTCTTGCCGCCATGGCTGCTGGCATGCTGAAAGGGTTTGATGTCGTCTTTGCTGCAGGCAGAAGTGCCTTGGGAAAGCATGGTGGTGAATCCGAGGTTGTGGGAATCAACTATTACGACTACGACGCTTATCTTTCCATACGGGACGGGAAGGACAGAATCATCGAGGGGCGTTACGCCGTGTTCCTTGACGAGAATCTGCCCTATCACCCGGACTGGAGCCTGTTGAACATCAAAACCGTTGAGCCGGAAAGCTACTTCCGTGGTATCAATGCCTATTTTGACCTGATTGAGAAACGCTTCGGGGTACGCGTGGTCATCGCTGCCCATCCATCTGCAAATTATGCCGAGTCACGGTTCGCAGGCCGGGAGATTATCAAATACAAGACCAACGAGCTGGTCAGGGACAGCGAGTTTGTTTTTGCGCATGCAACAACCTCCATCAGCTTTCCGGTTCTTTACGGCAAGCCGCTTATCTTTCTGTATAACGATCAGTTGCAGCGGCTGGGTAGCCAGTCGATCCTGCCCTGGATCGTTAACTTCTCCGATACGCTGGGGAGCGGATTATGCAACCTTGATAGCATTCACTCCGTCGAGCAACTGAGTATTCCTTGCGTGAATGCAGGGAAGTATGAGCAATATAAATATGATTACCTGACATCCCCGGAGTCTGAGGACAAGCTGACCAAGGAGGTCATTCTCGACTTTTTGGAAGCGGCAGGATGAAGTCCATCGAGTTCCCACGTAGAGCTCCGGAAGGAAGTATGCCGTGGGGCATCGGGGTTCCGAATGCCGCAACTGGCGATGCCGGCAAGACTTGTCACAGGCAAGGGGTTATCTTGGGAGGCCGCTGTCGCATCAGGCAAAGGCGGATTCGCGTAGCAGGGGAAAGGGTTCGTTGATAAGCTGTTCAGGAAGGCAGGGGTGATCAGATGACGGCACATCGGGTAGTGGGACTGTCGGGATCGACGGTGCTGGTGACTGGAGCCGGCGGCTTTATCGGCTGCCACCTGAGCGCGGCGCTGCGAGATGCGGGAGCGCGTGTTGTCGGTTTCTCCCGGCAGATGCCGGCGTCTGGGCAGGCAGGGGTTCAATACTTAGAAGGCGACCTGGCAAACGCCGGACAGGTCGGCGAGGCGGTGTCCGATCTTGCTCCCGACTATGTCTTCCATCTGGCAAGCCTGAAGAACAAGGCGACAGGCATGGACGACCTTCGCGCAGCCCTCCGCAACGATGTGTTCGGCACGCTCAACCTCGTGGAAGCATGCCTGCGTGCCGGCTCCGTCAAACGCTTTGTGCATCTCGGCAGTTGCGAGGTCTATGGCGGTATGGAGGCCCCGTTCAGGGAGCAAGCCAGGGAAGCTCCGGTCAGCGCGTACTCGTATGCCAAGGTGTCGGTCAGTCATTTGCTGCAGATGCTGGGCGGGTTACATAATTTCGCTGCGGTTGAGCTGCGTCCGTCGGTTGTCTATGGCCCGGGCCAGCCTGCGGGTATGTTTGTCCCGACCGTGATCGCCAGCCTGCTGGCCGGCAAGCATTTTCCGATGTCGGAAGGGGAGCAGACCAGGGATTTCGTATATGTCGGCGATGTTGTCGAGGCCATGCTTCTGGCAGCGGTCAATCCGGATTGCAGTGGCCAGATCATCAACGTCAGCAGTGGCAGTCCGGTCAGTATCCGGCGCGTTGCCGCGATGGTGGCCGAGCAGATCGGCGGGGGTGCCCATGATTTGCTCGGGATAGGGGAGCAGCCCTACCGGAGCGGGGAGGCCATGCAGTACTGGGCGGACAACAGCAAGGCCGAGGCGGTGCTGGGCTGGAAGCCGCGTGTTCCACTCTCCGACGGCCTGTCTCGAAGCATCGATTATTACCGCCGTTCCATGTGCCAGACAAACGCATGAGCTTTCGTATTCACTACCATTCCGATTGCTCGTTCTTCGCCGGTTGCGAGAACATGCTGGTCAACTTCCTGCACAGTGATGAACTGGCGGCCTGCGCCGACTTGAGCTTCAGCTACAGGTATTCGCCGCGCTATCGGCAAGGCCTGGAGTCCAGGGTGGAAAAGGATGTCCCTACCTTTCCCCTGTCACTGATCGAATACAATGCGGTGTTCGGCAGGCCGCTTCATTCCCTGTCTGGCATGCTGTTCAAGCTTGCCGGTCTGCTGCTGCTGTTCCGGTTGTGGTTTCTGCTCTACAACAGCTACGTGATGTGGCGCTTTCTCGGCACCCTCGGGCCGGTGGATATCCTGCACGTGAACAACGGTGGTTATCCCGGAGCAGGTTCATGCATGGCGGCCGTGTTTGCCGCGAGGCTGAGGGGAGTGCGGCGCATCGTGTATGTGGTCAACAATGTGGCGGTTGGCTACCGTCGCCCAAGCCGCTGGTTGGATTACCCGTTCGACCGTTTGGTCGCGCGATGGGTTGACCGGTTCGTTACGGGCTCGAGCTACGCCGGCAGTGCGCTGGCCAGGGTGATGAGGCTTGCCCCGGAGCGCATGCAATGCATCCATAATGGTGTGCGCTTGCGGCAGCCCTCGGAGTGCAGAGAGGAGTTTGCCGCGCGCCTGGGCCTGCCCCGGGACCGCTTACTGCTCGGTGTTGTTGCCGTGCTGGAGGAACGCAAGGGGCACCGGGTGCTGTTGCAGGCCATGCGCCTGCTGAAGCAGCGGCTTGATGCCATGCCGCTGTTGCTTGTCGAGGGGCATGGAAGCGAGCTTGCCGGGTTGCGAGAATACGTGGCGCAAAACGGACTTGGCGACGATGTCCGATTTCTCGGCGACGAGGATAACGTTTTCAACCTCCTCTGCGCGGTCGATTTTGTTATACTGCCGTCGATAAGGGACGAGGATTTTCCGAATGTCGTGATCGAGTCAATGGGCCTTGGAAAGCCCGTGATTGCAAGCAGGCTATGCGGCACGCCCGAGCAAATTGATGACATGGAAAGCGGTCTTCTCGTGCCGCCCGGCGATGCCGGGGCTCTGGCGGAGGCGATATTGACCCTGTCGCGAGGGCAGGAAATCCGACAGGCTTTGGGTGGCCGGGCAAGGGAGAAGTTTGCACATGAATTTACCTCCGGGTCCTCGGTCGGGCGATACATTGATTTATACAACGAACTGTTAGCGAGTGGATGATGAAAACTGTGATTCTTTGCGGTGGCCTTGGCACCAGAATACGTGATGTGGCGGACGATATACCCAAGCCGATGATCCCGATCGGACCCTATCCGATTCTTTGGCATATCATGAAGACCTATGCCCATTTCGGGCACAGGGAGTTCGTACTCTGTCTGGGCTACAAGGGGCATTCCATCAAGAACTTCTTCCTCAATTACGAGGCATATACCAGTAATTTCACCCTTGATTATGGCAAGGGCGGCGGGATCGAATACCATGACGGGCACGATCTGTCGGACTGGAAGATTTCTCTGATTGATACCGGGGGCAAGGCAATGACCGGCGCGCGAATCGCCCGTATCCGGGAATATGTCGGGGATGAGGATTTCATGTTGACCTACGGAGACGGCGTCAGTGATGTGGATATCAACAGCCTGGTGGAATTCCACAAATCGCACGGCAAGGTGCTTACGGTGACCGGTGTGCGCCCGCCCGGCCGCTTCGGTGAGATGGTAAGCGGATCCGGCGGAGTGATTTCCGAGTTTAATGAAAAGCCTCAGGCCACGGCAGGACGTATTTCGGGCGGCTTCTTCGTCGCCCGTCCGGAACTGTTCGACTACCTGGAGGAGCGCGAGGACCTGGTGTTCGAGCAGGAGCCCATGCACAAGCTGGTTGCCGACGAGCAACTGGTGATGTTCAAGCACGACGGCTTCTGGCAGCCGATGGATACCAGCAGGGAGTATCAGTTGCTCAATTCGATGTATGACAACGGAAGGGCGCCATGGGTTCGATAGGCATGAAGGATGACCTGCTGTTATTCAAGGGAAAGAGGGTTCTGATCACGGGGCATACCGGATTCAAGGGGTCCTGGCTGGCATTCCTTTTGCACGAGATCGGTGCGGAGGTGACCGGGTACGCCTTGCCGCCGCTTCCGGGCCCCAGCCATTTCGAGATGCTGGGTTTGAAAGAGAAGGTTAACCACATTGCCGGTGACATACGCGACAGGGAAAAGCTGAATGAGGCCATGCAGGCATGTCAGCCGGAATTCGTCCTGCACCTGGCAGCCCAGGCGCTGGTGAAACAATCCTATGACGATCCGGTGGACACCTTCAGCAGCAATGTGCTGGGCTCGGCTCATCTGCTTGAGGCGGTGAGAAACTGTCCGTCGGTGCGCTCACTGGTTTATATCACCTCGGACAAGTGTTACGAAAACGTCGAATGGATATGGGGTTATCGCGAGAGCGACCGGCTTGGCGGACGCGATCCGTACAGCGCCTCGAAGGCCGCGGCGGAAATCGTTTTCTCGGCCTATGCGCGTTCCTTCTTTGCTTCCCGAAAGAATCTGGGAGCTGCGACAACCCGGGCGGGTAATGTGATCGGCGGGGGCGATTGGGCAGCGGATCGTATCGTGCCCGATTGCATTCGTGCGATCGAAAATGGAGATCCGATTTACCTGAGAAATCCGGAGGCGACCCGCCCGTGGCAGCACGTGCTTGAACCCCTGTCGGGATACCTGCTGCTTGCAGCCAGGTTGTACGAGAACCCCGAAAAATTTGGCGGGTCATGGAATTTCGGCCCTGAAACCTCCGAGGTGCGTACGGTTCGCGAGGTGGCAAGCACCATCATTCGCCACCTCGGCCGTGGCAGCATCGAGATGGATGCCCAGCAGCACCACCATGAAGCCCAGCTGCTGCAACTGAATTGCGACAAGGCGCATCAACTGCTGGGGTGGAAACCGCGCTGGCCGGTGGAGAAGACCCTGGAGGCGACAGCCCAATGGTACAAGGCTGTCCTCGAGGGGGCTGATGCAGCGTCGGTGACCCGTACCCAGCTACATGACTATTTTCCGGAGCTGTCATGATTGCCGGTGTGAGTGTGACGCCCCTGAAACAGTTCTTTGACGAGCGCGGCAAGGTGATGCACATGTTGCGGGAGGATGCCCCGCATTTTCAGCGCTTCGGGGAAATCTATTTTTCCTGCACTTATCCGGGAGCCATCAAGGCATGGCATCTGCATAAAACGATGACGCTCAATTATGCGGTGGTGCACGGTTCCATCAAATGCGTGCTGTTTGATGACCGTCCCGACAGCCCGACCCGGGGCGTGGTCGAGGAGTACTTCATGTCACCGGAGAATTATTTCCTGCTGACAGTCCCGCCGCTGGTCTGGAATGGCTGGAAGGGCATCGGGGATAGCGCATCCATCGTGGCGAACTGTGCCACCCAACCGCACGATCCTGATGAAATCATGCGCATTCCTCCTGACGACAAGACCATTCCGTATGACTGGCATATCCAGCACAAATAGGACGCCGGCGGTTGCTCTCAGGGTGTCCAGGTTCGACGATGTGAAGGTTATATGATGCGGATACTGATCACGGGCGGCTTTGGATACATCGGTGGCCGTCTGGCGCAGCATCTCGCGGCCTCGGGCAGGTCTCGGATTGTGTTGGCCTCGAGATGCGGAGTGGCTTCGCCGCGCTGGCTGCCCGATGCGGAGGTGTTCACCATGCGCTGGGACGATGCTTCCGTCCTGCGTTCGGGCTGCTCAGGCATCGATGCGGTCGTGCACCTGGCTGGCATGAATGCACAGGATTGTGCCGCCGATCCGGCCGCCGCGCTGGCCTTCAACGGGGTGGCCACGGCGCGCCTGTTGCAGGCAGCCGTAGCGCAGGGGGTTCGGCGTTTCGTCTACATGTCCACGGCGCATGTCTATGCAAGCCCGCTGGTCGGAGAGATCACCGAGCAGGACTGCCCGCAGAACCTGCACCCCTACGCTTCAAGCCACCGGGCCGGGGAAGATGCGGTTAGGGCTGCCGCGGCAAGGGGTGAGGTCGGGGCGGCCGTGATTCGCCTGTCGAATGCATTCGGTGCACCGGCCCATGTGGGCGCGAATTGCTGGATGCTGTTGGTTAACGATCTCTGCCGCCAGGCGGTGAGTGAACGGCGTATGGTGCTGAGAACCCCCGGTTTGCAAAGCAGGGATTTTATCGCCATGGCCGATGTTTGCCGGGCAGTTGGTCACCTGCTGGACTTGCCCGAGCAATCTCTTGGCGATGGCCTGTTCAATGTCGGAGGGCAAGCCATGTCGGTGTACGGTATGGCGAAGGTTATTCGCAGCCGTTGTGCTGAGACTCTTGGGTTCATGCCGGAGATTGTGCGTCCGATGCCGGCTGCGGGTGAAAGCGCCACCTGGCTGGATTACCGCACGGACAAGTTGTTGGCGAGCGGATTTGCCCCGGATGGCTGCGGGGATGCCGAGATCGATGAGGTCCTGCGCATGTGCCGGGCCGAATGGGGAGCGAAATAGATGCCCGGAGCCCCCCTGGTCAGCGTGATCATTCCAACCTACAACCACGCCCGTTTCCTGAAAGAGGCCCTGCAGTCGGTCTGTGACCAGAGCTTCACGGACTGGGAAGCGATCGTCGTTAATAACTATTCCGAGGACGATACGGTTACCGTTGTCGAGTCGTTCGCGGACGAGCGCATTCGGTTGGAGAATTTCCGCAATAATGGCGTGATTGCGGCTTCCCGGAATCGCGGCATATCCCTGGCGCGGGGAACCTATCTGGCTTTTCTCGATTCGGATGACGTCTGGTACGAGAACAAACTGGAGCGTTGTCTGTCGTTCTTCAAGGGGGATGTGGCGCTTGTTGCGCATGGCCTTCGCAAAAGCGGAGAAGAGGCAAAGGATATGTTCTGCGGCCCGGCCGAGCGGGCCACCTTCGATGCGTTGCTGGACGGATATAACTGTATCACCCCTTCGGCGACCGTTGTGCGCAAGGATGTCGCGCTTCAGGTCGGCGGTTTTTCGGAAGACGAGGCATTTGTTACGGCCGAGGACTACCATTTCTCCCTGAAGCTGGCACAGGCAGGTGCGAAGATGGATTTTATCCGGGAGGTCTTGGGCGAATACCGGGTGCATTCTGGAAACATGAGTGCGTCATCGTTACGGCAAATGCATGCGGGTCTGCGTGTGTTCGAGTCATTACTGCCCGGTGAATCTCAACGCAGTCTCGCTACCCGGATGCGTATCAGGCGACGTTATTGTCTTGCCTATTATGGTGTTGCCCGAGCCATGCAGCGCAGAGGAGGTTTTCTGCAATCCTGGCCGATGCTGTTGCGGGCGGTCGCTTATTACCCCCTATTTGGCAGGGCATACCTTGCCATGCTGAATTCACTGCTCGGGGCTGCTCTGTCACGCGTCCGATGACCCACACAATCCTTAAGGTGTCATGCGAGGTCGTTTTTCATTATCGTTGATGACTTGAGTGACAAGGGGGCTTTGGTGCAGTTCCGTTTCGTGGGCTGACTCATTACCATGCGCCCAGCTCAAAGGAGTCGTGAAGATTGATGAAAGGACTGGTATTGTGAACAAATTCGATTTTGCCGAGGAGATTCTGTCTTCCCCCGTTGTCGACAAGGAAGCATTCATTCTGGATATGTGTCGTGGCAAGGATGTTCTCGACATGGGTTGCGTTTGTCATGACGAATCCTTTTATAGTCGTGACGATTGGCAGCATGGCCGGATCAAGGGTGTCGCCCGGAAATTGCTGGGCGTTGATTACCTGGAATCCGATGTGAAGAAGTTGCAGAAGAAAGGCTTCGATGTTCTGTGTGCCGACGTCACCAGGGAAATCTGTATTGAAAAGACATTCGATGTAATCGTTGCCGGGGATCTTATCGAGCACCTGGTGAATTTCGAGGGCTTTTTCGAGAATCTGAGCAGGTTGCTGAACGAAGGGGGGAAGGTCATTCTTTCAACACCCAATCCGTTCTACGCAGGCGAATTCCACTATGTGGGTTTCAAACGGGCCTACCTTATCAATCCCGAACATACCTGCTGGATTGATCCGATGGCTATGCGGCAACTGGTGTCGCGGTTCGGGTTTGAGATTGTTGAAACGCATTTCATCGAAAAGCGCTGGTCGCTGGGTAACCTCATGGCCGAAAACCGTAACGACACCTATGACATTCTCAAGGGTGAGTGGATGAAAAAGGGAACCGCCTCGAAGATTCGCCGGCGCCTGATCGGCATGCTGTTTAACCTGTTTTATCTTCCTTACCGCTTCATCACCTTCCAGAACACCCGATTCGTTCGTTACAGCGACTACCTGGTTGTGTTGAAGAAAGCCGAGTAGAAGGAGTTCAGTTATGGCCGAAATCGTTTTTGTTCAAATGCCGTTCTGGGGGATTGGCGTGCCTTCGCTGGGTAGCGCCATGCTGAAAAGCTATCTCAAGGAGCGCGGCGTAGAATCCAGAACGATGGATATCAACATCCACGCCTATCTCCTCAGGGGCAAAAAATACAGCGATTACTGGGACGTCAAGAACGGCTGGAACCACGTCAACAACGAAGATGAGATGCTGGCGTATTACAAGGATTTCCAGTCGATGTTTTCGCATTTCATCGACGAGATCGAGGAGATCAATCCGAAAATTGTCGGCTTTACCGTTTACTACTCCAATTTCATGGTCACCAAGCTGTTTGCCGCCGAACTGAAGGCCCGGCTTCCGCACATCAAGCTCATACTGGGCGGCCCCAATGTCGCTTATTATATGGGCAATAAGAACGAACTGATGGCCAAGCCTTACGTTGATGCCCTTTGCCTGAATGAGGGCGAAAAGGCGGTAGTGGCCTATTATGAGGAAGTGTCGTGCGAGAGCGGCAAGCAGTTGCCGGGTGTGACCTACAAGCACCGAGACAAGGTTGTTGAAGAATTGCCGACGGAGTTCGTGAAGAAACTCGACACCCTGCCGTTTCCCGATTTCAGTGATTTCGATCTGTCCCTTTATGGCACGGGGATCCATCTGCCCAGTTACGTTTCACGCGGTTGCCCGAACAAATGCGTCTATTGCACGGAGCGTAACTTCATGCAGCTGTTCCGCTTCCGCTCGGCCAAGAGGATGGTCGAGGAGTTCGAACATATCGCCAAGACCTATCCGACAGTTGAGTCCATCCGGATGTGCGACAGTATCTCCAATGCCAACACCAGGGTGCTGGAGGAGTTCTGCGACCTGATGATTGAGCGGGATATTCCCCTGAAGTGGAATCTCGAGAATGCCGTGATCCGCAAGGAGATGCGGGCTCCGTTGTATAAAAAGCTGAAGAAGGCGGGTTGCACCCTGCTCGGTTACGGGCTTGAGAACCCTTCTGATCGCATTCTGAGGAGCATCGGAAAAAATCTGGCTCTGGGTGTGGACATCGAAAAGGTTCTGAAGGAAGGGAAAAAGGCCGGGCTGTACATCAGCATCAATATCATGTTCGGCCTGCCGGGAGAGACCGAGCAGGATTACGTGGAGCTTCTCGACTTTCTGAAAAAGAACCGAAGCTCGCTGAGCATGGTCAACCCTTCTATTAATTTCTGCGTCTTCTTTCCCGGTTCGTTCGGTTATCAGGATCCGGAGAAGCACGGCCTGGATATGACTAATGGGCCGGATTTCTGGCGCACAATCGACGGCAAGAACACCTTCCCGGTGCGTCTGGAGCGATTCGAAAAGTTTGTTGCCGAGGCCAAGCGCCTCAAGCTGGACAATCTTTTCGACACCTCCGAGGTGCCGAACAAGAGTCAACTGCTGTTCAGGTATTACGCCACGGTGGGCGAGAAGGAAGAGGCTCTGAAATACTATCAGAGGATTCCACAGGACGACCTGACCAACGGGTTGCGCAGAATCCATGACGGCATCGTATCAGGCAAGGTCGTTGAGGATTACACGCCGATTGACGATTATTGCGAAGCAATGATGGAGGACCAGTTGAACAGGAATCAGGCCAGCCAGTCATTGAGCTGGATGATGGACAACCTGATGGATGCCCGCATCTTTTCGGAGAATGACTGGCGCAAGGATGTGCATCCCATCCGCTATCATGTCAGAAGGCTCGCGCATCGGGTGATCGGGCTGCATCAGTTCGAGAAGCGGATCAACAGTGTTATTTCGCTGATGAAGGTAATGCGAATTCCCGATGCGACTCGCAACCATCATCAGAACTGATTTAATCCCCGCGCTGCACGAATCAAGGTTCGCCCCTGATGCAGAGAAATTGTTAGTACAGGCCGTTGCAGGTTCGCCGATGTTCGCGTCGCAGGGTCGGGCGGGTAGTGCCCTGGTGACTTTCACCCTGAACCTATCGGGATGAATCCTTCCGCCATGGATAAGATGAGCCCCGTCGGATGGACGAGCGTTTCAGGCTTGATGCTGTTTCTGATCCTGTTGCTACATACCTATGCGCTGAATTATCCGCCGTTTATCTTGCATAACTTTTTGCCGGATGTCGTTCGTATTGCGAATGAAGGGCTTGTTATCATCCTGCTTTCGGTGATCTGCCTGAGGTATCGGTATTTTTCCGAGGCGGTCTGGATTGTTCCTGTGTCCGCGCTTTTTGGCTTTAGCCTGATTCTGGGGCTGGATACGGTGATCAAACTGGTATCATCCTACAACAAGCTGATCGTTCTCTTCCTTTTGATCGGGGTTCTGGCGTCGAACCGGCGGGCCTTGGGCGCGTGTATCACGACCTGGATCAGGCTGTCTTATCTTTTATGCATTATGGCGATTCTTGCCATCGTCGCCTACAAGAGCGGGATTCTGTCATTTTCACCCACCGTGATGGGACGATACTATTATTTGCATCACGATATTCTCGGCAATCTGATTCCGAGATACCTCTTTGACATACCATTCGCCAGGGTGGTCGGCTATATGACCGAGGGTCAGTACCTCGGTTTTGTGATGGGCTTCAACATCCTGGCTTCCCGAAGCTGGATTGACGACCCCAGGAGCAGAAATCGATTCGTCTGGTTGAACCTGATTGCCGGTTTGACCACGCTTTCAACTACTTTCTATGCATTCTTTGCGATATACCTGCTGGCGACCTTTTCGGTTGGAGGGAAGAAGCCGGATGTTCCCTTCAGGCTCGTCATCCTTTTTACCCTCGGCGTCTTCCTGGTGTATTTTCTTGTTGACCATATGGCCTACTCGCATGCTGAGCGGATTCGCTCCGTCTTTCTGGTTCTGGATGTTCTCAGGCAGAGCGACTGGATTACCCTTCTGTTCGGTCATGGCGTCAGAGCGGTGCTGACAACCGAATCAGGCTGGCTTTCCATTCTGGTGGATCGGGGCGTCCTGATGATGGTCTTCATGTTGTTCCTGATGATCCGCTATACAAGACATAATCGATGGCTTCTGTTTTATGTCCTGGTGACTCAATTGGCAAATACGCAGTTTTGGTACCCGGTGTTCATCCTGCTCGTCGCCATGACCTATGCAGCGAGCAGGACCTCGCGTTTCGACCGTTTCGTCTGGCAGACGGGCGAACCTGTCGGAACGGGAGTGACTTGCGCGGAGGGTTCGTCCATCTCCAAAAAGTCAGGTGAATTGCAGCCGATATAAGGGTAGGCTTGCCCACAGTCGTTCACAGGGGTGTCGGTCGTTCACGGCAGGCAAGCGGCGTAATAAAAGAGAGGAATCCGGATCGATTATGCCTTGGACAGGGAAGAGCGTTCTAATCACAGGGGTTTGCGGCTCCGTCGGCAAGGAGTTGCTCAGGCAGCTCATTGAGACCGAGGTAGCCAGCATCGTGGGCCTGGACAACAACGAGACCGAGCTGTTCTTTCTTTCCGAGCAGTATGCTGCAGATCCCAGGGTGTCCCTGTTTCTCGGCGATCTGCGAGATCGTGACAAACTGAACAGGAAGATGAACGGTATGGATATCGTGCTGCATGCTGCTGCCCTCAAGCACGTCATACTGTGCGAAAAGACTCCGCGCGACCCCGTGCAGACCAATATTATCGGCACCCAGAACGTGATCGATGCGGCCATTCAGAACAATGTCGAGCGCGTGCTGTTCACTTCAAGCGACAAGGCCGTGAATCCGACCAATGTGATGGGAACGACCAAGCTGATGGGAGAGCGGCTGATGACGGCTGCCAATGCCCATCGCCGCGGTGGCGGACCGATATTCGCCTCGACCCGGTTCGGTAACGTGCTCGGTTCGCGTGGGTCTGTTGTGCCGGTTTTCCGCGCGCAGATTGCACGAGGTGGGCCATTGACCCTGACCGACGAGGACATGACCCGCTTCATCATGACGCTTGAGCAGGCTGTCAGGTTGGTGATGGATTCCGTATTTCTCGCCTGCGGCGGCGAAGTGTTCGTCACCAAGATGCATGTTGTCCGGATTGCAGACCTGGCCAGGGCGATGATCGAGGAACTTGCCTCCCGTTACGGCCATGCGCCGGAGGATATTAAAATTCGGGTTATTGGTTCCAAGCCCGGCGAAAAGCTGTACGAGGAACTGATGAACGATGAAGAGACCCGCCGCACGGTTGAGTTGCCGGGTTACTTTGTGGTTCTCCCGGCATTCAAGTCGGTGTACGAGGAAATCGACTATAGTTATCCCGGCATGGGCGACGTCGGCATCTCGGCGCCGTATAATTCGAGTGTGATTCCGGCGATGGGTATGGCCGACCTGAGGACCTATCTTGGGGACAACCAACTTCTGGCGGAGGATGCATGCGCGTATTGATTCTGGGTGGAGACGGCTACCTTGGTTGGCCGACGGTCATGGACATGGCGGCCAAAGGACACGAGGTATGCGCGGTGGACAACTACCTGCGCAGGAATATGGCCCAGGAAACCTCCTCGGAGGCGCTTGTTCCCGCTCCGAACCTGCATGATCGTGCGGGTATCTTTCGCAGTGTCGCCGACAAGGCGGTTCGCGTGGAGATCGGCGACTGCGCTGATCCGCAGTTCATGGAGGCACTGTTCCAGGATTTCCGTCCTGAGGCGGTGGTGCATTATGCCGAGCAGCCATCCGGCCCGTATTCGATGATGGGAGTTCGCGAAGCTCGCCGCACCTTCAGCAACAACCTGGATGCGACCTTCAACGTTATCTGGTCGGCGATCCAGTTCGCTCCCGAATGCCATATCATCAAGCTGGGTACGATGGGGGAATACGGAACGCCCAATATCGATATCGAAGAGGGCTGGCTGGATGTTGAGCATAAGGGCCGCAGCCAAAAATTCCTGTATCCGCGCCAGGCTGGCACCCTGTATCACACCACCAAGGTGCTGGATACGGACCTTCTGTGGTTCTATGTGCGCGCCTACGGTCTGCGCGTCACCGATCTGATGCAGGGGCCGGTCTACGGCCTGTCCACGGCCGAGTCCGACATGGACGAACGCCTGCTGCCGAATTTTCACTACGACGATATCTTCGGCACTGTGGTCAACCGTTTCCTGGTGCAGGCCGTGGCGGGCATTCCGCTGACTGTCTACGGCAAGGGCGGGCAGACGCGGGGATACCTGAACCTCAAGGACACTTTGCAATGCGTGGATCTGGCGTTGAAATCGCCGGTGGATGCGGGTGATTTGAGAATCCTCAACCAGTTCACCGAGCAGTTCTCGGTAAACCAGCTGGCCGGGAAGGTCAAGCAGGTGGGTGACCGGATGGGTCTCAATGTGGCGATCAAGTCCATCGAAAATCCGCGCAAGGAGCCCGAGGAACATTACTACAATGCCGCCCATTCCGGCCTGATCGAACTGGGCCTTCAACCGCATTACATGACCGACGACGTGGTCGCCTCGATGCTGGAAGAGGTGATCCGCTACAAGGACAGGATCGATGAAAGGAAGGTTCTCCCGCGGGTGAAGTGGAGCTGATATGCGCTGGCTGATCACCGGAGGCTGCGGGTTCATCGGCACCAGTCTCATCCGCAAGCTTCGCGAAGAGGGAGGGCACGGCATTCGGGTGCTGGACAACCTGTCAGTCGGCACCCGCGATGATCTGGCATCAACCTGCGAGTTTACCGAGATCGGGACGGATGGTCTTAGGGACGGGCCGGACGACGGCGAGTGCCAGCTGGTGGTCGGCGATATCCTGGATGCCTCGCTGGCCATGCAAGCGGCCCGCGGCATGGATGTCGTCGTGCATCTGGCCGCGAACACAGGCGTGGGGCCGTCGGTGGAGGATCCCCGGCAGGATTGCGTTACCAATGTGCTTGGCACGTTCAATTATCTCGAGGCTGCCCGTCATGCCGGAGTCCGGCGCTTTGTATTTGCCTCGAGCGGCGCACCGGTCGGGGAATGCAATCCCCCCATCCATGAGGAAATGCCCGCCCACCCGGTTTCCCCCTACGGGGCCAGTAAACTGGCTGGCGAGGGCTATTGTTCGGCATATTTCCGCTCTTTCGGGCTTGCAACGGTGTGCCTTCGTTTCGGCAATGTTTACGGGCCCGGCTCGGGTCACAAGTTCAGCGTGGTGGCCAAGTTCATCAAGCAGGCGATGAATGGCGAGACACTTGAGGTCTACGGTGATGGAACACAGACCCGGGATTTCATTTATATCGATGACCTCGTGCAAGCCATTCGCCTTGCCGCTCATAAACAAGGTGTTGGCGGCGAGGTGTTCCAGATCGCCACGAACCGCGAGACTACGATCAATGAGTTGACGGAGGCATTGGTGGATGAATTGCATCAGGCCGGTGTCGAGGGTTTCAGCCTGGTCAACGTGGGTGAACGTACCGGTGATGTGAAACGCAATTTTTCCGATACCAGCAAGGCCCGGCGCAAGCTTGGCTGGGAGTGCAAGTATGCGCTGCATGCCGGTCTGAAAGAAACGGTCGCGCGCTTTGTTTCCCCGCCAGCGGTTGACTGATCACTTGTAGTCGGATGCTTGATTCCTTTCATGTCGATACCTGCTTGTTCTGCCGGCCATTGAGAAGTTTCTTCCCTGGAAGAACCGTCGCTTGAAGGTCATCAATCTTTTCTTTGAGGATCGCTACGGAGGGCCGCAGAAGAGGGCCGTTCAGGTTGCCAGGGAGATAAGGGCACGCGGGGTTTCAACCACCATTGTGCTTCCCGCGGGTCAGGGCAATGCTGCCGAGGTGGCCGAACGCGAGGGCGTTTGTGCGCTTCGCATCGCATTTTGTCGGATTCCCCGCTTGTCCAGGATCCTGCATGTGATCCGCTGGCTGCTCCTGTTGCCTGTCGATATCATCAAGTTTGCTCGCTGCTTTAGAAAGGAAGGGCCCGATGTCGTGCATGTAAACGGAGCCTTCTTTGTGGCTCCGGCCATGGCCGCGAAGCTGGCGGGGGTTCCGCTCGTATGGCACCTGAATGATACCATCGTTCCCAAGTCCCTGGCCTTTATGCTCGGCGGGCTGGTCAGATTGCTGTCCAATCAGATTGTCGTCGCCGCGCGGGCGGTCGCTTCGCATTACGTCATCCCTGAAGGGAAATACGAAATCATCTATGCGCCAGTTGATACCCGGAAGATAGGGCGCCATGACCGAAGCGCTGCGGTGCGTGATGCTGCCCGCATAGGCCTGATGGCCAACTGGAGTCCGATCAAGGGGGTCGAATATTACGTACAGGCTGCTGGCATGCTTCATGGCATGGTCAAGCGCCCCTTGCAGGTGTTGTTTGCGGGCCAGAAAATGTCCAATGTCGAATACTGTCAGGGGATTGAGCGGCTGATCGATGCGACGGGAATACGACCACTGGTGCTTGATCTTGGGTTTGTAGCAGACACCGATGATTTTCTTGCGAAGCTGGATGTTCTGGTGATGAGTTCCACGACAGAGGCCTGTCCGATGGCCGTTCTGGAAGCAATGGCTGCCGGAGTTCCGGTGGTGGCGACGGACGTGGGGGGCACCCGGGAGCTGTTGTTGGAAGGAGATAGCCGAGCAGGTATCATTGTGCCGGCAAGAGACGCATCTGCAATCGCCGAAGCATTGTTGGAAATATTGCAATCTCCGGATAAAAGCGAGGAAATGGGAAGCAACGGAAGACTGTTGGCTGAACGTAAATTTTCACTCGATGTCTGCGTGGACCGGCATTTTCAGGTATACCGGAAAGCATGCGGGCGTCGGATACAAGGTAATTGAATGATAGTTCTTGGCATCAATGCATATCATGGAGACTCATCGGCAGCACTGGTGATCGACGGTCGGCTGGTGGCGGCCGTGGAAGAAGAACGCTTTCGCCGCATCAAGCATTGGGCAGGGTTTCCGTCCGAGGCCATTCGCTATTGCCTTGACAGTGCAGACCTGTCGCTGGCCGATGTCGAGCACGTTGCCATCAATCGCGATCCAACCGCGAACCTCTGGAAGAAAATCGGATTTTCCCTGAAGAAACGGCCGGATTTGAGCCTTGTGATGCAGCGCATCAAGAATGCCAGGGAATGGGGCAGTGTCGAAGAGGAATTGGGCAGGGCGTTCCCCGACACGACCTTCAGCGGAGGGGTGCATCATGTGGAACATCACCTGGCCCATCTGGCCTCGGCATTTCTTGTCTCGCCGTTCGACGAGTCGGCGGTGGTTTCGGTGGACGGGTTTGGCGATTTTGCCAGCGCAGCATGGGGATTCGGTTCCGGCAACGATATCGCCATCGACGACAAGGTTTATTTTCCGCATTCCCTCGGGATTTTTTACCAGGCCTTGACCCAGCACCTGGGTTTTCCGCATTACGGCGACGAATACAAGGTGATGGGGCTGGCTCCCTACGGCAAGCCCTCATTCATGGAGGAAATGCGTAAGATTGTTCTGTTGCAGGACGATGGCTCGTTTCGTCTGGACACCCGTTTCTTCAGGCATCACAAGGAGAAGGTCGAGTACGAATGGGAAGATTGTTCGCCGCGCGTGGGGCATTTGTTCTCCGAGGAGCTCGATGGACTGCTCGGGCCATCCCGGAAGCAGAACGAGCCGCTTGAGCAGCGCTACATGGATATGGCAAGGTCTGTTCAGGCTATGTATGAAGAGGCCTTTTTCCACTTGCTCAACCATCTGCACCAGGCCCATGCAAGCGATAACCTGTGCCTGGCTGGAGGTTGTGCGATGAACTCGGTGGCCAATGGCAAGGTTCGTCTGAACACCCCCTTCAAGCAGGTTTATATTCAGTCGGCGGCCGGCGATGCGGGGGGCGCTATCGGCGCTGCATTCCACGTCTACCATCAGGGTGTGCCGGGGAAGCGGAACTTTGTCATGGACCACTCCTATTGGGGGCCGGCCTATGAGAGCAAGGCGATTGCCGCCATGCTGGCAGAGCACGAGGGCGAAATCGACGGCAAGGGCTGCACGGTAACCCGAATGGATGACGAAGGTGCACTTTGCAAGAGGACAGCCGAGGCCATCGTTCAGGGCAAGGTTATCGGTTGGTTCCAGGGGCGGCTGGAATGGGGCCCCCGTGCATTGGGCAACCGTTCGATTCTGTGCGACCCCAGACGCTCGGACATGAAGAATATCCTCAATTCGAAGATCAAGCGCCGCGAATCGTTCAGGCCCTTCGCACCGTCCATTCTCAGGGAAAAGGTCAGTGAATGGTTCGAACAGGACGACGAAGTACCGTTCATGATGAAGGTGTTCCAGGTGCAGGTGGACAAGCGCGAGGCCATCGCGGCAGTGACTCATGCGGACGGCTCCGGTCGGCTGCAGACGGTTTATGAGCACACCAATGCGCGTTACTACCACCTGATTCAGGCCTTCGAGCAGTTGACCGGTGTGCCGATGCTTTTGAATACGTCCTTCAACGAGAACGAGCCGGTGGTTTGTCGGCCGGAAGAAGCATTGGATTGTTTTCTGAGAACGAAAATGGACGTTCTGGTTCTTGGGGATTTCTTCATTGAACGCCATGTATGAAAATTCTTGTTTACGGGACTAACTACAGTCCGGAACTGACCGGCATCGGTAAATACACCGGCGAAATGGCCGAATGGCTGGCAGACCGGGGGCATGAGGTTCGCGTTGTTACCGCTCCGCCGTACTATCCCGAGTGGAAGGTGCATCATGGCTATGCCTCGAGTCGTTACCGGTTCGAGACAGCCAACGGGGTGGGGGTTTGGCGCTGTCCGGTCTATGTTCCTTCCAGGCTATCCGGCCTGAAACGAATCCTGCATCTTCTCAGCTTCGCCGTTTCCAGTCTGCCGATAATGTTTCGACAGCTGTTTTGGCGTCCTGACGTGGTGATGGCGATTGAGCCGCCGCTTTTTTGTGCCCCTGCGGCATGGTTGACGGCCCGCCTGTCCGGCGCGCGTTGCTGGCTTCATGTCCAGGACTTCGAAGTCGATGCGGCATTTGCCCTGGGCTTGCTATCCTCTTCCAGGTTTCGCCGCCCCGTGCTTGCGTTGGAGTCCTGGCTGATGCGGAGGTTCGATCGCGTATCGAGCATATCGCAAAGCATGCTGCGGCACCTGATGGACAAGGGCGTTGATCCGGCAAAGAGCATCCTGTTTCGCAACTGGTCTGATCTGCACACGATGAAGCATGATCCCGATGCTGCAGCCAGCTTCAGGAAGCAGCACGCCCTCGGCGAGAGAACCTTCCTGGCCCTGTATGCCGGCAATATGGGTGAGAAGCAGGGCCTGGAGATTGTCCTGCAGGCCGCCGAACGCCTGCAGCATGAGGACATGCTGTTTGTGCTGTGCGGGGAAGGCGCCGCCAAGGGTGGGCTGGTTTCGCAGGCGACGCATCTGGACAATGTGCGCTTTCTCGGGCTGCAGCCGCTGGACGCATTGCCGGCCATGCTGTCGGCGGCCGATGTTCACCTGGTTATCCAGAAGGGCGATGCGGCCGACCTGGTCATGCCTTCGAAGCTCACCAACATTCTGGCGGTGGGTGGACGCGTGGTTGTGACTGCAGAGCCCGAATCCGAACTTGGCCTTCTGCTGATCCGGCAACCGTTTCTTGGATACCTATGCAGGCCGGGGAGCACGGACGACTTGCTGTCATGCATCAAGGCGAGCCAGGAGAATATGTCCTCTGATAATCGCCAGGCCATTCGCGACTATGCCGAGCGGCATCTGGACAAGGCCAAGGTACTGGAAGACTTTGAAGCAAGGCTTCGTTCGCTCGTGACCGGCCCTGGAATGGACGATTGACCGGCATGATCCAGTCCAGGGCAACGGGCAGCACGATCCTTTATGGATTGACTACGGTGGCTTTTCTGTGCTTTACCGGTCCGCTCGGACGCGAAATCCCCTCTCTGGGAGGATACTGGATTCTCGGCCTTTTTCTCGCCTTGTTGCTGGTTATCGCCGCATCGAAAATGATGCGCTGCAACGACAGGGGAGCAGGCTCAGTCTATGAGCAGCTGATTTTCCACTATGCCCTGCTGTTGGCCATCGTGAGTCTATTGCATTATATCGGGCTTGCCCGGATTCCCGGTGCAGCTGTGATTAATGCTGCAGGTATGGAGGCCGTACAGGCTCTGAAGCAGGAACGGGCATTTGCACTGTATTACCTGTTATTCCCGCTCATGTTGCTTGCACAGCTGCAAATCCAGCGCGTTATTTCCCTGCAAACAGTTATCCGCATCTTCGCTGTCGCTGCCTTCATGACCTTCGCTGTGGCCCTTTACCAAAGCGTGGCTGATACCGGGTTTTTGCACGAATCACTGTGGTCAATCCGATATGAGGGTCTGGCAAGCGACCCCAATGCCCTGGCACTCACCTGTTTTCTGTTACTGCCCATGCTGATTGTCGGGATCGGTAACGAGAAAGGTATCGCGATGAAGATTTCTTTCTCGCTCCTGACGCTCATGTTGGTGATGGCCCTGGCGGTAACCGGAAGCCGCACCGGCATGGCGGGCTTGCTATTGATGTTGGTCATCATTCCGTGCGTTGTCGCCGTTTCCATGCGCCACTGGAAGTCACACTGGCGACTCGCCATGGGCATGTTTCCTGTGATGCTATTGGTTGTGTTGTTTTCGTTTTCTTCCGTGCTCATGCTGCAGCTTGGGAAAGCCGGGCATACCGGTACCCGGCTGGCACTAACCTGGCACAAGTTTGAACAGGCCGGTGTCCAGGGGCTGTACTTCAAGCAAGAGGCCCGCGGCAAATATCTGCTGACAGGTACGGATCTGGTCCGTGAGGCACCATGGGGAGGATGGGGGCCGGCCGGCTTTTATCGTGAAGCAACCAATATGTATTTCCGTTCGGAAGGTTGGAAAGAGTCCTGGCGGGGGGATTTCCGCGATAGCGCGGTTAACCATTACCTGATGATCGCCGGCGATTTCGGTATTCCGGCTGCTTTGCTGAATTTAGGTGTGGTTCTTTTGCCACTTCTTCTGGTCCTTAAAGGCTTTCGTCACATCGAGGCTGTGTCAGCCCGCTTTACCGTTCTTCTGCTTTCTGTCTCAAGCATGATTTTCATGTTGATGATTTTCGCCGTCCCGCCCTCATATTTCATGGGGGTCTGCTGGGTTTGGACGGCCTTGCTGGCGCAATTGTTCCTGGCTGTTCAAGAGCACTCAGCCTCCGGGTGGCGGTTGACCGCACGACTCCGTTTCAGAAGCGCGATATGGATTTCATCATTGCTGGTCATGCTGCTGGCGGCAGCGGGCAGCTATCAGACGGCCTTCGGAGAATATGGTTATGCCACACGGGTCGAGCATCCATGGTGGAAATTCAACCTGCGTGAATGACGGGTCGGCTTGAGAACGATGCGTCTGCCGAATCAGCTGCCAAGGGGCTTTCTTCGCCGCCTCCATGGCACTGATTCCATTGCGAAAGCTGCCAGTATTCCGACCAGCAGGCCTGCCAGTGCTGCACCGGCGGTAATTCTTTTGCGCTTGGGCTGAATTCGAACTGGCAGCAGGGCTCTTTCATCGATACGCATTACTGCAACGTTTTCGGGTTCGATCCTGAGTGCGTCAAGCACGAACAGCTTCTCCTGAAGCTCGGTCAGACCGGGGGCATAGCTACGACTGTCCTTGCGCTCCTTCAGTGTGGACAACTCCGCCTGCAGCGCTTTGACGCCACGCATGTATATAGGGATGCTGGTGGTCGCAATGGATATATTGCCGCTTTTTCCGCTTCCGTCGGCTTCGCTGTCCCCGCCTGACAACGCATAATCGTTGATGCCGAGTTTTCTGGCCGTGGATATAGCTTCCTCCAGTCGGTCGATGGCGTTGGCTTTTTCTCGCTCAGCCAGTCCGATTCTTGCGCGAATTTGCGCTTTGAGCGCGAGTTTCTCCAATTCCAGTTTGGCCCGCAGCCCGGAAAGAATTTCATCTCTTGTCTGCTGCGCAGCTATTCTGGGGAAGTCATTGACCCAATCCACGATGGCGATGGGTGTCGTGCCCTGCAGCGATAATACGTTGTCATCGAATACAAGGTTCTTGTCAAAGATATTGAATAATCCTCGTTTTTGTACCTCGCTACGGGCATCGGGATACAGCTTTTCAACGACCCCCTGATGCAGGAAGAAGCCGTTGCGAACAGCCTTGGAATTGAGGGTTTTGGCAAAAGCTTCGAATACCGATTCCCTTGTGTAGGTAATGTTCTGGTCTTTGTTCAGGAAGGACTCAAGTGACTGCAGTTCTGCAATTTGTTTCACGGTAGGTGGAAGCAGAATGGTCTCGGCCTTATACACATTCGGGGCTGTTGTCGCGTAAACGAGGCCGATCAGGGTGGCGATCCCGGTGAGGAGCAAGATCAGCCATCTGCGTTTGAATAGCGTGGGCCACATATCGAGCAGGCTGACCTCATCCTTATCGACAGGCTGGGCAACCAGCATCACCGGAATACCCTGCTTTGCTGGCTCAATATTGTTGTCCTGCTGCGGCATGCTTCCTACTCCCTGCAGTTTTAATTCTATGGTCAGGCAAGGCTACCGATTATTGACTTGCTGCCAATAGAGCAGGAAGGCCGTTTTCCTGGACTCCTATGTCGTCTCAAGGATGCGACCGGAGAGCAGGTTCAGGGCATGGGCGTGCGTCCAGATGGCATCCGACACCGCGCCGGCTTGCAGGCGCCACTGCCAGTTGCCCTGCACGGTTCCCGGCGTGTTGAAGCGGGCCTCACCGCCAAGAGAAAGCAGATCCTGCATCGGAATCATGGCCAGACGTGCATCGGATTCGATGGCTGTACGGATCAGCGGCCAGGGCATGGTATCGCCACCGAGGTCGGCATGCTTGGCGATGCGCTCAATATCAGCATCGCTCAGGCCGGCGAACCAGCCGAGCGTGGTGTCGTTATCATGCGTGCCGGTATAGATCACGCTGTTGGCACTGAAATTACCGGGCAGGTAGGGGTTGTCTTCCGAGCCATCGAATGCGAACTGCAGCACCTTCATGCCGGGAAGCTCGAAGGCATCCAGCAGGGCCGTGACCTCCGGGGTGATCAGGCCGAGATCCTCGGCAGCAATCGGTAGCCGTCCGATTTTATCTTTGAGGGCCTGCAGCAGCTTTTCGCCGGGTGCCTTGATCCACTCGCCGACCATGCCATCCTCGCGGTCGCCCGGAATCGACCAGTAGGCCTCCAGGCCACGGAAGTGGTCGATGCGCAGCAGGTGCATGCGGTTGAGCTGCGCCTCGATACGCCTGATCCACCAGTTGAAGCCGCTGGCTTCATGCGTATTCCAGCGGTACAGCGGGTTGCCCCAGCGCTGGCCTGTGGCCGCGAAATAATCGGGCGGCACGCCGGCTACCTCGTCGCACAGGCCATCCTCGTTGACCGTGAACAGGGACTGGTTGGCCCAAACATCGGCCGAATCGTGCGCCACATAGATAGGCAGGTCGCCAAACAGCATCACGCCGCGCGATTCGGCATGCTGTTTTAGCGCGTGCCACTGGCGCTCGAACGTGAACTGCTCGAACACCACCTGCTGGATGGCCGCGGCGCAGGCTTCGGCAGCTTCGCTGAGGGCAACCGCATCGCGCCCGGCCAGTGCCTTGTCCCATTGCCACCACGGGTTGTCGTTGTTTTGCTGCTTCAGGGCGGTGAACAGCGCAAAATCATCCAGCCAGTCGGCATTGGCTTTGCGGAAGGTCTCCACCTCGGCTGCCAGCGCGTCGTCGCGCGCAACGGCGTGCCAGAAGCCGTGTCCGGCGCGCAACAAGGGCTTGTCGCCGTCGGGGCTGTTCAACCACCCCTCGGCCACGCAGGCGCGCAGGTCGATAAGCTCCGGGTTGCCGGCGAAGGTGGAC
>Ga0102953_1000139_pt1 | contig 48942 bp, 44 predicted proteins | sample SalPon2A_C_D2_MG_FD_78509 | JGI IMG/M metagenome (GOLD analysis project Ga0102953, IMG submission 78509) | Soil microbial communities from South San Francisco under conditions of wetland restoration - Salt Pond MetaG R2A_C_D2_MG | ecosystem: Environmental > Terrestrial > Soil > Wetlands | place...
CCCTCCTGGGCCGGGGCCCTGGCGGGCGTGGCGCTGGGCCTGCCCGTCTACCACATCACGGAAGCCGAGGTGAAGGCGCAGATCCCGCCCCAGGCCTGGCAAGAGCACGTGGCGCTGATGGAACTGGCCATGGACGCCGGGGAGATCGGCGCGGCCGTGCGCGGCGTGCGCGAAGGCATACCGGATTAGCGCGCGAGGAGAGACGGGAAGACGCGCGGGAAGTCCTCATTAAGCCGGGTTCTGTCCGGCGCGGTGAAGCGCCGTCGCGGCCATCAATCTAGGCGTACCGTTGCCGGCACGCTCCAGCGTCCTACCCGGCGGCTCGGCGAGCAACCTTGAAACGCCGCCTGCTTGGACTTGCTCCGGGTGGGGTTTACCCTGCCGGCACCGTCGCCGGTGCCGCGGTGGGCTCTTACTTTCAGGCCGCAGCAGGACCGCGGCCCCCACCATTTCACCCTTACCTGTACGCACCGTGCCGTGAGGCACGGCCCGCCATCGGCGGTGTATTTTCTGTGGCACTTTCCGTGGGGTCGCCCCCCCTGGCGGTTAGCCAGCACCCTGCTCTGTGGAGCCCGGACTTTCCTCTCCCCACGCGGCCCTTGCGGGCCGGCGGGCAGCGGTCGCGTTTTGGACTTCCTGCGCGCCCGTCTCTACCTTCATTGTACGGGAATGGCCCCGCTGCGCTCAAGCGCGGGGCGTGCGGCATCTGTGGCCTTCGTGCGGATGCACGGGCCCCGTGCCGTGGATCATTCGGTGGTGGAAGCGCCGGTGTGTGAGGCGGCTACGGCAGGCAGCACTGCTGCCATTCGTGCAGCCCCCCGGCCAGGTGGAACACGTGGTAGCCCCGGCGGGACAGGCGGATCGCCAGCCGGCTGCTGCACTGCCCGTCCGCGCAGACCAGCCCCAGCGGCGCCTCGCGCGGCCAGTTGGCCAGCACGGTGTCGATCTCGGTGCTGCAGCCCAGCGCGAACACGCTGCGGAAGCCGGCGAACTGCTCGGCGGCGCCAGCCACTTTGAGCACGACCACCCCCAGGTCCTTGCGGGCGTGGAATTCATGCGGCGTCAACTCAGCATAGCTGCCGGGCCGGTGCGTGCCGCACAGGCCTGTGTCGTCCGTCGTCGCTGCGGTCTGGAATGGCGTGGTGTTCATGGCGCCCTCGGGGGACGGCGATGCGGCCACGGGCTGCCCGCGCTTCGCTGCGCGGGAGCGGCAGGTATCTGCCGACGGATCTGCAAGGCCTCTGCCGTCCGCCACACAGATACGGTGTACTATTACTTTGTGACAGTTGCGAAGTCAAGCGCAGGAAAGCGACACATCGCCCGCAACCGGGCCGCCTGCCTGTCACGGCAAGCACGACGGGATATCGGCTGTGGCGGTGGGCAGCGGCAACAGCAGACCCCTCACTGCGCTCGGGATAACACCCGTTTGTCATGTCGAGCGGAGCGAGACATCTGCTTTTTCGCGCCGAGCACCCGGGCACTGGCAACAGCAGACCCCTCACTGCGTTCGGGGTGACACGGGGTGGTCGTGTCAGGGGAAGTGAGACGTTTGCTTTTTGCTGTTCGCGCTGGGCAGGCGCGACCGGCGCGCCGTGCTACTTCTTCAGCCGGCGTACCAGGGCCTTGTGGTCGAGCACCAGGGTATCGCCGTCCAGGCTCGCGGCGTCGCCGCCGATGCGGCCCAGCACCTGCTCCAGGATGGGTCGCGGAAGGCGCTGCAGGCCGGCCCCCAGCAGGCGACCCAGGCCGCCCTGGCGCGGCATGGAGAGCGCACAGCGGGTCACGTCAGCGCCGACGGACTGGATGGTGAGCCGCAGCCGCAGGGTGGTATCGAGCAGTCCGCCGGCGCCGCGCAGGCGCACCAGCAGGATGGCGCCGTCCGGCTCGGACTCCACGCCGACGATCTGTACGGGACCCGCGCTGGCGCCGGCGGCCAGCGCCGTGCGCGCGAGGCGCTGCAGCAGGTCGAGCAGTGGACCCCGGGTGCCTGGTGTCGTGGGCGTGTCGGTGGGTTGCGTCATGGCGAAGGGTCCGGCTCAGTGACGTCCAGCTCGGTGAAGTCCAGCTCCAGGCGCAGGCGCGCCCGCTCCAGTACGCGGCGGAAGGGCTCCAGCGCGGGATTCCAATGCTCGGGGGCCTGCTCGCAGGTCAGCACGAGCGCCTGTTGCTCGCCGCGGGTAGACTCCGCGCGCAGCCGCAGCACCAGTGGGCCCTCGCCGGCGGGCGGGCGCAGACGGGCCTCGATGCGTGCACCCTCGGTATCGAGCACCACGCTGCGCACCTCCACGGAGTCGGGCGCGACCTGTTCGGCGAGGCCCTCGGCGATAGCCGTGGCGAGCAGGGAGTTGAATGCCTCCAGCAGGGTGCTCACGCGGAGGCGCCCCCGTCCACGGTCGCGGTGCCAGCCGCCGCAGCCGTTGCGTCCGCATCGGTGCGCCGCAGCCAGTCGCGCAGGGTGCCCAGCAGGCGCTGCCACTCGGTCTCGCCCAGTGTGGTGGCGTCCAGCCCCAGGTGCGCGGGAAAGCCCGGCCGCGGCGTGTGGTTGAGCGGCAGCAGGGTCACGCGCTCCGGGAACGCCTGCGCCAGGGCCCCCAGCGGCATCAGCGAGATCAGCTCGTCATCGGCTGAGGCGGCGATCAGCATCGGGGGCGGGCCCCCGCCCTCTCCGCCCAGCCACGCGTCCAGGTGCGCCCCCAGGCGGTGCTCCAGCACGGCCAGCGCGCGGTAGGCCGCCACGGTGGTGCCGCTGTGAAAGCGATAGGTGGCGGGTGCACGGCTGGGCAGCCACAGCCGGCCCGGCAGCAGCACCCCGGCCACCGCCATCACGGCACGGAGCAGCGGCCGCAACTGCAGCGCGGGCGCCAGCAGGATCGCCCGCCGCAGCGGCACGCCGGCCTCCAGCGACCACAGCAGCCCCAGCAGGCCGCCCAGGGAATAGCCCAGCAGCGACGGGGCGGCATCGGGCAGCCGGGCGTGGACGCTCTGCCACGCGGCGTCCACGTCCGCCAGCCAGTCAGCGGCCCGCACACGCCGCAGCGCGGGATCGCCGGGCGTGGCAAAGCCCGTCAAGCGCGGGGCGATCGCCGCCGCACCTGCGGTGTTCAGCACGTCGGTGAGGGGATCCAGCCGGTGCGGGTGCAGGTTCAGGCCCGGCAGCACCAGAAAGGCTTCGCGCGGCGCGGAGTCCTGCCGGGGCAGGGTCAGCGCCGGCGCGGGCCGGGCCTCAGGGTTGCCATTTGGCACGCTCGAGGGCCTTCTTGCGGCGAAGCTCGTGAGCCAGGGCGTGGAGGTTCTCCAGGCGCATCTGCACCGGCTTCCACTCCCAGGTGGGGTTGTCCTGCTCGATGTTTTCCAGCGCGCTTAGCTCTGCGCGCCATTCCTTCACCAGGTCGTGCAGGGTCATCTTCTCGATGGGCGGCTTTGCGGACTCCATAGGCGCTTTGATCAGGTGCAGGCGGTGCCCTCCGGCGGCATGGGCCGGGGCCACGCGGCGTTCCGTGAAAAGGTGATGAGTGGCGTTTCCCCCCAGAGAGTGGCCGTTTGCGGGCCCGTTGGCAAGGGGGAATGCGCTGCGACGCCCCCGCCCACCGGCGGCGGACGTCAGCCCGGCGGGTGGTGACCGGCCGGACCCGCAGGCCACCGCGCGGGGTGCGCGGTGGCCTGGAGAAATCGCGTGCGGTGCAGCTACTTGCGGCTGCCGATGGGCAGGTAGTCGCGTTGCGCCGAGCCCGTGTAGATCTGGCGCGGCCGGCCGATGCGGTTCTTCGGGCTGCCGTTCATTTCCTTCCAGTGGGAGATCCAGCCTGGCAAGCGGCCGATCGCGAACATGACCGTGAACATGTTCACAGGGATGCCCAGCGCCCGGTAGATGATGCCGCTGTAGAAGTCCACGTTCGGGTACAGCTTGCGCTCCACGAAGTAGCTGTCCTTCAGCGCAGTCTCTTCCAGCTGCTTGGCCACGTCCAGCAGGGGGTCGTTGACGCCCAGCAGGTGCAGCACGCGATCCGCGAAGACCTTGATGATCTTGGCGCGCGGATCGAAGTTTTTGTACACGCGGTGGCCGAAGCCCATCAGGCGCGAGGAGGAGTCCTTGTCCTTCACCTGCTCGATGAACTTCTGGGTGCTCAGGCCGCTGTCCACGATGCTTTGCAGCATCTCCAGCACGGCTTGGTTCGCGCCGCCGTGCAAGGGGCCCCATAGCGCGGCGATGCCGGCGGAGATGGAGGCGAACAGGTTGGCTCGCGAGCTGCCCACCATGCGCACGGTGGACGTCGAGCAGTTCTGCTCGTGGTCCGCGTGCAGGATCAGCAGCACGTCCAGCGCCTTGGCCACGTCCGGATGCGCCTCATAGCCTTCCGTGGGCATGCCGAACATCATGCGGAGGAAGTTCTCGATGTAGCCCAGCGAGTTGTCCGGGTAGAGCGTGGGCTGGCCCAGCGCCTTCTTGTACGACCAGGCGGCGATGGTGGGCAGCTTGCCCATCAGGCGATACATGGACAGGTCCATGCCCTCGGGCGTGCCCTCATCGCCCTGCTGATAGAACGTGGACAGCGCGCACACCGCCGAGGAGAGCACCGCCATGGGGTGCGCATCCTTGGGGAAGGCGTTGAAGAAGTTGCGCATGTCCTCGTGCAGCAGCGTGTGGTACTTGATGCTGGACGTGAACTCCTCCAACTGCGCTTTGGACGGCAGCTCCCCATTGTACAGCAGGTAGCTCACCTCCAGAAAGTTGGAGCTTTCCGCGAGCTGCTCGATGGGATAGCCGCGGTAGCGCAGGATCCCTTCCTCGCCGTTCAGGTACGTGATGGCGCTTTCCGCGGAGCCGGTGTTGCCGTAGCCCCAATCCATCGTGATGGCGCCGGTCTTGCCCCGTAACTGGGAGATGTCGAAGGCGACCTCGTTCTCCGTGCCGACAATAACCGGCAACTCCACGCTCTTGCCGTTGACTTCGACCTTGGCTGTATTGGACATCGCTTCTCCTTACCGTTGGGCGGCTCGTCAGGTGGGCCGGCGGGCGGATATCGGCGCACGGTAGCGGCGCGAGCGGCCGGGTGCCGTTTGCTATCCTGGGCCGCGCTGAGAGCGCTGCGCCCGGCCCGACGCTCGGGGAGTTGCCCCTGGTGGCCGGATCGGGGGTCGTGGTGTGGTTGGGCGCTCCGGGCCGGAGGCGGCGGATGCGCCGTGAGTCACCAACGCAGTCCGTTCGTTCCCGATCGGGAACCCAAGCCCCATTATACTCCCAAAGGTGGCGGCGTTGACCAGCGCGCCAGCCCGCGCCGCCACGTTGTTCTGTGCGTTGGGTATCACGGCCGATCGCTGTTGACCATGACCTGCGTCATGCTTTTCGGGCCGCGGGGACGACGCCCGATCTGGCCAGGCGGCCCTGCTCACGGGCGCAGAAGGCCGTATTTCTTGGATTTGCGGTACAGCGTGGCGCGCCCGATCTTGAGCTGCACGGCCGCGCGGGACATGTTGCCGCCCGTGGTGGCCAGGGCGTGGCGGATCGCCTGCACCTCCGCCTGCTCCAGCGTGGGCAGTGCGGGTGCGCCGGGCGACGCGGACTCCACCGCCTCGGGTAGTGGCACGGGGGCCGCGGATGCCGCTGGCGCCGAGGCAGGCGCGGCTGTGGTGTCCGTGGCGGCCGGCTGCGCTTCCGCTGGGGATGCGGGGGGTGCGCCGTGCGCGGCAGGCGCCTGGTGCTGCACGGCCTCCTCTGCCGGGGGCGGCAGGCTCGGAAAGTCCTTCAGGCTGAGAATGGGCGTCTCGGCCAGCACCACGGCCCGGTAGATCACGTTCTCCAACTCGCGCACGTTTCCGTACCAGGGACAGGCGATGAGCCGGTCCAACGCCTCGCTCGCCACGCCGCGCACGGGCTTCTGCTCCTGGCTGCGGAACTGCTTGATGAAGTGGTCCACCAACGCGGGGATGTCGTCCTTGCGCTCGCGCAGAGGGGGCAGATCGATGGGGAACACGGCCAGACGGTAGTAGAGATCCTGCCGGAAGCGCCCTTCCTCCACGGCCCGCAGCAGGTTCTGGTTGGTGGCGGAAATGACGCGCACCTTGACGTGCCGCACCTGCCCCCCGATGGGCTGGATCTCGCCCGTCTGCAGCACGCGCAGCAGCTTGGCCTGAAGGGCCGGGCTCAACTCACCGATTTCGTCCAGGAACAGCGTGCCCTCGTGGGCTTCCTCGAAGCGGCCGATGCGCCGCGCACCGGCGCCGGTGAAGGCGCCCTTCTCGTGACCGAACAGCTCGCTCTCGAGCAGATTTTCCGGGATGGCCGCGCAGTTGATGGCCACGAACGGCCGCTTGCGGTATTGCCCCTCGAAGTGGATGGCCCGAGCGATCAGTTCCTTGCCCGTGCCGCTCTCGCCCTGGATGAGCACGGTGATATTGCTGTCCTTCACCTTGCGCACCAGCTTCATGACCCGCTGGAAGGGCAGGCTGGTGCCGATCACCTCGCCGAAGTCGCCCGACTCCTCGTGCAGGCGCATGCGCAACTGCTCCACTTCCTCGCGCAGCCCGATGGTGTGGAGGGCATTGCGGATAGCCATGCGCACGTCGTCGAAGCTGTGGGTCTTGTTGACGAAGTCGTAGGCACCCTCCTTCAGCGCGGTCACGGCATCGGCCATGGTGCCGAATGCCGTCATGACGATCACGCAGCCCACCTTGCCCGTGGCGTTGAGCGCCTTGAGGGTGTCCAGGCCCGATCGGCCGGATAGCCGCAGATCCAGCAGGCACAGGTCCACGCCGTCCACCTGCTCCACATGGCGCAGAGCGCCCTCCCCGTCCTCCACGGTGGTGACCAGGCAGCCCGAACGACGCAGGTGGAAGTGCAGCAGTTTGCGGATGCTGGAATCGTCGTCCACCACCAGGATGTTGGGTGGGCGGTGCAGCCCCTCCGGCAGAAAGCTCTCGCCGGGCAGCAGACTGGTGGGTTCCTTGCGCATAGGAGGCGCCGCTGGCTGTGGAGGCGATGGGGCGTTGCGAGGGGGCCGGGTGCGCCGCGTCCCCGCAAGGTCGTAGTATAGCTCAATGACCGGGCCGGTTCCAATGCCGCCGCTCGCACCGGCACCGTGCCGGGCCACACACCGCCCGACAGGAGCCGCCAGGTGCGGTGCTGGCATTGCACCCGCCGCAGCGATACGATACACCGGCCTGCAAGCGCATTCCGCCGCTCCCGGCGGCGTCCAACGCGAGCTGCTGCGAGAGGCCATGGCCGTCAAATCCCGCGAACAGACTTATTACCGTGTCAGCTTCACCAGCGAGCAGGAGCTCTACCAGGTCTGTGCCCGACACGTGTCCGCATCGGATCTTTACGGCTTGATCGAGATCGGCGAGTTCATCTTTCCCGAGTCCAAGCTCGTCTACAATCCGGGCGAGGAGCGACTGCGGCGGGAGTTCGAGGGCATCCGCCGCACGTGGATTCCCTACCACGCCATCGTCCGCATCGACGAAATTCTCGATACACGCGAGACGGAGGCCAAGATCATCCCATTGGACTCCGCGCCGCGCGCGATCAAGGAACGGCCCCTCGGCAAGCGCGACTGAGCGCAGGCCCACCCCCTGTGCGCGCTGGCGCGCGGCGGGGTCGTGCCTAGCCCGCCGCATTGCCATCGTCGCGCGGGGCAGGAAACCGCCGTTTTCATCGCTTCGAAAGGCGCGCCAAATGGCGCTCTGAGAGATGCCCCGTGCAAAAAATGCTTGATTTTATGGGGGTTGTTGTCTTATAGGCTTCATAGCGATCAACCGAACGGCCGCTGAAGCTGCGGCTCACGAGCGCCGAGTTCGGGCTTGGCGCCCGGGTCGCCCACGGAGAGGGGGACGGCAACAATACTTCCCTGGAAGACGGGTAAACGGCGAGACACAAGGCCTGAGCGCATTCGGGCGTCAGTCGGGGGACAACCTCCGGCATGGCTACCGGGATGGTGCGAAGTGACCGATGCCACGCCATGGTGAGCCTCCAGCCATCAACGGTGCGGCTCGCAATCCGTTTCTGTGGTCAGTTGCTTCAGGTGGGCATCGGGACGATAACACCTGGCATTAAACTTAACGTCGGCAGGCAGAGGGCCTGTTTGGAGGACGGCGCAGGAATCCCCGCACGGGGGGTTAACATAACCATTAAGGAGCAGACACGATGAGGAGCATGTATCGGTTCTCCGTAATCGCTCTGGCGGTGGGGGCCATGGCCCTCTTTGGCATGGCGAAGCCTGGCCACGCCGAGGTCAAGGTGTCCGGCGTCGCATGGGCCGGCATTGGTATCCACAAGACGACCCCAAAAACGGGCGACGGTGCGACGGACATCCGCGCCGACAGCTTGGGCGAGATCAACTTCACGGGCGGCGTGGGCAACGTCACCGGCAAGGTGCGCTATCGCGTGCGTGGTGAGCAAGACGCTGCTGGTACCGCCTCCAAGACGCCCGCTGCGGTGCGTCATCAGGTGGACTGGAAAGTCAGCGACAGCCTGGACATCGTGTTCATGGGCCAGAGCTTCGGGATTCCCGATTCGTTCGTGGGCTACAGCGAGACCACGCTGGGTGTGTTCACGTCCCAAGGCGACATCGGTGACATGATCGCCAGCCCGCAGTTCTTCTTCGTGAACCGGGGTGGTGTGGACGTGCGTGCCGGTTCCGGCGGTGTCGAATACGGGATCGCGGTCATCGGTTCCTGTGCGCCGGCTTGCGGTGGCGTGACGGATCAAGCCCAGACGATCATCCCCCACGTCATGGTGAAGGCGGGTGGAATCACTGCGGCTGTGTACTATGCGGCTGCTTCCGGCAAGGATCTGACCACCAAAGCGACGCCGAAGGCCAACGAGGTGAACCTGGGCCTGGCCTACCACGCGGACAACATGCAGTTCGGCTTCCAGTACGTGCAGGACAAGGACAACCCGAATAGCTACAAGTACACGGGTATGGCCTTGGGTGGTAAAGTCGGCGCGATCGGCTTCCACTACAACACCCAGGCGCAGGAAGACGCTGCCGGTACCAAGACGACGGACCTGAACGAGATTGCGTTTGCGTACACCGTGCCTCTCACGGAGCAAGCGGAATTCATCCTGGGCGTTGCCCAAGATCAGGACAAACTGGCCGAAACCAAGGACCTGTTGGTGCTGGCTTCCGCCAAAACCACCTTCTAAGCAAGGCGGTTCAAGGCTGTTGGGTTTGTGACGTTGCGACGCCACACGACCTGACACGATGGACAAAACGCCCTTCCCGCGGCAACGCGGGGAGGGCGTTTTTTTTTGTACGCCTTCGCGGCACACGGCAGCTACCGAGGCACCGCCCTTGCAGCAAGACCGGCTACACCCGGGCGGCGGTTCGCCCACCCGATCCAACTCGATCCGCACCGTTGCCACTGAAGGCGCGACCCCATGAGCGACCGCCCTGCCCTGAGCGAGGCCACCTGCAAGCGCTTCGCGGCGCTGGCGCTGCTGGACCGGATGGCCCACGCGCCGGGAGCCTTCCACGCCGCCCTGCTGGAGGGCGACAACACCTTCCTCGAGCCCGTATTCGACTTCATGCTGGCCGAGGACCTGGTGTCCATCGGCGACGACGACCACTACCGCGCGACGCCGCTGGGCCGGCGGGCCTACCAGCGGCTGCTGCACCAGCAGCAGTCGTATCTGGCGCATTTCGACATCTTCGCGGGCGTGGACCTGGGCGAGGGCACCTTCGCCGAACCCGAGGCCGACTACCTGGACGATCCGCGCTGGTCCGACCTGCGGGTGGCCGCGGCCGAGCTCAAGGGGGTGGATCCGTATCGCATCGTGTTCCTATCCATGCTCGCCAGCGGGCAGTTCTTCGAGAATCCCGGCTGGAAGTTCGATGTGGCCCTCGGCTCCAGCTTCTTCAGCGAGCTGGAGGCGATCGTGCGTGAGCAGATCGCCATGGAGGAACTGGGCTATCAGGACGAGGACGGCACCCTCATCACCGGTGAGGACGTGCTGCAGGACGTGATCCTGCAGGGTGCCGCCATCAACCAGCAGCGCTTGGCCGAGGAGCGCAACCGCCAGCCCTCCCTGCTGAATGAAGAGGAGGGCCCTGCGGAGGGCGAGGAGGAGAACCTCTCCGCCTTCGACGTGGCGCTGGTGCCCTACGAGCCCTTCGGCCCCGCCGCGGCTTACGCGGGCAGCGCGACATTCGTGGAGCCCCTCTGGCTCGACCCCTATTGGTAGCCGGCGTCAGTGCGCCTGATGGTGACCGGGCATTGTGGTGTGACGAACACACCTGGCGATCATGGGTGGGAAATTCCGCTACAGTTCGTGCCCATATTGCCGCTAATTCACTGTAAGACGCTGAAATCTGGCCGCTTCACGATGGCACCGGAATTGCAGATGGCATTCATCGGCATCCAATGCCAACGGCTATTGCGGCTTATCGTGCGCCGGTGGTTCATCAGCCCGGCGCTGCGCTGAAGGATTGAGACGAGAGCGGCTCACATGCAGCAATACACACTACGCGCCCCCTGCCACATCTACGGCATGGGCCTGCACTCGGGTCAGCCGACCCAGGTTTCGCTGTTGCCCGCGCCGCCGGATACGGGCGTGTGGTTCCGGCTGTTCTCCGGTGGGCGCCAAGTGGAGTTCCCCGCCACGCACGAATCGGTGGTGCGCACGACCATGAGCACCTGCCTCGGCCGCGAGGGCCTGGAGGTGTGTACCGTGGAGCACCTTTTGGCCGCGCTGGCGGGGCTGGAGATCGACAACGTCGTCATCGAGACCGAAGGGCCGGAAATGCCCGCGATGGACGGCAGCTCCCAGCCCTTCGTTGCGCGGATCATGGAGGTGGGCCGCAAGGTACAGGCGGCGCCAAGGCGCTACATCAAGGTGCTCGCCCCGATTCAGGTGGAGGCGGGCGATAAGTTCGCCGGTTTGTTCCCCTCCGTTGCCCCCACCTACTCGTTCCTGATCGATTTCCCGAATCCCGGCATTCAGACGCAGTCCCTCAAGGTGTTCCTCACGCCGCAGACCTTTGTGGCGCAACTGGCCAAGGCCCGCACCTTCGGCTTCATCGAGGATCTGCAGAGCCTGCAGCGCAAGGGCTTGGCCCTGGGCGCCGGGCTGGAGAATGCAGTGGCGCTTGATCCGGCAGGGGCCGTGCTGAATCCGGGCGGGCTGCGCTACCGGGACGAGTTCGTGCGCCACAAGATCCTGGATGCCATCGGCGACCTTTCGCTGGCGGGTGCGCCCATCCTGGCCGAGTACCGCGGCGTCAAGTCCGGCCACCAGCTCAACCATCGGCTGCTGCAGCGGATGGCCGAGCTGACCGACCATTGGGAGATCGTTTCGGCCGGTGCCGAGGCCCAGGCCGTCTAGCCAGGGTCTTCCGCCCTCGCCGCGGCGCATCCGCGGCGCTCCCCTCCGCAGCCTTTACGGCGCGCCTTGAAGCCAGACAAGCAGCAGCTACTGGCCCTGATTCTCCATAACCAGCAGTCTCCTGCCGTCGTCGAAGCGCCCGAAACGCGCGCCGTCGAGCGCATCAAGGCCAAGACGGAGGTGTACTCCGACTTCGACGCGTGGCTCCGCGAGTTGGAGCGCCACCTGCCGCCGCCCAGCGACGCGGAGCTGGACGAGTACTACCACTGTGCGTTGATGGGTCTGGTGGTGGGCTTTGGTGACCGCAACCTGTCCCCCTATCTGGCGGAGCACACGGCGATCATCGCGCCGCTGCTGGAGGACATTCGCTCCGTCTTCGAGCAGGTCAAGGCCGCCGGAGCGCCGTACAGCCGGGAGGCGTTCATCTTCCGGGCCTTCGACTACGGCATCCACAAGGCCTACTATCTGGATTGGGACTTGTACCTCTCCCACGACATGTACTGACGCAGCGGGGATGCGCGCCTAGTCCAGGTGCCGCACGTGCACCTGGGCCGGCTCGCCGTCGCGCAGCTCGATCACGAGGTAGGTGCCCTGCCGATCCTGGGAGATGGGCACGGGTGCGCCGCTGTAGTAGGCAGCGGTGTCCTTCGCGCTCACGTCCAGCAGCGCATGGTGGTGCCCCAGCGCGATGTAGTCATAGCCCGAGCGGGCGATCTGCTTGGCCTCCACCGGCGAGGAGCGGAAGCTGAAGCCGTCGCGGCCCACATAGATGCCGTGGCCCATGGCCAGGTTCCAGCGGTCGGCTTGGGCCTCCGGCAGGCCATCCAGCGGCCGAAACTCGGTGGAGTGCTCCTCCATGCCCTTGCCCCACACCGACGCCTGCAGACCCGGCAGCTCGTGCAGGGCCCCCTCCGGCGCCAGCAGGATCTCCACGTTGGGAATGGCGCCGAAGTCAAAGCGGTGGTAGATGGCGCCCTCCTCCAGGCAGTCGTGGTTGCCGGGGATCATGAGCACGGGGAACGGCAGGCGTCCCAGCTGCTCCATGGACCACGTGATGGTGTCCTCGGATGCCCGGTTGGAGTCGAAGAGGTCCCCCGGCAGCAGCATCAGGTCGGGCTGCTCGGCCCGCAGCCGTTGCAGGAGCTGCGAGAACACGCCCCGGTTGTAGTCGCGCAGGGAGAGGTTGTCCTCGCCGCCATAGTAGTCCGTGTCCAGATGGACGTCGGACGCGTGGACGATCCTCAGCGGTGGCTTCATGCGGCGTGCAGCGGGCGATGGGTTGGGGCGTTCGGTCGGGCCGGAGGCCTTGCCGGATGACTCAGTCGGCGGTCTCTTGCAGGAAGCGTGTCACGCTTTCCGCAAAAACCTGCGGCTGGTCGGTGAACAGGGCGTGACCGGCGCGCTCGACCAATTCGGTGCGGAGGTCCGCCATCTCCACCTGCATGCGGGAGATGATGTCCGGCGTGACGACCTTGCTGTATTCACCATGGAGCAGCAGCGTGGGGCAGTCAATGGCGCGCGCGGCCTCCCACAGGTCCCATTCACGCGCGTCGGGCCGCGGCTGGGGCGGGCCACCCAGCACGGGATCGTACTTCCAGGTGAAGCGCCCGCTGGGCAACTCGCGCATGCCGTGCACGACGCTCTCCTCAATCAGCTCCCGCGGCCCGATGCTGAGGATGCCGCGCAGGTACTCGATGGCCTCCGCATGCGAGGCGAAGTCCTGCGGCGGGGGCGTCTCGGTGATGCGGGAGAAGTCCCGCGGGCCGATGTGAGGCAGCCCGGCACCCATATCCACCAGCACCAAGCGGCGCACGCGCTCCGGGTGCAGGTAACTGTAGAGGAGGCACACGCGGGCGCCCAGCGAGTGACCGATCAGCGTTACCTGCTCCAGACCGCGCGCCTCCATCACGGCGTGCAGGTCCTCGTAATAGTCGTGCAGGTGATAGTGCGTGCCCGGCGCCCAGGTGCTGTCGCCGTGCCCGCGCTGGTCCAGCGTCAGCACGTGGTGCGACGCGCGGAAGCGCCGGCAGAAATCGCCCCACACATAGGCGTGCAGGCGGATGCCGTGGAGCATCACGATGGGATGCTTGTCGGCCGTGCCCCAATCCAGGTGGTGCAGGCGCAGGCCGTTGGCTTCCACGATGTGGCTTTGGGGCGGGGTCGGATTCATGCTCATGGGTGAGTGGGAGGGGGGTAGTTACCAGCGCCGCTGCAGGCCGTCGATGTCTTCCGTGCGGCCCATCAGCACGAGCACGTCGCCATCCTGCAGGCGATCCGAGCTTTCCGGCACCCACACGCGGGTGCCGCCGTTGTCCGCGCCGGGCGTGCGGCGCTTCACGGCCAGCACGTTGACGCCGAAGCGATTGCGCAGGTCCAGCTCGCGCAGCACCTTTCCGGTAAAATTGTGGGGCGACTCGACCTCGATGATGCCGTAGCCGTCCATCACCTTGACGGTCTCCACGCCGTGCGGCCGGTTGAGCGTGTACGCGAACACATCGCCCGTGGCCCGCTTGACCATTTCCCGGTGGTAGACGTCCATCAGGTCGCCCTTGTGCACCATGCCCACCACGCGGCGGTCCACCATGTCCTCCACCACGTACAGCTCGCGCATGTCGGACTCGTTGAAGCGCTGCATGGCCTGGTCCAGCCGATCCGAAGGCATCAGGAACGGGTATTCGCTGTCCGCCAGGTCGCGGGCCACGACGACGTCCGTGAGGTCCGAGCGGTCGCGCCCGAAGCTGTGCGCCACGTCGCGGGAGACCAGGCCCAGCAGCGAGCCCCCTTCGTCCACCACGGGCAGATAGGCCCGGGCGGTCTGCAGCAGCTGGTCGTAGAGGAAGTTAAACGGCAGATCCTGCGGCACCTGATCGAACTGTTCCCGCATGATGTCGCGCACGGTGCTGCGCCGCAGGACGTTGACTTCCGGGCCCGTGTCGTAGTCAATGCCCAGGCGCCGCAGCTTCTCGGTGTAGATAGACTCCCGGCACAGCGCGCTGGCGGTCAGCACGGCGATGATTACGCTGATCATCAGCGGCAGGATGATCTTGTAGTCGTTCGTCATCTCGAAGATGATCACGATGGCCGTGATCGGCGCATGCGTGGCGGCGCCCACCATGGCGCCCATGCCCACCAGCGCATAGGCGCCGCTGGGAGCGGTTAGCTCCGGCAGGAACTGGTTGGCAACCCAGCCCACCGTGCCGCCCACCATGGAACCCATGAACAGCGAGGGCGCGAAGATGCCCCCGGAGCCGCCGGAGGCCAGGGTGATGGAGGTGGCGAAGAGCTTGCCGAACACCAGCAGCACCAGCAGCCCCACGGCCAGCTGGCTGTGCAGCGCGCCGTCCATGGTGGAATAGCCCAGCCCGAAGGTCTGCGGCAGCATGAGGCCCATCAGGCCCACCCCGATGCCGCCGATGCCCGGCTTCACCCAGTTGGGGACGCGGGGCATATGCTTGTCGAACACGTCCTCCAGGTAGTCCAGCGCGTAGATGAAGGCCACCGCAGCCAGCCCGCAGGCCAGACCCACCCCCACGTAGAAGCTCAGCTCGACGGGGTGCATCAGGCTCAGGTGCGGCACCTGGAAGGCCAGCAGATCGCCCAGGATGCTGCGCGCCACCACCGTGGCCATCACGGAGCTCGTGACGATGGGCGCCAGGCGCACGAAGCCGAAGTCGCCCAGGATCACCTCCACGGCGAACAGGGCGCCGGCGATGGGCGCGTTGAAGGCCGCGGCGATGCCCCCCGCCGCCCCGCAAGCCACGTAGGTGCGCATCAGGCGTGGTGGCGTATGCAGCACGTAGCCCAGCGTGGCGCCCACCGAGGAGCCGATCTGAATGATCGGGCCCTCCCGCCCCACGGAGCCGCCGGAGCCGATGGTGATGGCGGAAGCCACCGCCTTCACCGCCGCCACGCGGGGACGGATGAAGCCGCCCTTGAGGATCACCGCGGACATCACCTCCGGCACGCCGTGGCCTTTGGCCTCCGGGGCGAGAAAAGTGATGATGGGCCCCACCACCAGCCCGCCCACGATGGGTGCCGCCACGATGCCCACCGCGGCCACGCCCAGCGCCGTCAGGCTCCATTCGGGCAGAAAGGCACTCGCCCACTGGATGCTCACGATCAGGTAGCGCAGCACCACCGCTGCCAGCCCGGTGAGAACCCCCACCACCATGGCCACCGCCAAGCTGAAGACGTACTCGTGCGACTGGAATCGCTCCAGCACCGTGCGCGACCGGTACAGCAGTGTCTTCATCGGCGGACAGCGTTAATTGCAGGTGAGCACGACGTATTTCGTTGCAAGGCGCTCATAGCACGGGCCAGCCTTGGGTAGCCAGTGGCTGCTGCGGCACATGCCGCCCCGCCATGCACCCGGGTGTCCAGACCCGCACGGCTGCAGCGGAACCCCCATGGAGTGTTCCGGTGTTGAAGCGCGACGGCCTCGGTCCCCCCGCGGCAAGTCCCCCGGGGACTGTGGTCAGGCGGCTGTCGGCATGCGCCCGTCCCGTAGGAACGCACGCAGCCAGCCCTGCAGGAACGCGGTGTGCGGTGTCAGGCGCAGCGATGTCTCCCCTTCGGCTGCGCGCTGCGGATCGAGCAAACCCTTCTGCGAGCGCTTCTCCAGCAGTTCACGCACCATCTCGCGGTCCATCTCCGGGTGCCCCTGCAGGCACAGCACGCGCTCGCCCAGGGTGAAGATCTCTACCGGGGTGCGTGGGCTGGCGGCCAGCACCACGGCCCCGGGGGGCAGCGCAACGGCGATATCCGAGTGCGATTCCAGAATCTGCAGCGGCTGCGCAGCTCCCGCCAGCGTAGGCAGGCGGCGGCCGGCCTCGGTCAGCTCCAGGGCCGCAACGCCCAGGTCCCAGCCCTGGGGGTTGGGCGCGACCTTGCCGCCAAGGGCCTGCGCCACGGCCTGCAGGCCGAAGCAGATGCCCAGCAAGGGCACCTGCTGCGCGTAGGCGGTGCGGATCGTCTCCAGCAGGCGTTCGATCCAGGGGTCGGCGTCGCAGACGGAGGCGGCGCTGCCCGTGATGAGCAGCGCATCGAAGGCTCCCGGATCGGCTGGGACTTCCCCGTGCTCCGCGTCGAAGGTCTCCCACTGCTGCCCCGGTTGGGCCAGCAGCGCCATGAACTGGGCATCCATGTCGCCCACGCGTTCGCGGGTGCGGCGGGTGGCCGTCCCGGCCTTGAGGATGCCGAAGCGCATGGCTCCTTCGGTTGGATGGGCTCCGCGACAGGCGGCGCGCAGTTAGGCCCCGGCCGCGCCGCAGCGGGCGGCGCTCCCCGGAACCCCCTGGGTGCCCGGCGGCGGAAACCGTTGCCTTGAGAACGAAAATCTTTTATAAATCATTTGCTTTGGATTCGAAAGTCACGGGTACGGATATCCGCCGGGAGTGACCTTCTTGAAGCCGCTCTCCCCCTTCCGCCAGGGATGGCCGGTCATCGGCTGCTTCCCGCTTTCTGTAGCACCGCGTCGCTAGCACGGGCAAGGAAACCGCATGCGGGTGCAGGATACCATCACCTTCATCATTTCCAAGAACTACGGGCGCCCGCTGTCCTGGAACGTGCCCGTGTGGCGGGTCTATGTGGGCGGCGTGCTGGTGGGCCTGCTGGTGGTGGTGCTGGCCGTGCTGAGCGTGCTGTATGTGTTCAGCTTCCAGCGCGTGCAGGAGATGGAGCACGAGACCGAAAAGCTGCGCCAGGAGCGCAACGCCCTGCGCGAGCAGATTCTCTCGGCCAATCAGGAGGCCTTCGAGGCCAAGGAGCATGCCTTTCTGGCGCGGGCCAGCAACAAGAGCGCCCGGCCCACGCAGGTGCGCGAGGACTACACGCTGCACTTCGGCGATGCGTTGTACCAGCCGCCGATTCGCGTGACGGCGTTCACCACTCGGGTCAGCGGGCGCACGATCGAAGTGAGCTTCCGGCTGCAGAACCAGGGCGACCCCTCGAACAACCGCGGGGGCTATCTTTTCGCGATCTTTGAGAACGATGACAAGAATCCCATCCAGTTCGTGACCTCGCCCAGCGTGAACACGAACACGGATGGCTTTCCCGAAACCTACAAGCTGGGGATCCGCTTCACGCGCATCCGCGATGCGGTCACGTTCCGGCGCAAGGTGCGGCGGCAGTCCGATGAGGAGTACTTCACCCACGTGACGCTGTACCTGTTTTCCCCACGTGGGGGGCTGCTGCTGCGCGAGCGCTTCGAGCTGGAGCGCGACCTGTTCTTCAAGGACCATCCGACGGTGCACACCCAGCAAGTCACGAGCCTATAGGTTGCCGATTGTTTGGACGAGGCAGGACTGAAACGCCGCAGCCGGAAAAAGACATCGGGCTGCTTGGCACGGATACCAAGTTCGAGGGCGCGATCCGCTTCCGCGGCACGCTGCGCATCGACGGCACGGTGGTGGGCAACATCGCCGCCGAGCCGGGCAGTGGCTCGGTGCTCATCATCAACCAGCAGGCCACGGTGACGGGGGATATCGTGTCGGACTCCGTGCTCATCAGTGGCCGGGTGGAGGGCAACGTGCATGCCAGCGAACGTGTCGAGATATTCCGTTCCGGACTGCTGCGGGGCGACGTGTTTACGGCCGACCTGATGATCGAGGGCGGAGCCGAGTTTCACGGCTATTGCCACATGGCCAATGGGGATGCCGGCGGCAGCCGCACCCCGCCGTCGCGGCGCGCGTCTCAATCCGTGCCGGCCCAGGAGGATGGCCGCGCGGCCGAGCGCGTCAAGACCGAGGGGCCGGCCAGCGCCTGACCGGCGGCCCCGGCCTGCCCGGCGTGCGAGCCTGCCGCCGGAGCGCATCGGCAAACACCGCCCCCACGCGCGGAGGGCGACCCGGCTTCAGGAAGAGGCCGGCTGAGTACCCGCAAGGGACCATGGACGATACGCAAGGCAAACGGGCGCATCTGCATCCGCTGCGCGGTGCATGCCGGCAGGCGGGGCTGCTGCTGGCCGCGCTGGTGCTGCTGGGGGGGCTTGCGCACGGGCAGGGCAGCGACCCGGCGGAAATCCGGGGCGTCCAGTTGCGCCGGGACGGCGAGCGGCTCAACGTGCGGTTCCTGCTCTCCAGTCCCACCACGTTCCAGGTGGTGGGCAACGTCCCGCGGCAGGTCATCGTGGTGAAGTTCACCAACGCCAAGGTGGCGCTGGCCAACGGGCGCCACGAGATCGCGTTCAACGACCCCTATCTGGTCGGCATTTCCTTTGAGCAGGTGGACAAGACCGACACCTGGGCCAAGCTGCGCCTGCGCTCCGGAGCCCTGGCCTACAACGTGGAGGGCAAGGGCCCTGCCGACCACATGGTGCTGGCACTGGAGCGCGCCGAGGTACCCCAGGGCATCGTGCTCACCGGCGTGCGGCTGGCCCCCTACCGCGACGGCTCGCGGTTGGTGCTGGAGCTTTCCGGGCGGCCGCAGATCGAGCAGCGCCGGGAGGGCGACACGTACCTGGTGCGGCTCAAGGCGGTGACGCCGACGCTGGCCCTGCCGGTGAACGCGCAGGACGAGCGCGTCGCCGTGCAGAGCGTGGAGCGCGACGGGCCGGACACCATCCTGCGCGTGCAGATCAAGCAGTCCGACCTGGAGACGAAGTCGCTCGTGCTGCCCGCGCCGCCGCGGGTGGTGCTGGATTTCCGGCCACCCGGCGAGGCCGTGGCAGGTGCCCAAGCGCCGGGCCCTGGCCAGCCGCGTGCGCGGCCGCCGGCGGCCCACGAGATCCCCCTGGAGACACTGCTACAGCAGGAGAAGAACCCGCTGGTCACGGCCAACTATGAGCTGGCGGAGCGGGAGTATCGCGCAGGCCACTACCGGCGGGCCGACCAGCTCTTCCTGCGTGTGTTCGATTCCGCGCCGAACAGCCTGCTGGGTGTGCGCGCGTTCTTCCGGGCGGCGGACTCCGAATACGAGCAGGTGGTGGCCGGCAAGGGCGACAACTTCCACGACGTGATCGTGAACTACCAGTCGGCGATCCGCTCGGCCGAGAAGATCGGCTACGACACCCAGCTGATCCCGCGGGCCCTGTTCCAGATTGGGCGCGCCTACGAGCGCATGGGCTTCCACAACGAGTCCAACGTCCACTACGAGATTCTGCAGGAGCGCTTCCCGAGCACGTACCCGTATACGCCGGACTCGTACTACTACGAGGGACGCAACGACCTGGAGCTGCAGAAGTATCCCGAGGCCGTCAAGAGCTTCAACGAGTTCCTGGTGCGCGACGGCGATCCGGACCTGACGGGACCCGCGCACTACAACCTGGGCGATGCGTTCTTCAATCTGAAGCGCTACGTGGACGCCAAGGCGGAGTTCGACAAGGGGCGCCGCCTCACGCCCACCTATGCGGACGACCGGCCACTGCTGCTGTTCCACATGGGCGAGGCGTATTACGAGAACGCTGAGTTCGATGTGGCGCGGGTGATCTACCGCAAGCTGGTGGACCACTACCCGGAAAAGAGCTACACCAAGCTGGTCGGGCTGCGTCTGGGCGACTTCCTGCGTGAGGAAGGCAAGGAGGAGGAAGCGCTGAAGGTCTATCGCCAAGTGATCGAAAACGCGCCTCCGGAAATCCGGCAGCGCGGCAAGATGCGCATCGCGGACGTGCTGGGCAGCCGTCCCGTCGGGGACGACTACAAGCAGGCCCTCGCGCTCTACGACGAGGTGGCGGCGGACGGCCAGGGCAGCCAGGTGGCGCAGGAGGCCTTGCTGCGCAAGGCGCTCACCAACTCGCTGCACGGCCAGTTCCAGGCCGCCATCGATGGCTTCGAGAAGCTCGCCACGGACTATCCCAAGGGCCCGTACAACCGGAAGAACATCATCCAGGCCAACATCGAAGACAACCTGAAGTCCCTGACGGACCGGGAGTTCATCGCCGCGAAGTACTGGGATGTCGCCAAGCTCTACACCAAGTACCGGGACAGCTACTTCCGGGACTTCCCGTTTCCGTACACCCTGTTTCAGGTGGGCCAGGCTTACCAGCGGCTGGGCCTCTATGATGAGGCGGCGGGCATGTACGATGAAGTGCTGCGCGACAAGCCCGGCTCGCTGGCCTCGCTGGTGGATTACGAGAAGGCGCGCTCCTACTACGAGCGGGACGACCTGGGCAAGACCGAGGAGCTGCTGCTCAAGTTCATCCAGGATCACAAGGCCGATCCGTACTCGGTGGATGCGCGCATGCTGCTGGGCAAGATGTACGTGGCAGGCCGCCGCTACCAGGATGCGGTGAACGCCTACCGCATCCTGACGCAGGAGTTTGAGCGCACGCAGGACCCCATGCTGGGAGCGGCCATCGCGGAGGTCTACTTCGACCTGGGGAATGTCTACAAGGAGCTGGGCCGCAACAAGGAGGCGCTGGACGCCTATCAGGCGGCGGTGGCGAATTTCCACCACCCCGTCCAGGGGCCCAATGTGCCGGACTTCGTGGTGCTCTCCCAGTTCCGCATCGGGGACATGCTGTACGAGCTGGGACAGGACCGCGACGCGCTCAATGCGTACCAGCATGCGATTGGGCTGTATCCTGACCACGAGCGCGCACCCTGGGCCCGCTACCAGATGGGCCTCATCTATCGGCGCACGGGCGAGGACCGGAAGGCGCTGGACGAGTTCAATGCCCTGGTGGATCTGTCCAAGAGCAAGCCGGGGGAGCTGTGGGCATCCCTGGCCCGCGAAAACCAACGCGATCTCAACGCCAAGCTGAGCTTCCAGAAGTATCTGAAACAATGACGCGCAAAGCCGCCCAACGCACCCGGGCCGCTCCCCCGATCGACGGGGAGGCGGCGCTCCAGGCCCGCATCAAGGCGCTGGAGCTGGAGCTGGAGCAGAAGAACGTGCTGCTCGAGCAGGGCTTTGCAGCGTTCACGCAGGCGGCCGAGAAGCTGCAGGAATCCTACAAGGACCTGCAGGGTCAGGTGGCGGACCTGAACCTGGAGCTGAGCGAGAAGAACCAGGAGCTGGAGCGCAACCTGGAGGAGCGGGAGAAGGTCAAGACCTATCTCTCCAACATCTTCGAGAGCCTGCCCGTCGGCGTGTTCGTGACCGACCTGCAGGGCGCCATCACCTCCATCAACCGCGCGGGGCTGGAGATGATCGGTGCGACCGCCGAGGCCATCGTCGGTCTGGGCGTCAACGAGGTGCTGGAGGCGGAGATTTTTGCCGTGGACGGCACCGGGCCCGAGCCGGATGGGGCCGCGTACGATCTGGACGAGCCGCTCACGTATCACCGGCCGGACGGAGAGACGCTGCACCTGCAGATTTCGCTTACCCAGATGACGGGCGAGGGCCGGCCGCTGGGCTACATCCTCAACGCGCAGGACGTGACGCTGCTCAAGCAGCTCGAAGAGCAGGCGGAACGGCGCAACCGCTTTACGGCCATGGGCGAGATGGCGGCGACCATCGCCCACGAGATCCGAAATCCCCTGGGCAGCATCGAGCTGTTCGCGTCGTTGGTGAAGAAGGGCTTGGCCGACGAGGAGAAGTTGGCGTTGATGAACCACATCTCCTCCGGCATCGCCAACATGAACCACATCATCTCCAACGTGCTGGAGTACACCAAGCCCCGCCCGGTGAACCTGCGCACGCTGGACCTGCACCGGCTGCTGCACGAGATGGGGGAGTTCTCGCGCTATATGGCCGAGCAGAACGGGGTGGAACTGGTGTACGATCTGGGGGAGCAGCCCGCGCGCGTGCGGGGCGACGAGGACCTGCTCAAGCAGGTCTTTCACAACCTGCTGCTCAACGCTGTGCAGGCCATGCCCGAAGGCGGTTGCGTCACGTTCGCATCGCGCCGGCGCACCGTCACCAACGGCAAGGAGTTGGCGCGCTTCGGCGATGTGCCCGTGCACGAGGGCGCCGCGCTGGACGTGGTGGAGGTGGGCGTGCGGGACACGGGGCCGGGCATCCCGAAGGAGGTGCAGCGGAAGATCTTCGACCCCTTCTTCACCACCAAGGCCCGCGGCACGGGGCTGGGACTGGCCATCGTGCACAACATCATCGAATCCCACCACGCCACGGTCGATGTGGTCAGTGGTGAGGGCAAGGGCACCGAGTTCATTTTCATGTTTCCGCTCATCGCGGCGCAGTAGGCGCCGCACCAGCGGGGCCGGCCCGGCGATCGCTCGCACAGGGGGGCCGGTGCGCACGGCAGGGATGCCGGAGCGGCCAGGGAGGCCAACCAGGAGGCTAGACGCATGAATCCGATTTTGATCGTGGACGACGAAGTCGAAATGCGCATCGCCATGTCGGAGACCCTCAAGCACGCAGGGTATCCGGTGGAGGTGTCGCACAACGCCATCGACGCGCTCAACAAGTTCAAGAAGAACGCGTACGCGATGGTCGTCACGGACATGACGATGCCAAAGCGCAGCGGGCTGGAGCTGCTCAAGGACATCAAGGCGCTCAAGCCGGAGATGCCCGTGCTGATGGTGACGGCCTACGCCACGATCGATACGGCCATCGAGGCCATGAAGAACGGTGCCTTCGACTACATCCAGAAGCCGTTCAAGTCCGACGTGTTCACCTTCAAGGTGGATCGCGCCCTCAACATGAGCAAGGAGGAGCGCGCCACCGCCGCCCCGCGCGCCGCCGCGGCGGAGGAGCGCCCCGCGCCCGAGCGCGGCGAGCTGAAGGAGATCGTCACGGCGGACGAGGGCATGCTGCAGATGCTGGGCATGGCGGAGAACATCGCGCGCAGCAGGGCCACCGTGCTGATCCAGAGCGAGAGCGGCACAGGGAAGGAGCTGCTGGCGCGCTTCATCCACGACCGCTCGGACCGGGCCGAAGGGCCCTTCGTGGCCGTGAACTGCGCCGCGCTGCCCGATACGCTGCTGGAGAGCGAGCTCTTCGGGCACCGCAAGGGCGCCTTCACGGGGGCCATCCAGGATCACAAGGGGCGCTTTGAGCAGGCCCACACAGGCACCATCCTGCTGGACGAGATCAGCGAGATGGCGCTGCCGTTGCAGGCCAAGCTGCTGCGCGTGCTGCAGGAGTACGAGGTGGACCGCATCGGTGGCAAGGAGCCCATCCCGGTGGATGTGCGCGTGATTGCCACGACCAACCGCGACCTGTTCTCCTACGTGGAGCAGGGCAAGTTCCGCGAGGACCTCTACTACCGGCTGAACGTGATCCCGCTGCGGCTGCCGGCCCTGCGCGAGCGGAAGGGCGACATCCCGCTGCTGGCCGATCACTTCGTGCAGATGCACGCGGCCAAGAACGGCCGCAAGCCCGTGCCCATCGCCGCGGCGGCGATGGAGGTGCTGTGCCACTACAACTGGCGCGGCAACGTGCGCGAACTGGAGAACGTGATGGAGCGCGCCCTGCTGCTCTGCGACGCCAAGGAGATCCTGCCCCAGCACCTGATGATGGGCCACATCCCGCCTGTCGGCACCCAGGCGGAATCCAAGCCCGCCGCCAAGGCCGCGGCTCCCTCGCCGAGCAAGGGGAAAGCGAGTGCCAACGGCACGAACGGCAGCAACGGCAGCGGTCACGGCCTGGGCGTCGCCGTGGGCATGTCCATGAAGGATGCGGAGAAGAAGCTGATCTTCGAGACCCTGCGCAACACCGGCGGCAACCGCACCCAGGCCGCCAAGGTGCTCTCCATCAGCATCCGCACCCTGCGCAACAAGCTGAACGAGTACGCGGTGGAGGGAGACCTGCCGGACTTCGAGATGCGGGACTGACGCGGGCGGCCGCCTACGGCGCCACGTAGCGGATCACCCGCAGCTTGGTGGCCAGCTTGGGGTGGTAGTCCTTGCGGTAGCGCAGCACGATCTCCTCGTGCCCGTCCCCGGCCAGGTCGGCGATGAGTACGCGCTCGGGCCGCGAGGACAACGTGAGGCCCCGCTGCACGAAGCTGGGCTTGGCAAGGCCCGGCGGCCCGTCCGTGGAGAGGAACACGGACAACGAGTCCGCGTAGAGGTTCAGGAGGTAGTCCCGCCACCCGTCCCCGTTCAGGTCCGCGAAGAGGAACATCGCCCGCCGGCCGGACGCCTTCAGCTCGTGGTAGGTGAACTCGTTGGCGGCCTGGGGCGCCTGGGCCAGGGCGCCTGCCTGCCATGGCAGGATGCGCGCCTGCAGGGTCACGCTCTGGCTGGCCAGCGCCTTCATGATGGAGCCCAGGTTCACGTTCGTGGTGGCCATCAGCAGCGCCAGCGGCGGAGTGCCTTCCCGGCGCGGGCGCACCAGCTCCGCGAAGGAACCGGCATCGCTGCGCAGGGCCTCGGTGGGGGGCGCGAAGGCAAGGCGCCCGCCCTCGATGTGCCCGCGGTACCAGCGCAGCTCGTTCTGCTGGCTGAACACGCTGCCGTAGTGGATCAGCTTGGCGTGCAGCAGATCGAGCACGCCGTCCCCATCCATGTCAGTCCGCCCCAGCACCATCTCGCGGTCATCGTCCGCGAAGGTGCCCAGCCCGGTGATGGGCACGGCATAGGGCTGCACCACAGGCAGCTCGCTGCGCGCCAAGGCCAGCAGCCCCAGCAGGTGCGGGGCCCAATCGCTCGTCTCGGTGCCGGGCACGCTCTGGGCCAGCGCGGCGAGGAACGCCGCGGCCGTATCGAAGCGGCGGTCGCCGATGCGGTGCAGCGCGTAGGAGAGGCTGGCGGGTAGCGGTGTGCCTTGCGAGCGCCGGGCCAGCAGCGCGCGGCGGCCGTCGTCCAAGCCGTAGCCGCCGGACACCGTCGGAGCCGGCAGCGGCGCCACCAGCACGCGGTCACGCTCCACCACCAGCAGGTCGCGCTGGCCGTTGCCGGCCACATCCGGAAAGGAGAAGTCCGGCAGCACGAAGCCGTGCTCAGCCGGCTTGGCGCGGGTCAGCGGGGTGCCGTCGGGATGCCAGCGGATGCGCCACAACGGCTCGGGCGCCAGCGCCTGCGGAACGATGCGGTAGGCCTCCAGATAGCTGGAGTAGGGCAGCACCACCTCGTCGATCCCGTCGCCATCCAGGTCGTACACGAAGTGCTGCTCGTCGGGGTCGGGCGCACCGCCGTGGGAATAGATCGTGTCGCAGGCGCACATGGGGTGCAGCGCCAGCTTGGCGCCGTCCGCCTGGGCAATCTGCCACTGTGTGCCCACCAGCAGCAGCCAGCCCGATGCGCCGCCGGGCAGCACCATCGGCTCCACGTAGCGCGTGCCGTCCGGCAGGAGCCAGCGCCCCACCTCGTGCCAGCCGGTCTCGTCCAGCACCACCTCGTGCACGACCAGCTGCGGTGCGCTCTGCGGTATTTCGCGGCGGGTAAACGCAGAGACCGCTGGTCGGCCCTGCCAGGGGTGCGCCGCGAACTGCAGCGTTTCGCCGCCCAGTTCCACATCCTCCACCTGCAGCGGGCCCTGGCCCCAGACCGCCGAGGCGGTGAGCAGGGCTATGAGCAGCAGCAGCGTGCCGCGGAGGAAGGCCATCTGGGCCTCCGCTAGAAGTAGAATTGCAGGCTCAGGCTCAGCTGCTTCAACAGGGGCAGATCATATCCCGCCAGCACCTGCTGATAGCGAAGCTGCACCTGATAGGGAAATGCGATCGGTCCCTGCTCCAGTTCGGTCAGGTTGCCATAGCCCACCATCAGCCGCACGCTGGTGCTGGAAACCCCGTCGCCCTGTGGAACCGTGTTCAGCCGGGTTTCGCCCTGACGGAACACCAATGCGGTCAGTTCCGTGGCGACGCGCCCGAACTCCTGCGACCAGCCCATGGAAGCCATCAGGTCGTTGCCGGGATTGACCGAGTCGTGGCCGCCCCCATACAGCTCCAGGCGGCGCGTAACGGACGTGCCCAGTTCCAGCCGCAGGTCCAGGTGCGTGCGGGGGATGAACGGATAGAACGTGTAGTGCAGCAGTCCGTACAGGCGAGGAAACGGGCTATCCACCAGCAGCGTGCCGCGGCCGGCCCAGGGACTTGCCGGAGCCTCCAGCGGCCAGTCCACGCCGTAGCCCCATACGAAGCCGCTGCGATCGGTGAACACCGGCCGGTGCAGGCTGCCCACCTGCAGGCGCCCCGCACCGCTCACGGTGCGGCTTTGCAGGCGATCCACCGCTGCCTGCGCGTCGGCGGAGGCCGAGGCGGTGCTGAGCGTGGAGGATTGGTGCACCTGCTCGTAGGGCAGGCCCAGGACGAGGTTCCAGGTATCGCTGAGCCCGTAGGTGGCGTCCACCTGCGCCCGCTTCACGTCACGCTGCACGCCGCCGTTCAGGGTGGTACGCACCGTCTCGTCCGGCACCAGGTAGTCCAGCAGCGGCGCCTGCTTGTGCAGCCGGCTGAAGGCCTGGGTCTCCGTGTGGGCCGAGACGCCCAGGCGCATCATCCAGGCACCCTCCGGCACCACCTCGTCCTCGGCAGCGGCCAGAGGCGGGGCCGCCAGGGCGGCCAGACACAGGCATAGACACAGGCCTGCGAGCACACGTCGCATCATAGCGCGACCCACCCCCGCGCCAGCAGATCCCACACGATGACTTCGATGGGAAAGCCGACCACGTTTGGATAGGAGCCTTCGATCCGTTCCACCATCGCGCCGCCGATACCTTGGATGCCGTAGGCCCCCGCCTTGTCCCGCGCTTCGTCCAACCGGCTGTACCATTGAATCCAAGCGGGCGGCAACCGGCGGAAGGTCACGCGAGTCTCCACGGTGCCCCCACTCTGCTCGCCCGTGGCTGCATCCAGCAGCGCATAGGCGGAGAGCACCCGGTGCGTCTCGCCGGAAAGCCGGGTCAGCATGCGCTCGGCATCGGCTACGTCCGCGGGCTTGCCCAGAATCACCTCCCCGTGCAGCACCACCGTATCGCCGGCCAGGATGCCGTGCTGTGGGAAGGCGGCCCGCGCCGCCTCGGCCTTCTGCGCAGCCAGACGCTGCACATGGGCCCCGGGGGCCTCGCCTGGCAGCAGGCGCTCCTCCACCTGCGGCGAGAACACGGCAAACTCCAGCCCGAAGCGCTCCAGCAGCTCGCGGCGCCGAGGAGAGGTGGACGCCAAGCAGAGGGCGCGCTGCTGCTTCATCGGCGCCTCCTGCGCGGCGGCGCGGTGCGGGCGCACCCCGCCGTCCCTGCGAGCAGCGTAGTCTTCGCGGGCGGACACCAAGCCATCAGTTGGTCCCGGCGGCGGGCGCGGAGGGCGGCGCTGGCATCACGAGGCCCTCCCGGTTCGGGTCGAAGGCAGTCTGCAGGTTGCTGTGGAACGCCTTGTCTACACTGCCGGCTGTGCGGATGGCGGGCAGGCCGGTATCCAGCGGGGCGATGTTCTTGTTGTAGAACTCCAGGATCTTGCGGGCGATGGGCGCGGCGGTGCGTCCGCCCGACTCGCCGTGCTCGACGAGCACTGTCACGGTGACCTTGGGATCTTCCGCAGGCGCATAGCCCACGAACAGGGAGTGTGCCAGCAGGTCATCGTTTTTCTCCACATCCTCTCCCGTCTTGACGGACTTGCGGCCCACGACCTGGGAGGTGCCGGTCTTGCCCGCGATGGTGAACCGGCGCGAACGGGCCCGCCAGGCTGTGGCGTGTGGGCCGTTGACAGCCTCCACCATGCCATGGCGGATCACGTCGAAGATCTCCGGCGGCAGGGGCAGCAGGCGGGAGTCGCGGGGCAGGTCCGCCTCACTGGTGAGGACATGGCCGTCCGGCTCCGTGATGCGGCGGATCAGCGTGGGCCGCACCCACAGCCCGCCGTTCGCGATCGTATCCAGGTAGGCGGAGAGCTGGATGGGCGTGACGGATACGTAACCCTGGCCAATGGCCACGGACACCGTCTCGCCATCGTACCACTTCTCGCCCATCACGCGCTGCTTCCACTCGCGGCTGGGGATGAGCCCGGCCTTCTCGCTCTCCAGTTCGATACCGGTGGGCTGGCCGAAGCCGAACATGCGGGCATAGTCGTGGATCGTGTCCACGCCCAGCATCATGCCCACCTGGTAGAAGAACACGTTGCAGGATTGCTCCAGGGCCTCCGCCACCGCCACGTTGCCGTGGCCGGAGCGCTTCCAGCAATAGTGTATCTCGCGGTTGATGCGGTAGTAGCCGGGGCAGTTGAGCTCGGTGGTGGGATCGATCGCGCCCGTGTTCAGCGCCGCGGCCGCCAGCACCATCTTGAAGGTGGAGCCCGGTGGATACAGTCCCTGAATGGCCTTGTTGATGAGCGGCTTGTCAGGATTGCGCATCAACGCCCGCCACTTGGCGTCGTCAATGCCGCCCACGAATTGATTGGGGTCGTAATCCGGATAGCTGCCCATGGCCAGCACCTCGCCGGTACGGGGCTTGGACACGATCACCACGCCCTGATAGCCCTGCATCAACGTGCGGATATAGCGCTGCAGGCGCAGGTCGATCGTGAGCTGGATGTCCGCACCCGGTACGGGGTTGATGGGCTTACTGAGCACCTTCAGCTCGCGGCCGACGTGGTCCACCTCCACCTGCTTGCCGCCGTCGGTGCCAATCAGGACGTTGTTCTCTCGCAGCTCGATGCCGGCCTGCCCCACGATGCGGCCCGAGGTGAGGCGGCTCAAGGGGAGCTTGGTGAGTTGGTCCTCGTTGATCACCCCCACATAGCCCAGCACGTGCGCATCCAGGTAGGCCGTGGGGTAGAGCCGCTTGGGCTCCACTGCCACGGACACGCCAGGCAAGTCTTCCTGGTAAGTCTCGATGAGGTCCGCCGTCTTGCGGCCCACGTCCTTCAACAGCACGATCGGTTTGAAGCGTGGCCCTCGGCGGTTGGCCATCAGCGTGGCGTGCAGGTCCTTGACCGGCGTATCCGTGACCAGCGCGAGGTGCTGCAGCGTCGTCTTCAGATCGGGCGTGTCCTCCAGGATGATCTGCACGTCGAAGGACGGACGGTTGAACGCCAGAATCTCCCCTTGGCGATCGTAGATGATGCCACGCGGGGCACCTTCCGGAATGACACGGATGCGGTTGCCCTTGGCGACTTCCTCGTAATAGCCGCCCTCGATGATCTGCAGAAACCACAGCCGAAAGAGCACCACCGCCAGCAGGAGCGCAAACCCGCCCAGCACCAGCACCAGGCGCTGCCGGAATAGCTGGACCTCATCGGTCGAAAGCGGGGCGAATTTCACAGGCGTGCTCCGTCCTCAAGCTTCCGAGGGGCGCACCCAGCGCTCCAGGCGGGCGAATCCGTAGAACAGCAGGGGCGACCACAGCGCGTTGACCACCGCGGTGGGGAAGATGTCGGTCAGCAGCCAGTGCCACCAGGGCACGGACGACTCCAGCAGGTCGAACAATGTCAGCGCCACCATCCCTTCCGCCAGAGACAGGCCGAACACACTGGCCATGCCCAGCAGCAGGCTGTTTTCATAGACCGAGATGCCCACAAAGCGCGCCAGGAACGATACGCCGAAGAAGCTGATGCCATAGACGCCCAGTGCACCGTGCGAGAACACATCCTTGGCCAGCCCGGCGAATACGGCGTAGAGGAACAGCCACGGCTCCAGCCAGCGCAATCCGATCACCACCACCGACAGCAGCAGCAGATCCGGCTTGTAGCCGAACACGGACATCATCGGTGCCAGGGTGAGCTGCAGCCACAGCGCGACGATTCCGATGCCGGCGAAGGTGAGGAATTTCATTGGCCGGTGAACAGGGGGTGGGCGGGGCTGCCGGTGTCACGCAGAATCACGAACACCCCCTCGATCTTGTTGAAATCCACCACCGGCCGGATCTCCGCGGACTGGAACAGCTCATAGTTGGCGCGGCTGACATTGGTAACCGTGCCCACCAACAGCCCTTTGGGGAAGATCCCCGCCAGCCCGCTGGTTATCACGCGGTCACCCGATTCCACATCGGCCAGCATGCGGATGCGGTGCATGCGCAGACCGTCGCCCGTGCCATAGGCAATGCCGCGGTCCTTCGGCTGCAGGCGCAGGCTGCTGCCCTGGCCCTGAGCCTCCATGCGTTCGCGCGAGCGTTGGATGAGCACGGGGAAGCGGTGGCGGCGGTCCACGATCAGCTCCACCACCGATTGCAGCGCGGAGACGGACTGGATGCGCCCAACCACCCCCTCGCGCAGCACAACGGGGAAGTTGCGGCGGATGCCGGCCGTCCGGCCCTTGTTGATCAGCAGCACGTGGTGGATGTTGTCCGCCGACTCCCCGATGACCTCAGCGAATACCTTGCGCTCCGGGTTCTCTTCCAGGAAGCCCAACTGATCGCGCAGCAGGTTGAACTGGATGGAGCTGTTCACGTAGTGGTTCAGCTCCTCCTGCAGCGCCTGCACCTGCAGGTGCAGGCGGTCGTTCTCCTGCTTCAGGTTGACCAGCGCGATGTAATCGCGGAACAGGTTTACCAGCCCGGTTTTGGTGCGGTAGAACACCGCCTGGAAGGGGTAGGCGACGGACTCCAGCGATTCGTCCACCCAGCGCGCGGTGGCTGGCTGGCTCCAGCGCAGCGAGAGCAGCACCACCAGCACCAACAGCACGCAGCTTGCGGTGAGCACGTAGATATTGCGCTTGATGAGATTGAGCATGGCTCGCTGTCCCTATCGTCGCCGTACGGGCGTTCCGCCCGTGACCGCATCCCTGCGGTGCCCAGCCGCCGCCGGGTCAGGCATTCGCAAAGGCCCCGCGGATCGCTGCATTGATGGGGTCCGCCGCCACCCGATAGCGCAGCCCCGTGCGCTCGGCCAGGAATTCCGGCAGTCCGGACAGCAGCGCCCCGCCGCCCACGAGGGTGATCTCTCCCTGCGAGATGTCTGCGGCCAGCTCAGGGGGGACCCCATCGAAGCTTTGATGAATCGCCATGACCAACGGTTCGCAGCCGTCCATCAAGACGTCGCGGAGCTCATTATCGTCCAGAGAGACCTTTTTCTCAACGCCCGTGGCCGTATCGAAGCCCGAAATATCCAGCGTTTCCGGCCGCGCACGGGGATAAACCGACCCCAGTGCCAGCTTGATGGACTCGGCGGTTGCCGGGTGCAGGTGCAGCCGGTAGCGCTGCTGCACGTGCGCAGCGATGGCTTCGTCCAGCGCGCGTCCCCCCACGGGGCACCAGTGCCAAGCCACGATGCTGCCCATAGTGAAGGTGACCACGGTGGTCTGTCCGCCACCGATGTCGATCAGCATCTGCCCCCGCGATTCGCCCGTATCCAACCCCGCGCCAAGGGCGGAGGCCACGGGCGCATCCAGCAGGCGGAGCCGGTTGAAGCCGAAGTCCCGCAGCAGGTCCTGGTAGCCCAGGCGGTCGCGCTCCTCCAGGTGCAGGGCGGTCAGGAGCGTCATACGCGCCCCGAACACGGCTTTGCGCAGCGGGTTCATGCGCGCCTGCTCGATCACCTTTCGCAGAACCAGCTCCAGCGCGTCCGCATCGGCGATCCGGCCGTGCTCGATCGGATGCACGAGCTGCAGGCCGTTCTCCTCGCCCGGCACGGGCGTGGAAGCATCCCGCCCCACCGCCTGCACCCGGAACTGCGGGACCGACGCGCGCGCCTTCCTGCCGGACGGGGCTTTGCGGGGGGCCAGGGCGATCAGACAGGGCTCGCGCAGGATCGCCTGCGCAGATCCGGTCGCCAGCACCACGTGTGACGAACCCACATCGACGGAGTAGACTTGGTTGAAAATGTCCCCAAAGACCACTCGTTTCAGCGCCTTGGAATTTGTTTCCCCCTTGCCTTCCATCTCGTATCAGAGCCATGATGGGAACACAAGAAAGCCCTGTGGGTCCGCCTCGGCCGGGAGTCGGCGGCTCCGGCCCAGCCGGCGTCGGCGGGCGCTGCGCGCCTTGACAAGGCATCGGCATTCCGTTTATAAGCACCAATTGTTTTGCGACGATTATCTGGCGAGATAGCTCAGTTGGTAGAGCAGGGGACTGAAAATCCCCGTGTCCTCAGTTCGATTCTGAGTCTCGCCACCTTTTGCCATCCCCGCGGTCTCCTCAGGGTCGGCAGCCAGGCCAGGGCCATCGCCTTGCGCCGGGTCCGCCAAAGCGGCATGACGCACCCATGAAAATCGGCATCATCGGTGGCAGCGGCCTCTACGAGATGGAGGGGCTGACCCGCCTTGAGGAGCACACGCTCGATACGCCCTTTGGCGCACCGTCGGACACCTATGTTTCCGGCGTCCTGCACGGCCGCGAGGTCATCTTCCTGCCCCGCCACGGCAAGGGCCACCGGCTGCTGCCCAGCGAGATTCCGTTCCGCGCGAACGTGTGGGGCATGAAGAAGCTAGGCGTCACGCACCTGCTTTCGGTCTCGGCGGTGGGCAGCCTGCGGGAGGAGATCGCGCCGGGCCACATCGTGTTTCCCGATCAGTTCATCGACCGCACCTTCCTGCGCGAATCCACCTTCTTCGGCCGGGGGATCATCGCGCACGTGCAGTTCGGCGACCCCGTCTGCCCCAACCTGCAGGACGATCTGGCGGCGGTCGCGCAAAAGCTCGATGTGGCCCACCACACGGGCGGTACGTACGTGTGCATGGAGGGCCCGGCCTTCTCCACGCGGGCGGAATCGAACCTGTACCGCACCTGGGGCGGCGCGGTGATCGGGATGACCAACCTGCAGGAAGCCAAGCTGGCGCGGGAGGCCGAGCTCTGCTTCGCCACCATCGCCCTGGCCACGGACTATGATTGCTGGCACGAGACCGAGGCGGAGGTGAGTGTGGACTCCGTGCTCAAGGTGATGGCCCAGAACGTCGCCACGTCCAAACGCCTGCTGGCCGGCGTGGTGGAGCGGCTGGATCCCTCCCGGCCGTGCAGTTGCCACGACTCGTTGCGCTACGCCCTGCTGACCCCGCCGGACCGCATCCCTGCGCAGGCGCGTGCCGACCTGGAGCCCATCATCGGGCGTTACCTCCCCCCTTCGCGCTGAGCGCCGCACCATGGCAGACCATTCCAAGGAGATCCTCGATCTGTTCATGCAGATCGGCAGCCGGTTACGGTCCGCCCGGGAGGAGCACGGGTATACCCTGCAGGAGTTGTCCGCCCACACCCGCATCAATCAGAGCTTCCTGGAGAAGATCGAGACCGGTGACCTGCAAGGTCTGCCGGGGATGGCGTTCGTCAAGGGCTTCATCCGCAACTACATCTCGGTGCTGCAGATCCAGGACCCGGAGCTCGACGCCGCGCTGCAGCAGCTCGATCCGCCCGCTGGGCACCCAGGGGCCACGCAACTGCAGGCCAGCAACCCGATGGTGCTGGACACGGAGGTGGCCCGCCCCTCCTACGTCAAGATGGGCCTGTTTGCGCTGCTGGCGATCCTGATCCTGTGGGTGGGCTTCGTGCTGTTCCGTGGCTCGCGGCCCCCTGAGCCGGTGGTGAGCCAGCCGGCCGCCACAATGCCCGCGACCCCGGCGGCCCAGGGCACGCCCGCTGCCACCGTGCCCGCCACCCAAGGTACACCCGCCGCCGCGACGCCTGCGAGCCCCGGTGCGGCGCCGGCGGCTCCCGCGCCGCCGCCTCAGGCCAGTGCCGCCTCCGGCCCGGCGGGAACGGCCCGCAGCGGAGCGGTATCGGGCCGGAACAAGCTGGAGCTGACGATCCGCGGGCTGGAGCGCACCTGGGTGCGGCTGTCCATCGACCGTGCGCCGGCCATCGACGTGCTGATGCAGCCCGCCGAGACGGTGGCCTGGGAGGCGAACCAGGAGTTCCGCCTCACCATCGGCAAGTCCAACGGCGTGGCGGTGTACCTGAACGGCGAGGAATACCCCATGCCCCAGGAGCCCAACAAGCTGATCCCGAGCCTGGTGCTGAACAAGCTGACGCTGCTGCGGCTGGAGAACTAGGCCGCCGGCCCGTCGTCGGCATTGCCGGGCGCGGTCCCCTGCGGCTAGCGAGTCGCGCGGTGGTACGCACCGCGGTAGTACAGCAGAGGCTCACCACCATGCGTGGTGATGCCCTCCACCTCACCCACCATGATGATGTGATCGCCGCCGGGAAGCTGGGCATGCATGCGGCACTCCAGCACGGCCAGGCAGTGCGGGAGCAGCGGTGTACCCCTGCGGCCCTCGCTCCACTCCAGGCCCGCGAACTTGTCCCCGCCCTTGGCGGCGAAGCGATTGGAGAGCGATTCCTGTTGTGCGGTCAGCATGTGCACCGCAAAGCCCTGCGCGGCGACGAACGCCTCGCGCGTTGTTGACTCCAGCCCCAGGCAGAACAGGATCAGCGGCGGATCCAGCGAGAGCGAGGCGAACGACGTGGCGGTGAGGCCCACGGGGGCCCCGTCCGCATCGCGCGTGGTGATGATGGCCACGCCGCTGGACCAGTGGCTGAGGGCGGTTCTGAACTCGGCGCTGTCGACAGGCACGGACGCTCGCACGACGGGGGGCGGCGACCGCCTTTGCGGCCCGGGTGCTCGCCCACGTGAAACCGGATGCCGGTCACGGGGAGGGCTCTGCAGGCCCTCCGTGCCGGAGAGCCATCAGCCAATCATGGGGGGTAGGGGCTTGGCAAGCGCGGGCGACGACGGATCAGCCGCCCTGAGCGGCCAGTTGCGGCCGCTCGGCGTAATGCGGTTCAAGGTAGCGCGTGAAGAACTCGTTCAGGTAGTGCTTCTGGTTGTCGTCCATGTAGAAGAAGTCCACGCCGCGGTCGGTGACCTCCCAGAACTTGCGGTCCTTCACGGCCATCATCTCGTTGCGAATGGCCTCCATGCGGCTTTGGGGCTCCACCTTCATGTCTTCCAGGATGCGCTGCACCAGCTTATCGTCACCCATGGAGAGCAGGTAGCTGGCAAAGTTGAGTTGCGCTTTGCGCACGCTGCGCAGGTCGAACTCGTTCGCCTGGGTGGCCGGATTGTCGTCCACTTCCAGAAAGGTGCTCATCAGTGTCTGGATGTTCGGCACCTGCATCTCGTAGGCGCGCTTAAGGAGCTGGGCAAGGTCGAAGCTGGCCGTGATGAGGATCAACGGGATGTTGTACGATTGCGCCGTCTGCCCATAGTACTTGAAGTAGAACGCGATGCGCTCGGCCAAGGGTCGATCCACCACCAGCACTTCCTCTGCCAGCAGGCGGTATTGGTAGAACAGGTTGTAGATGGCTTTGGGGCTGCGCGCATTGACTGCGTGCCGCAGGAAGGTGTTGAAGAACTGGATCACGTCCTGCAGCACCTGGTGGTCCTTCAGCTTGATGGCGTAGAGCCCCACGATCTTGGTGCTGTTGGCGATGGCGCTCACGGCATCGGGCATGTCCTGGATGGCCATCTTGAAGATCAGCTCCATATCCAGGAAGCCCTTCATTTCCACCCAGTTCTTGCCCCGGTAAAGTTCCTGGATGAAGTCGGAGGAGATGGCCGGAAAGTGCTGCTTCATGGGCACGAACCAGCGCCGCGGCATCTTGCGCTTGATCAGCAGGTGATCCACCATCACGTCCTTGAGGGAGCGCACGGCCATCAGGGCCACGTTGCGGTCCATCTGGGAGACGGCGCTGAGCGCGATGTCGCTGATCTGCTCCATGGAGTTGGCCACCTCGTTCTGCAGGCGGCGCACGTCGTCCTTTTTCAACTCCTGGCCCAGCAGCTTCTGCATGGCCGAGTTGGTGTTGCGGCGGATGATGCGGATGATGTTCACCGGCGTCAGGAACCGGAACACATAGCTGAAGTACGGAATCAGCAGCACGAACGACAGCGCCGTCATCACGAGCAGCACCAGCGTTGTCCAGAACGGCAGGAAGTCCTTGTGCAGCGCGAACATCATCACGCCGCAGTAGAAGTTCGTGACCGTCAGCAGCACGATGTAGGCGATGTTGACGCGGTCTTCGATGAACAGGTCGACCAGCTTGGGGGTGTAGCGCTGCGCGGCGAGCTGCACCACGATGGCGACTACGGCAAGCACGCCACCCAGCAACTGGATGGTCACCTGGCCGACGTTGACGATCACATCCGAGGCCGGCTCGGCATCGGTGAGGAAGCTCACCTCCCAAAAGCCGAACTTCTGGTGCTCGAAGAGGATGTCCGCGTACCGGAGCCCCATGAACCCGATTATTGTCAGCCCGCCGACAAGCGCCAGGGGCATAATCCAGTTCTTCAGTACGGAGCCTTGTGAATTGCCGGACAACTCGGTGTCGCCGCGGCGCGAGCCGCGGCCGGGTTTCCTGGGTGCGTTGCGGGGCGATGCCATGGAGGTTCAATTACCGGAGGAGTGCAAGCAGACTGTACGTAAGCCCGGAACGAGCGGCGCCTTATGGCGTTCGGCTATGCAATGCGCTGGCCTTTGGGGGGCGCGGTGGTGAGATTGTGCGCATTGCGGCCGGGAGGTGCAGCGGTCAATCGATCACTTCCCAGAACTTGATGGCGGACTTGTTGATGACCTTGCCGTCTTTCATACCCAAGTGATAGGGCGTGTGCCAGCGCAAGCCATCGATCAGGATGTCGCCATCGAGAAAGGTGATCCGGATCTGCTTCTTCTCCGTGATGATCTTGCTCAACAGGACGGCCTCGTGCGGCGGCTGATGCCGATGGGTGTGCTCATGCCGTTGCTCTCCCATGGGATCCGCTCCAGAAGACAAGGTTCAAGAGAAGACAAGCAAAAAGGCGACACCAGCGAACGATCCCTCGCAAATACGTATACCGGCAGTGAGTCCAAATATCAATTGATGTGTACTCACGATTCTGAATTCGTTGGGGATTTAGGGTGAGCGAAACCGCCGGCGACACCGCCCGGCTGGACTATGACCGTGGCAGCCTGGTCGTTTCCGGCTCGGTGCTGCCAGAGGACGGGCGGCCCTCCTGGCTGGTGTGGGACGGCCGCGTACGCGCCTGGCGCTGCCTCGCGCTGCACTACCGCGCGCTGGTGCACTGGCTCACGCGGGCCGGGCGGCAGGTGGACGACCGTGCCCGCGCCTATCCTGACTTGGCGCTGGAGGCGCCGCGCCTGCCGGAGGCCTATCCCCACCAGCGCGAGGCCCTTGCCGAGTGGTCACGCGGCAAGCGGGGGTTGGTGGAGCTGCCCACGGGCAGCGGCAAGACCCAACTGGCGTTGCAGGCCATCGTGGCGGTGGGGCGCGGCACGCTGATCCTGGTGCCCACGCTGGATTTGCTGGCGCAGTGGTGTGGCGTGGTGGAACGTGGCCTGGGGGTGCCGGCCGGGGTCATCGGGGGCGGGCAGAACGACCTGCAGCCGGTTACGGTGTGTACCTACGCCTCCGCCTTCCGGCGCGGGGAGCAGTTCGGCGACCGCTTCTGCCTGGCTGTGTTCGACGAGTGCCACCACCTGGCCGGCGAGGGGTATACGCGCATTGCCGAGGTGCTGATCGCACCCTATCGCCTGGGCCTGAGCGCCACGCTGGAGCGTCCGGACGGCGGCGAGCAGGTGTTGGAGCAGCTCATCGGGCCACTGGTGTACCGGCGCTCCATCACCGAGCTGAGCGGCGAGTACCTGGCCGACTACCGGGTGGAGGTGATCGAGGCCGAGCTGAGCAGCGAGGAACGCCACGCCTATGACGAGGCGCGCGAGCAATACCTGGGCTATGCCCGCGCGCATGGCCTCACACCCACCTCCGCGCGGGCCTGGCAGCGCTTCGTGTTTGCCGCCTCGCGCACGCCGGAGGGCCGTGTGGCGCTGGACGGCTACCGGCGCCAGCGCCAGATCGCCTATGCCCCGGAGGCCAAGTTCCGGGTGCTGGCCGGGCTGCTGCGTCGCCACCGGGGGGAGCGCGTGCTGATCTTCACCAACGACAACCGCACGGCCTACGAGGTCTCGCGGCGCTTCCTGCTGCCCATCATCACGCACCAGACGCGGGTGGCGGAGCGGCGCGCCATCCTGCAGGCCTTCCGGGACGACGTTTGGCCCTACCTGGTCACCTCCCGCGTGCTCAACGAGGGCGTGGACGTGCCCGCCGCCAACATCGCCGTGATTCTCTCCGGCACCGCCAGCGTGCGCGAGCACGTGCAGCGCCTGGGCCGCATCCTGCGCAAGGCGCCGGGCAAGGAGGCGGTGCTCTACGAGGTGCTTTCGGGCACCACGGGTGAAACCTTCGTCAGCCAGCGCCGCCGGCAACACGATGCTTACCGCTGATCTGCTGGACTATCGCCGCCGCCAGGGGCAGGTGAAACCTCGGCTGCTGGACCCCGCCGCCCCCGCTGCGTGCGAGGCGGCACGGGACCTGCTGGCGCTGGTGCAGGCCCACGTGGGGCAGCCCCGCGGCGAGTTGGAGGAAGCCCTGCGTGCCGCGGACTTCCCCGCTCTGCCGCCCCGCGCCCCGCAGGGGTTGGCGCGCCTGCTGCTGGAGCGCTGCACGTTCGAGGTGGCTGCGGCGGCCGATCCGGCGACGCTGCGCCAAGCCGTGTTCGATGCCGCGGCGGCGGCATGGCGCTCAGACGAGGCGCCGGGCACGCCTGCCTGGCGCGCCGCCGTGCTGGGTGGCGCGGCCACCCCGTTGGGCCTGGACGTGGCCGCCGCCGATGCCGCGCTCTTCGCGGACCTGGAGGAGCACCAGCGCCTGCTGTCCCTGGAGCCCCTGCGGGCGGAGGAACTGCCCTATCGCTACAACGTGGCGCAGGTGCAGGGGCTGCTGCTGCGCGCGGAGCGGGTCACGATCTCGGCGCCCTGGCCGGAGCCGCGCCGGCTGCGGCAACTGATGCGCTACCTGAAGTTCTACCGCCTGCTCTTCCGCCAGGAGGTGCCGGCCGACGCCGGTGCGGAGCCCGGGCCGCTGTGGCTGGTGGTGGACGGCCCCCTGAGCGTGCTGGACTCCGCCACGCGCTACGGGCTGGAGCTGGCGCAATTCTTCCCCGCCCTGCTGCTGTGGGAGCAACCCTGGCGGCTGGAGGCGGAGTTGCGGCTGGGCAAGACCCGCCAGCCCGCCCTGCTGCGGCTGGAGCCCCACCCCTGGCTGCGCAGCCACTACCCCGACCACGGGCAGTGGGTCTCCGACGAGGTGCGCCGCTTCGTGGAGCGCTTCAACGAGACGGATTCGCCCTGGCGCGCGGCCGCGGCCGAGGCCTTGCTGCCGCTGCCCGGCAACCGCAGCCTGGTGCCGGACTTCGAGTTCCACCACCCCGGTGCACCGCCCGCGTACCTGGAGCACCTCGCCTATCCGGATGCGGCGCTGGTGCAAGCACGGCTGGAGGAGATCGCGGCTGCGGGGCGCACGGACTACCTGCTGGCCTGCCGCGCCGTGCCCGCCGTCAAGGCACTGGGCGAGCGCCCGGGCCTGATCGCGTTTCGCCGCACCCTCCTGCCCAGCCTCGTGCACAGTGCGCTGGAGCGGCTGGAAGCAAATCGAACGTGACTCGAACCGCCGCGGTCCTGCGGCGATCCGGTTGACAGACGCCGGTCCCGTTGACGGCGAAGCCGTGTGTCTTGGCAACGGCTGCGCGGGCCGGCGCCCGCCTGCTCACTTCCTGGACAGCTTCGGGCCTGGCCCGGTATACTGATACGATTTGTCCATGCGCCGGGCTGGGCGGAGACCCGATGCACTCCGCCGCGTGTCCTAGGACCGCGGCTGCACCAATCCCCACCGCGATGAATCCGACGGCTTCTCCGAGCAGCATCAGCGACTCCCCAGCCCGATGGCGGAAACGCCTGGAACTCGTCACCACCTCGGCATGGCTGCTGGGCATGTGGCTGCGGGGACTGGTGCTGGCCCCGTTCTACGCGATCTATGAGCGACGTCTGAGCGCCGCCGCGGCCGGCTGGCGCATCCCGCAGCACATCGGGATCATCATGGACGGCAACCGGCGCTTCGCCCGCGACCAACACCTGCTGCGGGTGACGGACGGGCACGTGCGCGGGGCGGACAAGCTGGAGGACGTGCTGAACTGGTGCGAGGAGGTGGGCGTCCAGGTCGTCACGGTCTGGATCTTCTCGCTGGACAACTTCAAGCGCGATCCGGCCGAAGTGCGCATGCTGATGCAGCTCTTCGAGCGCAAGTTCCTGGAACTGGTCACGCACCCACGCATCCACAAGAACCAGATCCGCGTGCGCTCGCTGGGCAAGGTGGAGGTGCTGCCGGAATCCGTGCGTCAGGCCATCCGCGATGCGGAAGCCGCCACCTGCCACTACACCCGCCGCACGCTGAACATCGGTGTGGCCTATGGCGGCCGCGAGGAGATCATCGATGCCTTCTCGCGCTACCTGCGCGACCAGGCGGCAAAGGGCCGCAGCGTGGCGGAAATTGCTGAAACGCTGGAACCCGGCTGCGTCGCGCCCTACCTGTACACCTCCGAACTGCCCGACCCGGACCTGATCATCCGCACCAGCGGCGAGGTGCGCCTGTCCGGCTTCCTGCTGTGGCAGTCCGTGTACTCCGAGTTCTACTTCTGCGATACGTACTGGCCCGCTTTCCGCAAGATAGACTTCCTGCGCGCCCTGCGCGATTACCACCAGCGCCAGCGCCGTTTCGGGCGCTGAGCCCGTGCCACGCCGAGGCGTGTGTGGCTCCGGGGCGCCGGACCAGGCCGCTTGCGCGGCGCGGGGTGATTGCATAGGCTGACGCCATCCCTCTGTTGTTGGTCGGCCGGCGCTCAAGCGCCGGGGCAAGTCCTATTGCGAACCCTTGAGGATCCGACATGAGCGAGCCCGCCACCACTCCGTCCACTGCCGGCTACGACTTCCCCGCGATCGTGGAGGAGCTGAACCGCTACCTGCGGCTGCGCAGCATCCCCATCGGCATGAAGCGCCTCAAGACGCGCGCGGAGATGGAGGCCATCCCCAAGATCCGCCGGCCCGCGGAGAAGATGGTGTTCGACCAGGTGGTGGGTCAGGCGCGGCTGCTGGGCTGGACGGTGGGCGTGACCGCGGACGACTTCGCAGGGCCCCAATGCGCCCGCCCCATTGGCTTGGCGCCGCGCAGCGAGGACTGGCTCAGTGGCCAGCACATGATCAACGTGTGGTACGGCACGGGCCCGGACGCCGCGGCGCACCAGGAGGCGATGGACTGCGCGCCCCACGGCGACTACGAGGCGGTGGTGGTCTCGCCGCTGGTCTCCGGCCGCCTGCCCGATCCGGATATCTGCCTGATCTACGGCACGCCCGGGCAGATGATCCTCTTCATCAACGGCCTGCAGTACACCGGCTACAAGAAGCTGGAGTTCACGGTGGTGGGAGAGAGCGCCTGCGCGGATTCCTGGGGCAAGGCACTCAGCACGGGCGAGCCCTCGCTTTCCATCCCCTGTTACGCGGAGCGGCGCTTTGGCGGTGTGGCGGACGACGAGATGCTAATCGCGCTCGCGCCCAGCTACCTGCCGAAAATTCTGGAGGGATTGGCCAGCCTCAGCCGCAACGGCTTCCGCTACCCCATCTCCCCCTGGGGCGTGCAGAACAGCCCGGCGGCCAGCCTCGCCGTGAGCTACCCCGACCGCAAGTCCTGAGCCGGCGGCCCCCGTTCCAGGGGGGCGCCGCCAGTACGGCGTGGCTCCCGCGTCAGGGAGCCCGCCAGCGCCGCAGCGGGGGGATCGCCTCGCGGCAGAGTGCGGTGGCCTGCTCGCGCAGGTGGCCCAGCTCGCTCGTCACGAATCCCACTGTGCGTTCGATCACACCCGCCAGGCTCAGAGTGAGATCCGTGAAGGCCTCGTCACGGCAGCCGTAGCGGCCATACTCGTGCGCCGTAGGCCGCGACGCCCAGTTTCCCGGAGGCCCGCCCCCAGCGGTGTGCCGCAACTACAGCCGCACGGCGTTTCGTCCAGCACCCTATCCTCCCCAGCGTTTGCCGGCGGGCCTCCGCGAGGCAGATGCCTCGCCGTCCTGCGCCTGCCGTGGCTCCGTATTGGATATGATTGATGAGTCTTCAATCGCCATATTTGATTTGAATCAAGGACGCAACTGCCCCCGCACGTATCCTGAAGGTATGGCCTCTGTACCGCCAGAGACGGGCCACGGTGGTGAATCAAATGCGCCGTTTGGGTCGGGGGGTAAGGAGGGCATATGGGCACCAACAAACAGTCCGAAACAGTCGGCAGTACGCAAAGCACCAAGATGGGGCGCACCACGCGGAGGGGCTTCATCAAGGGGCTGGCCGGCGCGGGCGCCGCGATCACGTTCGGCGCCTCACTGGCCAAGGCTCAGGGCAACATCGGCTTCTACGCCAAGGATCTCAGCAACGACAAACTGGCAGAGATGTTTGGCACCATGCTGCGCATTCGGTGGTTCGAGCGGACCATGGCGGACAAGATGCTCACCGAGCCGAACTATCGCGGCTACAACCACTTCTATCCCGGACAGGAGGCGGTGGCGGTAGGCGTGTGCTCCAACCTGGTCAACAAGGGTCGACTGGACCAGGTGGACTATGTCTACAGCACGCACCGTCCGTCCGGGCACGCCATCGCCAAGGGCGTGGATATCAAGAAGATGGCCGCGGAGTACGACTTCCGTGCCACCGGGCTCAACGGCGGCTATGGGGCGGAAATGCACATCGCCGATCCCTCCGTGGGCTTCATGGGTGCCGATGGGATGATCGGCCCGGGACTGGTGATCGCGGCCGGCTCGGCATTCGGCATCCGCGCACGGGGCAGCAAGCAGGTCTCCGTGGTGTTCGGCGGTGACGGCACCTACGCCACCCCGGCCTTCCACGGCGCGCTGAACAATGCCGCTCTGCTCAAGCTGCCGTTTGTCTACATCCTGGAAAACAACCTTTACCACCAGTACGCGCACTATTCGTACTCCACCCCGATGAAGGACATCGCCGAAGCGGCGAAGCCGTATGGGATTCCGGGCGTGGTGGTGGACGGCCAGGATGTGATCCAGGTCTACAACGCCATGCACGAAGCCGTGGCACGCGCCCGTGCGGGCGAAGGGCCTACGCTGATCGAGGCCAAGACCTACCGCTACTACAACCACTGGGGTGCGCCGGGCGCCAAGCCCGGGCAGTTGGGCGCCTTCGGCTACGACCCGCTGGCGATCACCTCGTTCCGACCGGAACGCGAGGTGCGCGCGTGGATGGCTCGCGACCCGATCGAGATCTTCCGTGCCGCCCTGGTCAACTGGGGCGTGATGAACCGTGCCAAGACCGACCAGCTCGAGGCCTCCATCAAGTCGGAAGCGCGAGCGGCCTTTGCCTGGGCGGACAAGCAGCCGCTCTGCAAGCCGGAGGACGGCCTCAAGAACGTGTTCGTGGAGGGCAGCGTCGCTGCCAGCCAGCTCGCGTAGGCAATCGGTCGACCGATCCGGCTGGCTGTTGCAGCCGCAACGCTTCCCAGATGACGTGGAGGTAGCTCAATGGCACGCAAGAGTTGGATGTACTCCGTCCTCGAGGCCGTGCAATACGAGATGCGGCAGCGCAAGGACATGGTGTGGTTGTTCGAACTGACGCCTCCTGTGGCGTCCAACCCCGGCAAGCCGGTGATCAACCTGGAGAAGGAGTTCGGCCGGATCCGGGTGAACAACACCGGCATCGACGAGATGTGGTACACGGGCGCCGTGCTGGGCTCCGGCCTGGCGGGCGTGACGGCCGTGACCTACATCCCGTACCAAGGCAACGGCATGGTATTTCAGCTCCTGCAGAACCATGCCGGCAAGCTGCGCCACATGACCGGCGGCAAGGCGGAAATGCCCGTGGTGTTCATCCTGGAGATGACCGGGCAAACGCCGGGCTTCGCCGGCCAGCACTCGGACTACGAGATCGACACGTACTATGCCCACATCCCCGGATTGCGCACGGTGATCCCGTCCAATCCGACGGATGCCAAGGGCCTGATGGTCTCCGCCATCCGCTCGCGTGACCCGGTGGTGTACCTGTATCCGGCGGGGCTGCGCAACATGGTGGAAGACGTGCCCGATACGCAGTTCGAGACGCCGCTGGACAAGGCGGCGGTGCGCACGCAGGGCAGCGACATCACGATCGTCGGCTCGGGCGGCAGCATGCCCGAAGTGCTCAAGGCCACCGAGACGCTGCAGAAGCAGGGCGCCAAGGTGGAGGCGATCGACCTGCGGTCGCTCAAACCCATGGACACCGAGACGCTGGTCAAGTCCGTGCAGAAGACCAAGCGCCTGCTCACGGTGGACCAGTCCTACTACACCCTGTGCCCCGGCGCGGAAGTGATCGCGCGGGTGGCGGAAAACGTGGAAGGCGCGCGCTTCAAGCGGATCGCCTTCCCCGATGCGCCGCCCCCGGCCTCGCCGGAGATGTTCCTGTGGATGCGGCCCAACGCGGATCACGTGGTGGCCGCGGCCAAGAAGCTGCTCGCCTGACGGGCAACCGCCCAGGAGAGCCGGTGCCGGTGCGGGCTTCGGCCCGTGCCGGTTTTGCCGGTGGGGCGCCGGGCTTCCGGTGCCTCGCCGGGCAATCGCCGGTGGCGCGCAATGCAGGGTTTGGTATGCGCGGCCGTCCGGCGATGCATTCCAATCCATGACGTGGAGCGTGAGGGGCAATGGAGCCGAACGAGTCTGTTGCGCAAACCTGCGAGCAGTGCGGCGAAGGGGCACTCCGCGAGGAGCGGGTGCGCTCGGCCTTCTGGCACGACGACCGGCTGGTCGTCATCGAGGACATTCCCGCGCTGGTCTGCGAGCGCTGTCAGGAGCAGTACTACGACGATTCCACCGTGGCCCGGATCGACCTGCTGCGGGGCGAGGGCTTCCCGCCCGAGCGGGCCCAGGCCGAGCTGCGGGTGCCGGTGTTCTCGCTGGATGCCGGCCTGCGACGCTGACGAGACGCACGAGAGGAGCCATGAGAGGCAAGGGGCGCTGGGTGCCGGTGATGGTGTGCTTCGCCCTGGTGCTGGCGTTGCCGGCGTGGGGGCAGGAAGGCTACGAGTTTATGCCCAAGGGCGGCAAGACGCTGCTGCTGCAGGTGCTGGGCAGCCCGCCGGACATGGCGGAGCTGAGCCGTATTGCCGCCACCAAGCACACCGAGGAGGAGTGGAGCGGGGCGCTGGCCGCCCACAAAGCCGCGCTGAGCGATAAGGAGCTGCGCACGCTGGCCGCTTATCTGGCGGTGAACATGCCGCTGGCGGAAGGTGTGCTGGAAGCGGCCGGGAAGGCCGGCAAGATCGGCGATGCCCTGCCGCCGGACGGGCGCGAGCTGGCCTGGAACCAGTGCCAGTTCTGCCACTCCCTGTTCACCGGATACCTGACGCAGGATCGCGACTTGGCGGCATGGCAGGCCGAGTTCCAGACGCCCTTCCATCGCGAGATCACGATGACCGAGCAGGAGCGGGAGACGTTCAGCCGCTACTCGGCCATCAACATGCCCATGAAGATCGACGACGTGCCGCCGGAGCTGCGCTTCTGATTCGCAGCCCGGCCGGCGTCCAACACGCCACGCAGCGTGCCGTGCCCGCCGCCGCACGATTCGCTGCTCCGCGCCAGGGGCGCGCGCGGAGGCCGCCGTGTGGCCGCGGCACCTGTGTGGAAGAGAGAGCCATGAAGACCATGCGCATGTGGGCCTGCCTGGCCGCGCTGCTGCTCGTCGGCGCGCTGGGCCAGCCGCAGGCCGCGGAATCGGAGGACGTGTTCGCCTTCATCCCCTCCGGGGGCAGGACGCTGCTGACGCAGGTGGTGCAGAGCCGCCCGCCGGCGCAGGAGGTGCGCGCGCTGCTGACGGGCAAGCACACCCGCGAGGAGTGGCTGGGCTACCTGAAGGCACGCACCGGGGCCCTTCCGGCACTAAAGGCGCTGAGCGACAAGGAACTGCTGACGCTGGCGGACTACCTGTCGTTCAACATGCCGCTGCCGGTGGGCAAGGTGCCGGCGGAACTGGCCAAGGCGGACTGGGGCAAGGTGCTGCCGCAGGACGGGCGCGACCTGGCGATGAACAACTGCCAATTCTGCCACATCATCACCGTGGTCGTGACCCAGGCCCGCACCAAAACGGCTTGGCTGGGCACGATGCACAAGCCCAGTCACATCGAGATCGAGCTCTCGGAGCCACAGCGCGAGGCCCTGGCCAGCTACTTGGTGATCAATGCCGGGATTCCGGCAGACCTGGTACCTGAGGAACTCCGCGCCGGCGGCGCATCGTACTGATCGCCCGCGCGGCCTGACTTGACAGAGCATTGACGGGGCGGGCCCCATGCTGTTCACCTCGTTCAGCTTCCTGGCGCTGCTCCCGCTGGCGGTGGTGCTGCACGCGTTGCTGCCCGTGCGCTACCGCTGGGCGTGGCTGCTGTTGGCCAGCTACCTGTTCTATGCGGCCTGGGTGCCGGTCAACGCCGTCTACCTGGGCGCGGTGACCCTGCTCGTGTTCGGTTGCGGCTGGGGCATGGGTCTCCCCGACCGCCCGCGGCTGCGCCGGGTGTTGCTGGTGGTGGGGCTGGTGGCCGTGCTGGGGCTGCTGGTCACATTCAAGTTCTACGACTTCCTCGCCGGTGAGCTGGAGCGCTTCAGCGTGGCGGCGCTGGGCCTGCAGCCGGGCCTGACCCTGCCGCGGCTGGGCCTGCGTAACCCCGCCGGGCTTTCGTTCTACGCCTTTTCGGCGGTCAGCTACCTGGTGGACGTGTACGCGGGCCGCCTGCCGACGAAGCGGCACGCCGTCAAGCTGGCGCTGTACGTCGCGTTCTTCCCCAAGATCTTCGCGGGGCCCATCGAGCGGGCGACCAGCTTTCTGCCGCAGTTGCGCACGGGGCTGCGCGTGGAGCCGGAGCGCTTCGTCGCGGGGCTGCAGCTCATCGTGTGGGGGCTGTTCAAGAAGGTCGTCATTGCGGACAATCTGGCGCCCATGGTGGACCGCAGCTTCCACCTGGCGGCCTACATCTCGCCGGTGGAGTTGGTGCTGGGCGCCTACTTCTTCGCCTTCCAGATCTACTGCGACTTCTCCGGCTACACGGACATCGCCATCGGGGTCTCGCGCCTGTTCGGCATCGAGCTGATGGAGAACTTCCGCCGGCCCTATCTCTCGCGCAGCACCGCGGAGTTCTGGGGCAACCGCTGGCACATCTCGCTGGCGCACTGGTTCCGCGACTACCTGTACATTCCGCTGGGCGGCAGCCGCGCCGGGCAGGTGCGTCGCTATGCCAACGTGATGCTGGTGTTTGCCGTGAGCGGCCTTTGGCATGCAGGCCTGGGCTATGGCGTGGGCTGGACGTTCCTCGTGTGGGGCGCCCTGAACGGCTTCTACCAGTGGGTCGGGCTGGCCACGGCGCCCCTCTGGCGCTGGCTGGGCGGCCTGATGCCGCGCGTGCAGGCCAGTCCCGTGTTGGCGGTGCTGCGGGTGCTGCTCACGTTCCACCTGGTGCTGGTGGCGTGGGTATTCTTCCGCGCGGACTCGGTGAGCCAGGCGTTGCTGGTGCTGCGGCGCATCGCCACCGGCTTGGGCCACATGCCGGCGATGATCACACGCTATCCGTTCACGGTGGCGCACCTCCAGGCCGTGTGCCTGATCGCGCTGCTGATGGCGGTGGAGGTGCTGGACGAGCGCCGGCCGTTGTGGGAGCGCTTGGCCGCCATGCCGGTGGCCGTGCGCTGGGCCGCGTACTACGCGGTGCTGGCGGCCCTGCTGATCCTGGGCCGCTGGCAGGCGCGCGAGTTCATCTACATGCAGTTCTGAGCGGAGCCACGCCGCTGCGCGCCTGCCATGCGCGGGTGCGCTGCGGCACGAGGCAGCCATGAAACATCTCGCCAAGCCCGCGCTGCTGTTCGTGGCCATCGGCCTCGTGCTCTACGCGGGGCTGTACGCGGCCGCGGAGAGCCTGCTGTACCGCACGGGCGACACCAATCCGGTCTACAAGATCGTGACCGCCCCCGAGCGGCGCTACGACTGGGTGATCCTGGGCGCCTCCCACGCGATGCCCTTCGACTTCGCGGACTTCAACGCCTACATGGAGCGCGAAACCGGGCGGCGCATCCTGAACCTGGCCACGCCCGGTACCGGTGTAATCTACAACCGCTTCGTGCTGGAGCGCTTCCTGGAAGACCACCAGACCGCCGCCGTGCTCTACGTGGTCGATTCGTTCGCGTTCCACTCCCGCGCCTGGAACGAGGAGCGCTTCGCGGACGCCAAGCTGCTGCGGCGGACGCCCCTGGACGCCGCCGTGGCCAAGCGCCTGCTGGCCTATACCCTGCGCCAGGGTATCGATCCCCGCGCGCTGCTCGACTACGTGACGGGCTTCTCCAAGATCAACAACCGCGAGCGCCTGCAGCGGGACATCTGGGAGGGCGAGGCGCAGTTCGAGCGCGTACACCGTCCCTCGGCCAGTGCGGACCGCAAGCGCATCGACTATCTCTTCCCGGACGGCGCGGAGGACGCCCGCACCTTCGCACGCTACCTGGGCGACTTCGCGGCGTTCGTGGACTTTGTGCGAGCCCGCGGGGTGGGGCTGGTCGTCATCAAGACGCCCGTGCCGGCCCGGTTCCGTCAGCTCATGCCCAACGAGGATAGGTTCGACCAATCCGTGGCACATCTGCTGGCCGAGCGGGATGTGCCCTTCCGCGACTTCTCGCAGGTGCCCACCGACCCGGGCCACTTCTTCGATACAGACCACCTCAACCGCGCAGGCCTCACCGCCTTCTTCACGCAGCACCTCAAGCCCGTGCTGCTGCAGCCGCCGACCGGGCAGCAGTAGGGGCAGCGACGGCCCTTAGCCGTCTTTGCGTTCGAATCTGGGAGTCTGGCGGGGGGAAGTGGCGGAGAGAGAGGGATTCGAACCCTCGAGGCACTTTTGGCACCTACACGCTTTCCAGGCGTGCACCTTCAACCGCTCGGTCATCTCTCCACATTCCGGGGCAGAGCCGGCCGCGAGGTGACCGCGCCCGGCGCTTCCTGCGCCCGGCAGCGGCAATGGCGGCCCTGCAATCCAATACTATAGGCGAAGTGCGGTGGGGAGCACAAGCGGGCGCGGACCGGTGCCGTGGCCC